>ERZ761607.2303-NODE-2303-length-21051-cov-7.915984_pt1 | contig 21051 bp, 17 predicted proteins | sample MGYA00511164_ERZ761607 | MGnify/ENA primary metagenome ERZ761607 (study PRJEB28899, sample SAMN02445080) | bioreactor sludge metagenome | biome: EBPR sludge | place: Australia: Brisbane, Thorneside Wastewater Treatment Plant | collected 2011-06-22 ... | reverse complement strand
AATTCCTCGATCCAGTACAGGGCGCTGGACAGCAGGAAATTCTTCACCTCGTAGCGGCCGAAGTTGAAGATCAGCGTACCCCAGTCGAGATGCTCGCCCTTGCGGGGGTCGGTGTGCTCGTACAGCGCCTCGCCGTCGAAGCGCGCCAGGGCGTGGGCGTCCTTGGGGAAGTGCGCCGGCACCCAGTCGAGAATCACGCCCACCCCATGCTGGTGGCAGTAATCCATGAAGTAGCGAAAATCGTCCGGCGTGCCGAACCGGCTGGTGGGCGCGTAATAGCCGGTGGTCTGGTAACCCCAGGAGGCGTCGTAGGGGTGCTCGGTGATCGGCAGCAGCTCGATATGGCTAAACCCCAGCTCCTTGACGTAATCCACGAGCTGATGGGCGATGTCGCGGTAGTTCAGGAATTCGCCTTCCGGGCCGCGCCGCCACGAGCCGAGATGGACTTCGTAGATGGACATCGGTTGGTGGAGCCAGTCCGAATTTTTACGCTTCTCCAGCCAGTCCGCGTCGCGCCAGGCGTAGGTGTCGGGTTTGGGAACGATGCCGGCGGTGCTGGGGCGCATTTCGAACTGTTGGCCATAAGGATCGGATTTCAGCAGGATGGCGCCGCTGTGGCGGTTGCGGATTTCGAACTTGTACAGATCGCCCGGATACAGATTGGGGATGAACAGCTCCCACACCCCGCTGCCGCCGCGCACCCGCATCGGATGCACCCGGCCGTCCCAGCGGTTGAAGCTGCCGACCACGCTGACCCGCTCGGCGCTGGGGGCCCAAACCGCGAACAGCACGCCGGCGACATTGTCGGTCTCGTGTGGATGCGCGCCCAGGAAGCGATAGGCGTGCCAGTGCTTGCCCTCCCCGAACAGATACAGGTCGAAATCGCCGAGTTGCGGCGGGAAGCAATAAGGATCGTAGGAAATGTGCTCGTGGTGGTCGGAATCGCGCCAGATCAGCCGGTAGCGTTCCGGGACCTGATCGGGCTTGCCCTGCCACTCGAACAAATCGGTGTTGGGAATGCGTTGCAGCGGCAAATTGCCCTCGGCGATGTGAACCTCCTGGGCATAGGGCAGGTGAGCGCGCACCACGACCTTCTTATCCTGGGGATGACGGCCCAGCACGGCAAAGGGATCATGGTGGCGGGCTTCGAGGATGCGTTGCAATTCGGGTTGGAGTTTTGGGCTCGTCACGTTTTTCATCCTGTTTTATGTTGACGGTTGAGGCCAGGCGCGGCGGCGGGTGACGTTGCGAACCGCGAACGGTTTCGATGGACGATGTCGCAAGCGCCACGGCTTCGCTGGATGTATCGAAAGATGGCGGACAATCGGAATCGGGGCGCCGTGCGTTTTGACTGCCTAGTATAACGCCGAATCGTTAAAGGGTGGTTTTCCGTGAGGATAAGCGGGCGGCGGACGAGAAGCGCCCCCGCGCCTGGAAGAGCGTTTTGCGCCGATCGGTCCGGGGAGCTGGAGGCTTCGGTCCGGCGGTCCGAACGGCGATTCGCGCCCCGGACATCCCCGCGTCGCCGTAATTTGGTAAGATTGGGGCGGCAGCATCCAAACTCATCGAAAACAACTTGATCCAAGGGACGACCCATGAATTCTCGTCAATTGCTTGTATCCGCGTTGGTCCTGGGGTTCGGCGCGCTGGCGGGTTGCGGCGGCGGCTCCGAACAGACGGTGAGCTTTAAAAAAGACGTTTACCCGATCCTGAAGGCAAAGTGCCTGGAGTGCCATATCGCGCCCGACAAGGAGGGTTATCAGAAAAGCGGTCTGGCGTTGAGCACCTACGAGGAACTGATGAAGGGCACCAAGATCGGGCCGGTCATCGTTCCTGGCCAGAGCCTCAACAGCAGCCTGAACCGGTTGATCGAGGGTCGTCCCGGCGTCGATCCCTCCATCCAGATGCCGCATGGCAAGGTGAAGCTGCCGGAAGCGGAGCTGACCACGATTCGCAAATGGGTGGACCAGGGCGCCAAGAACAACTAGGCCGCCTTGCCTCCTCGATCCTCCCCCACGCCCCGGCAACGGGGAGGATGTGGGCTCGGCCCACCGCGTTTTGCCCGTCCCGCCTTCTCCATCCGTCCCGAACCTTGCGTCCGGCCACTGTCCGGCGACGGAGCGGTCGCGCTATTTCAAATCGCTATCACGGGGCGCCTCATGGTCGCTTTCAGACAAGCCGCGCTGACCGGCGCGGATTTCGATACATGGCTCCGCACCTTGCAAGCTCCGTGGTCGCCCGAGCAGATCAAGAACATGCGGTGGGCTTACGAATTGGGCGGCCAGCCCGATCTGGCGGTGGCCGATCTGCTGGCCGACCTGCGCGTCGATCACGAGGTCGTGACGGCCGCCCTGCTGCACGAGCCGGTGGCGACCGGCCAGATCAAGCAGGCGGCGGTGCGGGAAAATTTTGGAGCTGGCGTGGCCCAACTGGTGGACGGCATTGCCAAGCTGGACGCCATCGGCGAACTGCACCAGAGCAGCCAGCACGCCGGTCGCCAACTGGAAAGCCTGCGCAAGATGCTCTTGGCCATGGCGCAGGACGTGCGGGTGGTGCTGATCAGGTTGGCGATGCGCCTGCACGCGCTGCGCCAGTTGAATCGGGCTTCCGCCGACGAGCAGCGACGCATCGCTCGGGAAACCCTGGACATCTTCACGCCGCTGGCCAACCGGCTCGGCATCGGCCGGATCAAGTGGGAAATGGAAGACCTGGCGCTGCGTTATCTCGATCCGGTCACCTACAAGCAGATCGCCATCGCGCTGGACGAGCGTCGCGCCGACCGGGAGCGCTACATCGCGCGGGTCATGGAAGAGTTGCGCGACTACCTGGGCCAGGCCGGCATCCACGCCGAGGTGGGGGGGCGAGTCAAGCATATCTACGGCATCTGGCGCAAGATGCAGCGCAAGAAGCTGGCTTTCGAGCGGATTTTCGACATGCGGGCGGTGCGGGTGCTGGTGGACACGGTGAACGACTGCTACGCCGCGCTGGGCGTGGTGCATGCCCACTGGAACCATATCCACCGGGAATTCGACGACTACATCGCTCATCCCAAGCCTAATGGCTATCAATCCTTGCACACGGCGGTGGTGGGGCCGGAAGGGCGGACGGTGGAGGTGCAAATCCGCACCACCGCCATGCACCAACACGCCGAACTGGGCGTCGCCGCGCACTGGCGCTACAAGGAAGGCGGGGCGAAACCGGGCGACGCGACTCACCAGCAGATCGCCTGGCTGCGGCAAATGCTGGAATATCGGGAGGACGAGGCCGACGAGGGCGATCTGCTGGAGCGATTCAAGGCCGAGGCCTTTCAGGACCGGGTCTACGCCATTACTCCCAAGGGCGCCATCGTCGAACTAGCGCAAGGCGCCACCCCGCTGGATTTCGCCTATCACGTCCACACCGAGGTGGGCCATCGCTGCCGGGGCGCCAAGGTCAACGGCCGCATCGTGCCGTTGACCTACGAGCTCAAGAACGGCGAGCAGGTGGAAGTGCTGACCGCCAAGGTGGGCAATCCCAGCCGCGACTGGCTCAGCCCGCATCTGGGCTATGCCAGAACCAACCGGGCGCGGGCCAAGATCCGGCAGTGGTTCATTCAGCAGGATCAGGACAAGAGCATCGCCGCCGGTCGCGCCGCCCTGGAGCGGGAATTTCAGCGGTTGGGCATCCGCCATCTCAAGCTGGAAAAAGTGGCGGAGAAGCTCAACTTCGCCAAGACCGACGACCTGTTCGCCGCCCTGGGTCATGGCGTCCTGACCACGGCGCAGGTGGTGGCCCGGATTCAGGACCTGTTGCCGACGGCTCCAACCGCCGCGGAAAGTCTACCCATCGCCCGCAGGCCCCGACCGGTCGAGCCGGGCGCCGGCAAGGGCGACGTGCAAATCCGCGGGGTGGGGCATCTGCTGATTCAAATTGCGCACTGCTGCCGGCCGGTCCCGTTCGAACCCATCGCCGGGTATATCACCCAGGGGCGCGGCGTGACCATCCACCGGCAGGACTGCGCCAATCTACTGGCCCTGGCCGGCCGCCATCACGAGCGGATTATCGAGGTGAGCTGGGGCGAGACGCCGGCGACCTACCCGGTGGACGTGATGATCGTTGCCCACGACCGTTCCGGCCTGTTGCGCGACATCACCTCGATTCTGGCCAACGAACAGGTCAACGTGCTGGGCGCCAATACCCTGACCGACAAGGAAACCTCCATCGCCCGAATGGGGCTGACCCTGGAAATCACCGATGTGGTGCAGCTCAGCCGGGTGCTCGACAAGATCGGGCAGCTGGCCAACGTGATGGAAGCGTATCGGAAAAATTGAAGCGATGGCGTTTCAATCCAGGCTTGCCAGCAGCCGTCGGGTTTCCCGCAACAACGGATTGCGGCGTAGCAACAAGGTCAGTCGGCTGCCGCCGCTCTGTCGCCACAGGATCGCCGCCCGGACGCCGGCCAGCAACAGCGCCCGAATCCGGTTGGTGTTGTCCGGATTGTTCAGGTGAGCCGGGTCGCCATTGACCATGATGCGGGGCGTCAGGGTGCTGAGGCTGTTGAGATAGAGATCGGCGAAGCGGGCGATGGTATTGCCGTGATCGACGGGAAAATGCGGCAGGTTGCGAATCACCTCCTCGACGCCGGCGCGGATGGCCGCCAGCAATTCCGGTCGCCGGGCCAGTTTGCGTTCCAGGCCAAGCAGCGCGACCGCGTAGCGGGTCAGCTCCATGTCGCGCGGGTGGTCGATCTGCTGTTCGAGCAGGTGCAAGCCGGTGCGCAGGCGCGCGACGCCACCGTAGATGGCGGCGCTGCTGGCGGCGTCGATCTGGAGCAGGCTGGCCAGACAGGTCGCGGTGTCGTCCGCGTTCGCCTGACCGCGCCGGGCGATGTTGCGAACGAGATCGACGGCCTGCATGACGCCGGCGAGGGCGATGGCGCGGTCGTGGTCGGTTTGGGGCATGGAGTTCCGAATCCGATTGGCGGGGATCGATTCAATCGTAGGCGGCGGCGATGATTCCGCCACCCAGACACACGTCGTCGCGGTAAAAAACCACCGATTGGCCCGGCGCGATCGCCCGCTGGGGTTCGGTGAAGCTCACGTCAAGGGTATGGGCGTCCAGCCTTTCCAGCACGCAGGGCTGGTCGGGTTGCCGATAGCGAATCTTGGCTTGGCAGGACGAGGGGACGGCGGGGGGCTCGCCGACGAGCCAGTGCGGCGCGACGGCGCGCAGTCGGCGGTGGAACAGGAGGGGATGATCGCGACCCTGAACCGCGATCAGCGCGTTGCGTTCCAGTTCCTTGCCGGCGACGTACCAGGGTTCGCCGCTGCCCTTCCGGCGACCGCCGATGCCGAGCCCCTGCCGTTGGCCGATGGTGTGGAACATCAGGCCGGCGTGTTGGCCGAGGATTTCGCCCTCCGGCGTCTGGATCGGACCGGGCTGGGCGGGCAGGTAGCGGTTGAGGAAGTCACGAAACCGGCGCTCGCCGATGAAGCAAATGCCGGTGCTGTCCTTTTTGTCGTGGGTGACCAGACCGGCGGCGGCGGCCCGTTCCCGCACCTGGCGCTTGCGCAACCCGCCGATGGGAAAGAGCGCGCTGGCCAGTTGCGCCTGGTCGAGGCTGTGCAGGAAGTAGCTCTGGTCCTTCTCGAGATCGCACCCCTTGAGCAGCAGGCAACGCCCGTTTTGCGCCACGCGGCGGGCGTAGTGACCGGTGGCGATCCGGTCGGCTCCCAACCGTCGGGCATGATCGAGAAACGCCTTGAACTTGATCTCGGTGTTGCACAGCACATCCGGGTTGGGCGTCCGGCCGGCGCGGTATTCTTCCAGAAAGTAGCGGAACACCCGATCGCGGTACTCGGCGGTGAAATTGACGGTATGCAGCGGAATGCCGAGCGTTACGCACACTGACCGCGCGTCCTCGAGGTCCTCGGCGGCGGCGCAGTAGCCGGTGTCCTGGGCATCCTCCCAGTTCTTCATGAAGACGGCATGCACATCGTGGCCCTGCTCGACCAGCAGCAAGGCGGCGACCGAGGAATCCACGCCGCCGGACAGACCGACGACGATCCGGGTCTTGGGCATTGGAGGAAGGGGGTGGCGATTGGAGGCGAGGCGATGGCCAATGATAGCGAACGCGCCAGGTGGGAATTGCGCTGGCGCGCTTGGCGAAATGGGTGTGATCCCGCGTGGCGCGGAACCGTCGAGGGACGCCGCGCGGGATTACTTGATCACTGGCAGGCTGTCCCGCGCCAATTGATCGAATTCGGCCTTGAAACGCGCCGTCAACTCGCCCAGGATTCTGGCGTCGTCCGTGAACTTTCGCTGCAGGCTGGCGATGGCCTCGATCTGGCTGGTCATGAAGGTTTGCAGACTGGCCGGATCGCTGATTTCGGCGGCGGCCTTCATCCGACCGATCGCCATATCCACGTAGGATTGCAGGGCGCTCATCTGAAAGTTGACCAGAGTTTCCAGATTGGCGGCGGATAGCTTGTTGGCCTTGATGATCGGGGCCAACAGGTTTTGGTATTGCTCGGCTGTTTGGGTCTTTGCGTCATGGGTCATGGTGATTCGCTCCAGGGGTTTATCACGGATCGCGCTATTGTTGCGCTGCAACATAGCGCAAAATTCATTACGACGCAATCCGTGGCGGAGCAGTATTGCGGCGGGCCTTCGTGGATGGCTGATTTCGCGCCGTCCGTTTGTTCCGCCTGGGCAATCCAGCCTGGTTGAGACAGTGGAGCGGGTCGGTTGACCAGCGGCCTTGGCGATCGATGCGCCACTGGCGGATAATATCACCCCCTGTAAACTCGATTTATTGCTCATGTGGTTTAAGAATCTGACATTGCTGCGGTTGGCGGAACCATTTTCCCTGACCGCCGAAGCGTTGGCGGCCCGGCTGGAACAGCACGCCTTCCAACCCTGCTCCAGCCATCAGCCCAGCGCTGCTGGCTGGACGCCGCCCTTGGGTCGCAAGGCGGTCGATCTGATCCATGGAGTGGGGGGTCTTCTGTTGATCTGCCTGCGAACCGAGGAAAAAGTGCTGCCGGCGACGGTGGTCAACCAGACGCTGGCCGAGCGCGTCGCGCTGATCGAGGATCAGCGGGGAGAGAGGGTGCGTCGGCGCGAAAAGCGGGAACTGCGCGATCGGATCATGGAGGATTTGTTACCCCGCGCCCTGACCCGCGGCCGTCTCGGCTATGCTTATCTGGACCCGGCGGCGGGTTGGCTGGTGGTGGATAGCGCCAGCTCGCGAGGGGTCGACGAAATCGCTGGGGCGCTGCGCAAGACCCTGGGCGCGTTTTCCGTCGCGCCGCTTCGGGTCGCATGGTCTCCAGTGGCGATCATGACCGCCTGGCTGGCCGAGGGCGGGGCGCCGGCCGGATTTGCCTTGGGCGATGTCTGCGAATTGCGCGAAGGTGACGATGGGGGCGGGATCGTGCGCTGTCGGGGTCAGGACTTGACGGGCGATGAGTTGCGCGGCCACCTGCGAGCCGGTAAACAGGTGACTCGAGTTAGCCTGAGTTGGGACGAGCGAATTGCCTTCGTCCTCGACGAAGCGATGGTGGTGCGCCGGCTCCAGTTTCTCGACGTGGTCCGCGAATCCTTGCGCGATACCGTCGCTGACTCTCCGGAAGCCGTGTTCGACGCCGAATTCGCCTTGATGGCCGGAGAGTTGGCGCTGTTGCTGCCGCGGTTGCTGGAGCTGTTCGGCGGGGAGGCGTGATGCTTTCGGCTGGTTTTGGGGTACGGGGTCGGCTTGATCTCAGGTGATCCGATCGACTTCGGACGCCCTGGCGGTTTGAGAAGAACGGGATTATGGGTGATGAGCATCTGATGAGCGTGATGGTGGTGGTGGGAGGGTTGGCGCTGTTGGCGTTGGCCGGCGGGTTTATCCTGCGTTATGCGCGGCGGCGAGAAAAGCTGATCGCGGAAGGGGCGCTGGCGACCCAACGGGCGGCGGAAAAGGCGGCGGCGGAAAAGGCGGCGGCGGAGAGGACGACGCTCAAGCAACTGGCGGCCGAGCGACTGGCGGCCAGGCGCGCGATGCTGGAGCAAGCGGCGCTGGAACGCGCGGCTCAGGACAAGGCGGTGGTGGAACAGGCCATTGCCGAATGGGCGGCGGCGGAACAGGCCGAGGCCGAACGGGCCCAACTACATCAGGCTGCGGTGGAACGACGGGAAGCCGAGGAGGCCGAGACCCGGTTGCGCGCCGTCGAGGAGGCTATCGCCGAATGGGTCGATGCGGAGCGGAAGGGCAGCCGGTTGGCTGCCCCCCCGCCGGGCGGCAACCCGTCGAGGAAAACCTATACTCGCGCCGAGGTCATCCACCAGCAGGTACGCCTGCAAGCCGAAGCGGTAGTGAAGGAAATCCAGGAACTGGAATATATCAAGAACCGGATCGAGGCCGGAGTGGATTTGCTGCCGATCGAATTCAAGCAAACGGTGGATGAGTGGAAGGAAGGCCGGGTGCTTCGGCACAGCAGCTTCGACGATCTTAAGCTCAAGTTCCGCTACAAGGCTTACTCCGTCGAGGACGGTTACGAACTGTTGTACATGTACAGTCGCTGGATTACCCAACAGTGGCAAAAGCTGCGGGTGTTCATTCGCTTGCTGGGTACCGAGGTGGATCTGTCGGAGAGCGTTCAGGCAGCCATCGAGCGGGCGGAGCGGAACGAACGGGAAAAATATCTGGAAATGGATATGGACGTGCTGCTCACCTTGCGCGACATCCGCGACATCGTGGACAGGTTGATCGGCATGGAAACCCTTCTCAAGGAATTGGAGATCGTCTGCCAAAGGCGTTCCGAGCAAATCATCGCGCCGACATGGGAGGCGAAGGGTTCGCTGTAAGCGACCGCGCAAAGGAAGGCGGCGACGCTATAATCCTGTTGGGTGGACGGGACTGTCGTCGGGGGTCACGGCCCGGTTCGCCGCGCCTTTACCCGCAAGACAAGCCGCTATCCGGGAATCAACCCCTATTCAAGAGAGGAAAATCGAATGAGAAAGGCACTGTCCCTGCTGTTGTTTTCGGTATTGGTCTCCTTGGGCGTCACCGCCTGGGGCGCCGAGAAGACCATCAAGCTGGGCGTCATCGCCGAACTGACCGGCGACATGCCGGCCGTGGGCGCGTCCTGCCGGAACGCCGCCGAAATGGCGGTCAAGGAGGTCAACGCCGCCGGTGGCTTGAAGGTCGGCAAGGAAAAAATGAAGGTGGAACTGGTGGTGGAGGATAACGCCGGCAAGGCTGATCAGTCCGCCGCCGCCGCCCAGAAGCTGATCACCCAGGATGAGGTGCTCGCCATCGTCGGCCCCAACGCCAGCCGCTACGCCATTCCCGCCTCGGAAATCGCCGAAAGCTCCCAGACGGTGCTGATCACACCCTGGTCCACCAATCCCAAGACCACGCTGGATGCAACGACCAACAAGCCCAAGAAATACGTGTTCCGGGCCTGCTTCATCGATCCCTTTCAGGGTGGGGTGCTGGCCAAGTTCGCGCTGGAGAACCTGAAGGCCAAGAAGGCCGCAGTGCTCTACGACGTGGCTTCCGACTACAACAAGGGCATCGCCGAAGTGTTCAAGGCGAATTACGAAAAGCTGGGTGGCAAGATCGTGGCCTTTGAAACCTACACCACCAACGACAAGGATTTCTCGGCGCAGTTGACCAAGATCAAGGATGCCAAGCCCGACGTGATCTTCCTGCCCAACTACTACAATGAAGTGCCGCTGCAAGTGCAGCAGGCCAAGCGGTTGGGCATCACGGTTCCCTTCATCGGCAGCGATTCCTGGGGTAGCCCCGAACTTTTGACTCTGGGCGGCGCCGATCTGAACGGCTACTACTTCAGCACCCACTACGCCGCCGACAACGCCGCGCCGGTTGCCAAGAAATTCATCACGGATTACGAGAAGGCTTACGGAGCGAAGCCGGACGACGTAGCCGCGCTGACCTACGATGCCTTCGGTCTGTTGTTCGACTCGATCCAAAGCGCCGGCAAGGCCGACCGCGAAGCCGTCCGCACCGCGCTGGCCACCCTGCCGAGATACCAGGGCGTGACCGGCGACATGAAATTCCAGGCCGATTCGCGCGATCCGATCAAGAGCGCCGTCATCCTGCAAATCAAGGATGGCAAGTTCACCTACTTCACCAACGCCAATCCCTGATCCGGGGTCATGGCTTGACGCACCGAGGGCGGTCCGATGGACCGCCCTTCTTCTTGCAACCGCGGCGCCACGGGTCACCATCTTGAGCGAAGCCATCGTCTACTGGCTGCAACAGGCCCTGAATGCCCTGCAACTGGGCAGTATCTACGCCCTCATCGCCCTGGGTTACACCATGGTCTACGGCATTCTGACCATGATCAATTTCGCCCATGGCGACGTATTCATGGTGGGGGCTTTTTTCTGTTTCCTAGCCGCCGTGTTCCTCGGTCTGCCCTTTGCGCCCACGCTGCTGCTGACCATGCTGGGCGCCGCGCTGCTGGGGGTGACGATCGAGCGTCTGGCCTACAAGCCGTTGCGCCACGCTCCCCGGGTCTCGGCCATCATCACCGCTCTGGGAGTGGGTATCTTTCTGGAAAACTTCACCTTGGCGCTGGCGCCCTATCCCAAGAACATTCCCGCGTTGCTGGAAAATGTCACCTGGGATTTGGGCGGCGTCTCTTTGTCTTCCCTGCAGGTCATCATCATCCTGCTGTCGCTGGGGCTGATGTTCGTGCTGGATTACGTGGTCCACCGCACCCCGGTGGGCATGGCGATGCGGGCCATTTCCTGGGACAAGACCTTTGTGCCGCTGATGGGGGTGCCGTTGGATCTCATCATTTCCGTCACCTTCGCTATCGGCGCGGGGCTGGCGGGGGCGGCGGGCACCATGTACGCGCTCGCCTATCCGGTCATCGACCCCTACATGGGCATCATGGTGGGCTGGAAGGCGTTCATCTCCGCCGTGGTGGGTGGGATCGGCAATATCCGCGGGGCGATGATCGGCGCGTTCATTCTGGGCGGGGTGGAGATCATGGTCGCGGCCTTCTTTCCCTCCACCTACCGGGATTTCGTCGCCTTCACTCTGCTGATGCTGCTGATCGTCGTTCGACCCTACGGCATTCTGGGCAAGCCGAGGACGCAAAAGGTATGAGCGCCATGCTGAGGAGCGGTTGGGAACGGTTTATGGCGCAGCGCTGGTTGATATGGGTGCTGGTTGCGGTTGGATTCGTCCTTGCCTTCGCCATTCCCGAGTACAACCTGTTCAACAAGTACGTTCAGTTGGTGATGATGTACGTTGGGATCAACATCATCCTGACCGTCAGCCTGAATCTGGTGAACGGCTACATGGGCGAGTTCTCCCTGGCCCACGCCGGCTTCATGGCGGTGGGGGCCTACACCGCCGCTCTGTTGACCCAGAAGGTGCTGCCGATAGCCGCCTATCCGGAATTGTTTCCGCTGGCGATTCTGGCCGGCGGGCTGATGGCGGCGTTGCTGGGACTGATCGTGGCGGTGCCGTCGTTCAAGGTGCGCGGCGACTATCTGGCCATCATTACCCTGGCGTTTCTGATGATCGTCAAGTCGGTGATCGAGAACATCGACTTTATCGGCGGTCCGCGCGGCATTCCCGGCATCAAGAGGCTGACCACGCTGCCCTGGGTGTTTTTCTGGGTGGTGGTGTCGGTCTGGGTGGTGCGCAACTTCGTCTATTCCAAGTACGGGCGCGGCGTCCTGTCGATCCGCGAGGACGAGATCGCCAGCGAACTGATGAGCGTCAACACCCAGCGGGTGAAGTTCCTGGCATTCATGGTGTCGTCCTTTTTCGCCGGCATCGCCGGAGGGCTGTTCGCCCATCTGTTGCAGTTCATCAGCCCCCGGGTGTTCGACATCATCAAGACCACCGACATATTGATCATGGTCTATCTGGGTGGCATCGCCTCCATCGGCGGCTCCATCCTCGGCGCGACCGCCTACACCGTACTGCTGGAACTGCTGCGGCCGTCCACGGTGGCGGCCATGCTGGCCTGGCTGCCGGCGGTGGTGTTCGATCCGCTCAACGAGCATTTCATCCGTCATCTCGGTGTCTGGCGGATGGTGATCATGCCGTTGCTGCTGGTCTTGGTGATGCTGTACTGGCCGCGCGGAATCATGGGCTTGCGGGAGTTCCGCTGGTTTATCCCCAGACGCGACCTGGATGCCCATCACCGCCCGAACGTCCACGGGGGAAGTCATGACGCTGCTCGCGGCCACTAAGGTCAGGCACTACTTCGGCGGTCTGTGCGCGGTCGCCGATTTCAATCTGGACCTCCAGTTCGGCGATTTGATGGGCATCATCGGTCCCAATGGCGCGGGCAAGACCACGATCTTCAACCTGATCACCGGAGTTTACCGGGCCAGCGAGGGCAGCATCCGGCTGCGGGACACCGAACTGGTGGGCAAGACGCCGCATCAGATCACCGCGCTGCGGGTTGGCCGCACCTTTCAGAACATCCGGCTGTTCCGGGATTTGTCGGTGCTGGACAATGTGCGCATCGCCCACTACGCCCAGGTTCGCTACAGTCCGCTGGAGGCGCTGCTCCATCTTGGCCGCTACCGCCGGGAAGAACAACGCATCATCGAAAATTCCCAGCGACTACTGGCCATTTTCAAGCTGGAGCATCTGGCCGGCGAGACCGCCAAGAACTTGCCCTACGGCTCGCAACGGCGGCTGGAAATCGCCCGGGCGCTGGCCATCGATCCGGAGCTGTTGCTGCTGGACGAACCGGCGGCCGGCATGAATCCGAACGAGATCGATCAGTTGATGGAATTCATTCAATGGATTCGCCAGGAGTTCAAGCTCACCATTCTGCTGATCGAGCACCAGATGAAGCTGGTGATGGGCATCTGCGAGCGGATCAAGGTGCTGGATTTCGGCGAAACCCTGGCCGAGGGGCCGCCGGAGGCGATCCAGAACGATCCCAAGGTGTTGGAGGCTTACCTGGGCGAGGGGCCGGTCGGATGAGCGACGGAACGGGTGGGTTCGAGGACATTCAACTGGAAGTGCGCGACCTGGAGGTCCATTACGATGGTATCCGGGCGCTGCATGGCGTCTCCTTCACCGTGCTCAAGGGCGAGATCGTCACCCTGATCGGCGCCAATGGAGCGGGCAAGACTTCGATCTTGCGGGCGATTTCGGGGCTGACGCCCTACGGTGGCGCCGTGGTGTTCGAGGGCCGGGACCTTAAACGAGTACCCGCGCACCGGATCGTCGGGCTGGGCATCGCCCACGTGCCGGAAGGCCGAGGCATCTTCGGCAATCTGACGGTGCTGGAGAACCTGCGGCTGGCCACCTGGCAGCGGGCGGACAAGGGCGAGATCGCGGCCGATTACGACCGGGTGTTCGCGATCTTTCCGCGGCTCAAGGAGCGTCAGCGCCAGCCGGGCGGCACCCTGTCCGGCGGTGAGCAGCAAATGCTGGCGGTGGGGCGGGCGCTGATGAGCCGGGGCCGACTGCTGTTGCTGGACGAGCCGTCGATGGGGCTGTCGCCACGGCTGGTGCAGGACATCTTCCGGGTGATCGAGGACATCAATCGATCCGGAACCACCATCCTGCTGGTGGAACAGAACGCCAACATGGCTTTGCGGATCGCGTCCCGCGCCTATGTCCTGGAGACCGGCGGCGTCATCCTGTCCGGCGCCGGCCAGGACCTCCTGGGCGATCCCCGCGTCAAGGAAGCCTATCTGGGCGCGTAACCGACCCAACGCCTCACCCTGGACGAAACCCTGGACGAATGGACGAATGGGGAATGGATGAGCGCGCCGCATCCACCCGTTGAAGCACGAGAGACCTGTGGCCTCAAAGGGTCGCGCCCGGTTCTTCCAGAAGGACGCGAAATCCGGTCATCGCATCGCGATAGTCGGGCTTGCGCGCCAGGCGCTTGGCCACGCGCAGATCGCCGGCGCCGTTGTTCCACGAACCCCCGCGCACGACCCGTTGCCCTTCGTTGGGCCGCAGGGTCGAACAATGCTGTTCATCGCCGTTGTAGGTTGGATTGTAGTCCGAGCAGGTCCATTCCCAGACGTTGCCGATCATGTCGCGCAGATCCAGGACGTTAGGTAGATAGCTGCCGACGGGCGCGGTGACCGCGTGGCCGTCGTCCAGGTTGCCCATGGACGCGCCGGTTGGGTCGTTGCGGTCGGAGAAGTTGGCTTGGCGGGGATCGATATCGTTGCCCCAGGGGTACCGAGTCGTCGCGCCGGCCCGGGCGGCGTACTCCCACTCGGCTTCGGTGGGCAGCCGGAAACGCTGGCCAGAGCCGGCTTCCCAGGACAGCCATTCGGCGAAGGCCCGCGCGTCGTCCCAGGTTAGGTTGACGGCGGGCTGGGCGTCGTTGTTCAAGGAACGTCCCTGGAAGGAACCGCTGTTGTGGGCCGATCGGAAACGACGGAATTGACGGTTGCTGATCTCGTTCTTGCCCATCCAGAAGCCCTTGACGCAAACCTCGTGAGGGGTTTCATCGCGGCCGCGATCCCGTTCGGCAGGGGGACTGCCCATGGTGAAGCAGCCTCCCTCGATCCAGTTCAGTTCGAGACCGATGGTGTTTTCGGTCCGGGTCTTGAGGGTGTTGGGCCGTTCGGCGGTGGCCAGTTCGGCCCGGACGGCGGCCAGCGCCGAGTGGCTGGGATCGAGAGCCGCCGCCCGTTCTAGGGAGTTGGCGGCCAGTGTCCAGTTTTTGAGGGTGATGGCATTGCGGGCCTGGTCAAGATGGCGAGCGATTTCCACCTCGCGGCTTTGGGCAGCTTCCTGGGCCAGGCGCGCTGCTTCCTCCTCTTGCTGGCGCTTTTGCAGCGCCGTTGCTTCCTGCTGGCGCTGCTCCCGCAGGGTATCGTAATACTGATAGGCGAGCAGCCCAGCGCCCGACAACCCCGCGATCGCGAAGACCGTAACCAGGATGCGCATCCATTGGACGGGTGGCGATTCGACGATGGCCGGCCGGCCCGACGCTTCAAGATCGGTTACCGGAGGAGGGGGCGGTTGGGATGTCGCCAGCGTGGAGCGGGCGCTCAGCGCCCCGTCCCGCCGGACGGTGGACACTTTCCTGAGATGTTCCAGCGCCGATTGGGGCGAGCGCTTGAGCAGGGATTCCGAGGTTTCGGCCGTGGCGGACGGCGCTTCGGCGCTGGGCGTGGCTTTTTCCGGGGCGGGCGGCGGTGGCGGCGTCAGGTCGTCGAGATGTTCCCAGATGTTTTCCAGGAGCGGCAGGGAACCGCCGTCGGCATCGTCGAGAGGGGTCGAGCGCGAGACGAGACCGAGCGATTGGAGCGCGTCGCGCGGTTCGTGGGGATCGAACACCCGCCTGGGTTGGCTCGCGCCCGCCGCGGGAAGTTGTCCGGCGATGCGCTGGGAAGGGCGCGATGGAGCGGCCGGCCATTCCCTGGTTCTGGACTGTGGCGTCGAGGGGCGCCGCGCGTCGCTTTCGGGCCAGGCGCCGCGTGGGGAAGGCGTGGGCGTTTGCTCCAGCAAATCGGCGGCCAGTGGTGGGACTTGGGAGAAATCCGCCCGGCTGTCGACCCGGTCGGCGGCCTGCAGGGCTTCCCGCATCGCGACCATGGTTTGAAATCGCTCCTCGGGCCGGACGGCGATGGCCTGGTCGACCACGCGCAGCAAGCCCTGCGAGTACAACCCGGCGCCGACTTCGATGGCGGGCTGCACCGGATCCTTGAGCACCCGGCCAGGCGCCTCGATCGGCGGCGTGCCGGTGATGCAGCGATACAACACCGCGCCAATGGCGTAGATGTCGGTCCAGGGGCCATAGTCCTCGCCGACCGTGACGTACTGCTCGATGGGGGAATAGCCAGGAGTGACCACGCTGGTGACGCTGCGAGTGCGCCGACCCAAGGCTTGGCGGGCGGCGCCGAAGTCGATCAGGATGACTCGGCCGCTGCTGGCGCGAATGTAGAGATTGCTGGGCTTGATGTCCCGGTGCAGGTAGCCTTGGGCATGGACGGCTTCCAGGGCCGGCATCACGTCGTTCAGGATGCGGCGCAGCTCCGGTTCGGGCAGGATGCCGCCCCGCTGCAAGGTGGCGCTGAGCGATTCGCCCTCTTCGTATTCCATCACGATGTAGGCGGTGCCATTGGCGGTAAAGTAGTCCCGCACCCGAACCACGCCGGGATGATTCACCTGCACCAGGATCTTGGCCTCGTCCAGGAAGCGTTGCAGGCCCCATTCGTAGCAGGGCGGTTCACTGTCCCGGGCCGGAATCTGGCCCTGGGCATTGGGGCGGACCGTGATGCCGTTGTGATCGCGATAGGCCCACTCGGCGGGGAAATACTCCTTGATGGCGACTTCGTTCTCGAGCGCTTCGTGGATCGCCTTGTAAGTGATGCCAAAACCGCCGGCGCCCAGAACGCCCTCGATCTGGTAGCGGTGCAAGTTGTAGCCCGTGGGTAGCGCGTTGGTTTCGTCGGTCATCGGGCTTCCCTTACGGTGAGTGGACGAGACGTGGGCCGAACATGGCGAAATCCAGGGCGACTAGCGGCGATCGGGATTGAGTAGCGACGCAAACCCTCCGACCAGCCGCTGCAGCCAAGGGGTCTGTTGATCCTCGACGGCGTCGGCGCGCAACAGAATCAAGGTGGCGTTGTCGGCGGTCGCTCCCCCGCGCCGCGCGGCCTGCGCGGTCAGGAGTTGAGCGGCGGCGGTCGGGTCGTTGGCGTGCGCGGCGTCCCAGATCTCGGGCTCGGTCGTGTGTTCCCAGACGCCATCCGAGCACAGCGCCAATAAATCGCCCGCCTGGATCGCCAGATGGCCCAGGTCGGGCTTGGGAGGATCCTCACCGCCCAGGCAGCGGTACAGTCGGTTTTGGGCTGGATGGGTGGCCATCTCGGATTCGTCGATTTCGCCCAAATCCATCAGCAGTTGCACGGCCGAGTGATCGCGCGTGCGCATCAGGCGTTCCCCGGCGCGGAAATGATAGAGGCGGCTGTCGCCGATGTTGAGCCAATACGCCTGGTCGGCTTCAAGCCACGCGATGACGACGGTGCTGCGGGCGGTTTCCGACCGACTGTTGATGGTCTCGTGCATCCGCTGGCACAACTGCTCGAGCGCGGCGAGCGGGTCGGCGCGCAGCGGCGCCGCAGGGTCCTGGAAGAATTTGCGAGCTTCATCGACCACGAGTTGCGCGCCCAGCGCCCCGTCGAGGTGCCCCCCCATCCCGTCGGCCAGGATGGCCAGCAGGCCCTCCTGGTCGGGCGACTGGAAGATGCCCCAGCGATCCTGCTGTTCGTGGCGGGCGCCTAACTCGCTGGCGGCGCCCCGATCCCAGGAATGGGTACGGTTTGATGAGTGGCGCGTCATGCGGGCGTCTCCCGTGGACAGGCGGCGGGAACGGTGGCGCCCCGCCATGGGTTGGCGGCCACGCTGGGCCATGAACGATGGATGGCGCGGGAGCGAATCCGGCCGGCGTGACGGCGGACGGTGCGAGCATATCGCCCGGGCATGCGGTTCTCCTCGGCAACACTCTGGATGGGCATGAGGGTGATTGGGGTGGTTCTGGGCCACGGGTTGGCGCGGAGAAACGACGCGGTGGTTTGCTCCGGCGGTAGCGTGATTATGTGATCGGCGACCAGGAACAGACAATCTGAAATTTGCGCCCGATCGGCGCGCGCCGCCCCGATGTCGGTGGATGCCTACAACAGGTTCAGTACTTCCTCGGCGTGGTTGGCGCAGTCGGGTTTGTCGATGATGTGAGCGATGCGCCCACTCTCGTCGATGATGAAGGTGATGCGGCTGGCCATGCCCAGCAGGTTGATGGCCGCCCCGATCATGCCGCCGCCGCCGATGGCGCCGTAGGCCTTGCCGATGGCGCCGTCGGTGTCGGCCAGCAGGGGAAAATTGAGCTGGTGCTTGGCGGTGAAGCGCTGATGGGATTCGGCGTCCTGGGTGGAAACGCCAATCACGGCCGCGCCCCGGTCGCGGATTTCGCCGTTGTGGTCGCGCAGGGAACAAGCCTGCTTGGTGCAGCCCGGGGTGTCGTCCATCGGATAGAAGTACAGCACCAGCTTCCTGCCTAGATAATCGGACAGCTTGATGACGCGGCCATCGGTGGCGGTGGCGGTGAACATGGGAGCTGGATCGCCAATTTTCAGTTTCATCGTTCTGTTCTCTCTCGGGTGGTTGGCAAGGATGCCTACAACTCTCCGGTCGCGGCGCGGAGAAGTCGGATTCGGGGGCGGAACCCCGAAAGGCGGCGGGAGCGCTCAGTCCCGGTCTTCGACGCGCCGGTTGCGAAAGGCGCTCCGCCAATTCGTCAGAGGTGGAGACGATTCATGGCGGTCACCAGTAAATGCCTCGGGTCAACTGGGCGAAGGAGATCTGCTCCAGCGAAGGCTCGTTGGCGTCGACTTGCTGTCCCTTGGCGGCGGACGATTCGGGGAATAGCCGGAACGCGGTGTTCATGATCACGGCGTACAGTTTGGGCGCCACGGCGTGCAGCACCTGGGCGAAGATGCCGACCCGGGTGGCGATGCGCTCCGGCTTGTAAATGATGGCTTGCACGATCATGTCGGCCGCCTCTTCCGGGCTGAGGGTGGGAACGTGCTGATAGATCTTGGTGGGCGCGATCATCTCGGTGCGCACCAACGGCATGTTGATGGTGGTGAAGTCGATGCCGCTGTCGGAAAACTCGGCGACCGCGCAGCGCGAGAACGCGTCCAGCGCCGCCTTGGAGGCGACGTAGGCCGAGAAGCGCGGCGCATTGCTGAGGACGCCGATGGACGAGATGTTGATGACGTGGCCGCGCTTTTTCTTCAACATGCTGGGGATGAAGCCCATGATCAGCCGCAGCGCGCCGAAGTAGTTGAGCTGCATGGTGCGTTCGTAGTCGTGGAAGCGGTCCAGCGAGTTCTCGATCGCCCGACGGATGGAGCGACCGGCGTTGTTGATCAGGATATCGACGCCGCCGTGGTCGGCCAGCACCTGTTGAATCAGCGCGTCGCAGGAGGCGATGTCGGCGACGTCGGCGGTGTGGATGAACGCCTGACCGCCGCGCGCCTCGATTTCCCGCTGGGTTTCCAGCAGCTTCTCCTCGGTGCGGGCGACGAGGATCGTTTTGGCTCCGGCCTCGGCGATCTTGAGGGCGGCGGCCTTGCCGATGCCGGACGAGGCGCCGGTGATCAGCACCACCTTGTCCTTGACCGCGCCGGTCAGGCTGCGGTCGACGAACAGCTCGGGATCGAGATGGCGTTCCCAGTAGTCCCACAGCTTCCAGGCATAGGTTTCCAGCGGCGGCACGGCGATGTCGGTGCCCTTGAGCGCCTTGAGCGTCTCGCGGCAGTCGAAGCGGGTGGGGTAGTTGATCAGGCCGATCGCGCTGGCCGGGATGCCGAGGTCCTTGAGAACTTGGTCCCACATTCGCCGCGCCGGCTTGAAGTGCGCCAGCCCGGTCTTGATGATCTGCGGCACGAAGGCGAACATCAGGGCGTTGACCCGCAGGCTCATCTCCGGCGCGTGCGCGGCGCGGGCGAACAGATTGAGGATATCGCCGACCCGATGCGGGTGGGGGTCCACCAGATGGAAACACTGGCCATCCAGCCCGTCCTGGTGGGCGATATGGTCCATCGCATCGACGATGAAGTTGACCGGCACCAGATTCAACCGGCCGCCCTCGATGCCGACGACCGGCATCCAGGGCGGCAGCAGTCTGCGCGCCTTCTGGATCAGCTTGAAGAAGTAGTAGGGACCGTCGATCTTGTCCATTTCACCGGTGCGCGAGTCGCCGACCACCGCGCCGGGCCGGTAGATCCGCCAGGGTCGCGAGCATTCGCGGCGGACGATGCCCTCCGATTCGTGCTTGGTGCGGTAGTAGGGATTGTCGAGTCCCTCGGCTTCCTCGAACATGTCTTCGCGGAACACGCCTTCGTACAGACCGGCGGCGGCGATGGAACTGGTCAGGTGGAAGCAGCCGGTCTCGATGGCCTCGGCGAAGGCGACCACGTTGCGGGTGCCCTGGATATTGACCTTTTCCTGAACTTCCGCGCTGGCCTTGAGATCGTAGATCGCCGCCAGGTGGAACAAATGGCGGACGTTGCCCTTGAGCCGGGCGATGTCGGCCTCGGCCACGCCCAGTCGGGGTTGAGTCAAGTCGCCGATGATCGGAATCGTGCGGGCGCCGCCGGCTCCCCAGCGCTGGTGGAGCTGTTCGACCAGCGGCAATTCGCGTTCCAGGAGCAGGTAGTAAACCGTGGCGTCGGGACGTTGCAGCAATTTTTCGACCAGGCGGCGGCCGATGAAGCCGGAGGCGCCGGTAACGAAGTAGTTCATGTTGTTCTGGCTCCTTGATACTTCTAGTGATGGCTCTCTATATGAATTATAGAATTTGCCGACTTGAAAATCCTGGTTTTCGAATCCGGCTGGTTACGGGATGCTATGTTTTAGGGAACGCGAGGAGAGGGGTGACCTATGAGTGGTGGGCAGGTATTGGTTTTGATCGTCATCGCGGCGCTGACGTCGAGTCTATGTACGCTGGCGCTGGGACTGGTGGCGTTTCAGCGCTGGGCTCGCCCCCGACTGGAGGCGCGGCTGGCGGCTTTCGCCGAGACGCTGGAGGTTCGAGTGAAAGCGGGCGCCGGCGTGGCTGGGCGGGAGTTGTTGGAACCGTTGCGCGCGCAGGTGCGCGGCGGGGTGGAGGAAGCGGTCACCGAACTGCTGCCGAAGATTCGGGCGGAGTTGACGGCGGGGTTTCGGGAAGCGGCGGCGGAAAGCCTGCCCGCGTTTCGAGAAGAGGTGCGCAAGGGGTTCGCCGAGGCTATCGCGGCGCTGGCCACGACCGAACTGTTGGACCGAACCGCCCGGAAAGTGGTGCGCACCGGGTCATCGCTGGTGGAGAGCGGCTTGAGCCTGCTGCGGGCGACCCGACCACCGAACGAGCGTGATGAGTGAGCCGCCGCGCACCCCACGCGAATGGGGATGGTGACTCAGGCCCGTACCACCTGGATGCGTCGACTTTGGGGGCTGGTCTGCTCGCTGCGGGCGGTGCGCTCGGCGAAGGGGGGCTGGCCGGCCAGGGCAATCGCGCTATGGGGTAACCGGGGTTGGGGTGCCGAAGAGGAGGCGTA
>ERZ761607.2298-NODE-2298-length-21101-cov-3.891666_pt1 | contig 21101 bp, 14 predicted proteins | sample MGYA00511164_ERZ761607 | MGnify/ENA primary metagenome ERZ761607 (study PRJEB28899, sample SAMN02445080) | bioreactor sludge metagenome | biome: EBPR sludge | place: Australia: Brisbane, Thorneside Wastewater Treatment Plant | collected 2011-06-22 ... | reverse complement strand
CCGAACTGGTTGCGCGGAAAACCCACCACCACCAGGCCGCGATCGGCGTACTCCTTCCACAGCGTCTCCAGCCCGGCAAACTGCGGCGTGAAGCCGCACTTGCTGGCGGTATTGACGACCAGCAGCACCTTGCCCTCGAACCGTTCGCACAGGTTCACCGGCGTCTTGTCGGCGAGCGGACGGAAGCTGCGATCGAGCAGCGCACTGCAGGCCGCCGATGCGTCGAAGGCGCACAGCAACAGGGAACCCAGGATCAACGCGCGTAAAGACATGACAGAACTCCGGTAAAAGGCATGCAACGATGTTAACGGATCGATTGTCGAGACGCGGAGACGAAGGCCTGATCCTTCCAGGGCAGAAAAGCGCCGGGCGCCGCGCGTGTCGGCCGCAGGGCCAGCTGGTGCAGTACGGATGCGACGGACGCGACGGACCCGGCCTATGGGCAGCCCCCGGAATCGTCGACATTCCCGGAGCACGGCACTAGCCAAAACCCATCGATCTGTCAGAAACTTAGCGCCATGAGTTGATGTCGACTGTCAAACCCTTCCCGAGAGATGCCCTGCGTTCGCCATGAATTTCCGCCTCCTGTTCGTCTCTTTGGTGCTGACGGCGCTGCCGTCCCTGGTCGTTGCGCAGAACATTTACAAGTTCACTGACAAGAATGGCGTGGTCAATTACACCAATGTGCGCCCCAAAGGCGTCACGGCCAAAGTCATCGGCACCTATTCGTGCCCTGCCTGCAAGGTCGACTCCAAGGTCAACTGGAACGCCACCGGGCTCAACGTGGTCGCCTTCAAGGACGAAATTTCCACGGCCGCGCGGTTGAACGAAGTCGACGAGTCGATGGTGCGCGCAATCATCCATGCGGAGAGCGCCTACCGGGTGGAAGCGCTGTCGCCGGTCGGCGCACAGGGTTTGATGCAACTGATGCCGGGTACGGCGGGCATGTACGGGGTCGACAACGCGTTTGACGCCGGCCAGAACATCGCTGCCGGGGTCAAGCACCTGCGCATGTTGCTGGACATGTTCGACGGCGACTTCGAACTTGCGGCCGCCGGCTACAACGCTGGCGAGAATGCCGTGTTGCGCTTCGGCGGCGTGCCGCCGTACGCGGAGACGCAGGTCTACGTGCAACGGGTCGGCGTGCTGCAAAAGCGTTATGCGACCGAACTGGCAGGCGTGACCACGGCCAGCAATGCGCGCGCCAGCACAGCTGCCGGCGCGCTCTGAAGCGCACTCTGGTGGCCGGCGTGCGCGTAACGCGCGTTCACCGGTGAAGCGCAGCTAAACCGACAACGCCTCCCTTTCGAAGCGCTGCGCCGTGCCGAGCACACGCACGAATGCCTCGCGCTCAACCGGGGTCAGGTTCGGATTCCAGGTGTCGAAGATCAACACCACGCGGGTCTGGTCGCTGTGATTCCAGGCTTCGTGCTCGAAGGAATCATCGAACATCATCAACCGCCCTTCCTGCCAGCCGCGCGCTTCGCCGACCGCGCTGAGCGCGCCACAATCCGGCGGCACGATCAGCGGCAGATGCACCACCAGGCGACCGTTGACCGCACCGTAGTGCGGCGGAATGCGCGAGTGCGGTCGCAGTACCGAGAACATCGCTTCGGGCCCGTAGCCGGGCACCCGCTGCAGATCGATCGAGTCGAGTAACGCCGCAGTACCCGGGCAGCGCGCGCAATTCTCTTCGATGCGCTCGCCATGGCGGTAAAAGTGGAAACTGGTCCAGTCGGTCGAGCGGTTGATGTCCTTGAACACCTTCGCGCCATGCGTTCCTTCCGCATGATTCACGTAAGGCGAGAAACCGCTGCCCTCATTCATCAGGTTCAGCAGTTCCGCACGGACCATGTCGGTGGCGGCCTCGACGCGCTCGGTCCAGGGGAAATCCTCGCGCTCGTAGAACACGCGCACCGGCAGGTCCGGCACATAGAACAGACCAGGCCGCCACTTCGGGTGGGCAAACTCCAGCGGCCGGGTGCCCGAGAACATCTGCCCGCCCTTGCGCAGCCGAGCCACGGCATCGGCGCCGTGAGCCGCCACCAGGTCCGCCAACGAGCGATCGATCTCGGCGTCGATGGTTCGACGCACGACGCCCAGCGCATGGTTCAGGAACTGCTTCAGCTCCGGCTCCATCGACCGCGGATCGCGATTGCTCTCGGCAAAGCGCACGGCGCGCAGATAGGCCTTGGCGGCCTGCTCGTGCAGTTGCATCTGCTCCAGCGTGGCGCCGCGGTAGAGCTGCGCCGACAACACCCGGGGTTCGCGCGCCAGCGTGGCATCGAAGGCATCGAGCGCTTCGGTCAGTTCGCCGCGTCCGTAATGCGCCATCGCCAGATTGAACCAGGCTTCGGCATCGTCGGGTGCGGCATTCGCTGCGCGCCGATAGTAATCGATGGCGCTGGCCATATCCTGGCGCTGGCTGGCCTCGAACCCGAGGAACTGCAGCGCGGTGGCGTTGCCGGGTTGCAGCGCCAGCAGCGCGCGGAACTCGCGCGCGGCGCCGGCCATGTCGCCGGCCTCATAGCAGGCCATCGCGGCGGCTTCCAATGCGGCAGGATCAAGGCTTTGCGCTTGCGTGGAACTCATCGAGGCTACTCGGTCGGCAATCAAGGGGCGGGACTATAGACGCTACGGCGCCGTCGGCGCCGTCCAGCGCTGCAACCACGCCTCGACGGTACGGTGCCATTTCACCGAATTCTGCGGCTTCAGGATCCAATGGTTCTCGTCCGGGAACCACAGGAACTGGCTCTCGATGCCGCGCCGCTGCAAGGCCGTGAACGCGGCAATGCCCTGTTCGAACGGCACGCGGAAATCGAGCATGCCGTGGATCACCAGCATCGGCGTGCGCCAGTGCTTCACCAGGTTGACCGGGTTGTGGAGCTCGTAGTTCTCCGGCTTGTCGTAGGGCGTGCCCTGCATTTCCCATTCGTCGAACCACAGTTCTTCGGTGGTGTAGCCCATGAAACGGTTGTCGAAGATGCCGGAGTGATTGACGATGCAACGGAAGCCGTCGGGCCAACTGCCGGCGATCCAGTTCATCATGTAACCGCCGTAACTGCCGCCGAGGGCGCAGGCGCGGCTGACGTCGAGCCACGAATAGCGTTCAGCCGCGGCAGCCAGACCCTTCTGCAGGTCTACCAGTGGCTTGCCGCCCCAATCGCCGCTGATCGAGTCGGTGAACGCCTGGCCGTAACCGGTCGAGCCGTGGAAATCGATGAACACCACCGCGAAACCCTTGCCGGCGTGCGTTTGCGGGTTCCAACGGTAATGAAAGCTGTTGCCCATGCTGCCCTGCGGACCGCCATGCACCACGAAGGCCACCGGGTAACGCTCGCCTTCGGAAAAGCCGACCGGCTTGACCACCCACCCATAGACCTTCTCGTCGTTCCAACCGTTGAAGCTGAACTGCTCGTAGGCGCCGAACTGGACGTCCTTCAGGTGCTCGGCGTTGACCGTCGTCAGTTGCCGGCTGGCACCGCCGCTGAGCGGCACCGCGTGGATGTCGGCGGGCGCGGCGAGATTGTCGATCGCCGCATAGATGGTCTTGGCGCCGACAGCGAAGCCGCTGACCGATCCCTTGCTGGTCAGGCGCGTGGCCTTGCCCGACTTCACATCGATGGCGAACAACAGGCGCTGACCGATATCGTCGGTATAGGTGTAGAGGGTGCGACCATCGGTCGACAGCACCAGGGTATCGGGCGAACGATCCCAGTCCGGCGCCACCTCGCGTACGCTGCCGTCGGCCAGATTGCGTTCGAGGATGCGGCTGCGGTCAGCCTCGAAGCCGGCACGCGCCATCGAGCGCCAGTACAGGCGCTTGCCATCAGCCGAGTACAGTGGACCGAGGTCGTAGCCCTCATTGCCGGCGGTCAGATTCACCGCGGCAGCTTCGCTGCCCAGCGTGACCTGAAACAGATCGGTGTTGGTCGACCACGCTTCGGTTTTTCCGGCGATGCGCGCCGTGAACACCAGTTGCCGGCTGTCCGGCGAAAACGCCACCTCGCCAAGATCGCCGAAGGGTTTGGTCGGCGCATCGCCATCGATGCCCCGGGTAGCCCAGAACGCGGTGCCGGTCGCCTTGCCACCGGCGTCCAGGTCATAGACGAACAGTTGCGATCGGGTGCCGGTCTGCCAGGTGTCCCAGTGGCGGATGAACAACTTGTCGTGCACTGTCCCGGAGTGCTTTTCGGCGGCGTCTGCGTCGGCGCGCGTCTTGGTGCACGCGAAATCCGCGCCGCAGTCGGGATAAACCTCGACCGCCAGCGCCAGCTTGCGGCCATTCGGCGAGATCAGGAAACCGCCGACATCCAGCGGCAATTCGGTGACCGGCCGCGCCTCGCCGGGGCCATCGAGCAGCCACACCTGATTGCTGCCGCCGCGATTGGAGAGGAAGTACAGGCGCTCGCCCGACGGCGCAAAGCGCGGGTGCGAGGCATTCGAGCCGCCTCCGGTCAGGCGTCGCGGCTGGCGATCCTCGCCCTCCAGCGGCAACTGCCAAAGACTCTGCTCGCCCTTGTTGGCGTCCCAGTTGGTCTGGCGCAAGTTGTAGACCAGCACTTTGCCATCGGCGCGCAACTGCGGATCGGAAACCCGCTGCAGGCGCACCAGATCGTCGATGTCGAACGGACGTGCCGCCGCGGGACTGGCCAGCGGCAAGAGAAACAAGGCCAAACTCAAGGTTCGCAGCATGGTCAGGGCTCGGCGGAATTCGGGGGTCCGAGTCTGCCACCGGATTGCAGCGCCGGCATCTGCCGTTTGGCTGCCGCCGCGTGCCTTTGTGGGTCCAGACTTGTCTGGAGGCTCTTTAGGCTGCCGCCGCGTACGCCTTTGTGGGTCCAGACTTGTCTGGACGCTGTTTCCGCGGTCTGCCAGCGTCAGAACTTCCGGAAAAGTCTGGACCCAGCAGAACAACCGCGCCCGCAAGGCAAATCAAGTGAATGCTTGCAAGGACCAACCGAACAACTCTCCGCGAACACGCAATTCGCCGACTTCCGTCTGTGCATCAGTGCTCCCCGCAAGCCCGGCAGCCAGACGCTCGACCCCGGCGCGATCCAGCGCATGGGCAACCAGTTCAGCCTGGCGCAACCGCGCCAGACGCAGTCCGTCGCGGATCGCGTCCAGGCGCTGCTCGGCTGCTGCCGCACCCAGCGCCGTCACCTGGGCCATCAGTTCGCCGACAGCGGTTTGCGTCTCGACCAGGATGTCCGGCGCCAGCGAAGCGCTGGCACGCTGCTGCAGTTCGCGCATCGCTTCATTGAACTGCGCGCGTGCCTTCGCCGCTTGCGGATCGCGCTGAACCGAAGCCATTCCGGCCGCCGTGGCCAGCCGCGCGAGAAAGGGAAGCAGCCGGCGCGCCCGTTGCAGGATGCCGCCCGATTGGTTGATCCAGTCGATTTCGACGACTCCGGCGCGCCCCAGCCTGACCGGCAGGGAATCGGCGTGATGCAACACCAGCGCCACACTGGCACCCGGCTTCATCACCCGCCGCAACTCATCGACACTACGGGCAAGATCGCTGTATTCGAGGCCGAATTGGCTGACCACGAGGTCAAAACTGGCATCTGCGAATGGCAGCACTTCGGCTACCACGCGCGAATGGAAGCGCACGCGTTCGCCAACCTCGGGTGGCACCGCTCGCAGCCAGGCTGGATCGATGTCGGCAAGATCGATGGCATCGACGAGCGGCAGGCGTCCACTTGCGGCAAGCACATCCACCATCAGCCGCGGCAGCGCGCCATTGCCGGTCGCCACGTCGAGCACGCGCTGCGAGACACTCACCTTCGCGCAGACCTCGCCCCAGAAACAGCCAATGGCGTCATCGTAGTTGCCTTCGAAGCTGGTCGCGCAGGAATGAAGTGCCCCACCCGCCCAATAGCGGGTCCAGCTCTCGCGACGTTCGGCGGTGGATTGCATGGGTGCCAGTCACTACTTGCAAATGCCGGCACGCAACCTACCCTCCACGACATGCCAGTGCAACGACGTCGGCTTTCGCGCCGGTGGACGCATCGACATCGGTGGGTCTGTTGCGCAAGATCGGCGCTGGAATTGTCAGCCCCGATGTTAGCGTGCCCATCCGCCTTGTTCCGCAGCCGCCGCTCCGCGATGATGCTGCGTCGCAGTGACCTGACGCACCGGTGATGACCGCATACAGCAACCCGCTACGCGAGTACTTCGAACAGAATCCAGGTCGTTTGATCAACAAGTGGATGCATTACTTCGACGTTTACCACCACCACTTTCAGCGCTTTCGCAACCGGGCATGTACGGTGCTCGAATTCGGCGTGTTTCATGGTGGTTCGCTGCAGATGTGGCGCAACTATTTCGGACCGCAGTCGCGAATCGTCGGCATCGACATCAATCCGCGGCTTCGTGACCTGGGCGAAACCGGCATCGAGATCGTCATCGGCGACCAGGGAGATCGCCGCTTTCTGCGCGAACTGGCGGCAAGATATGGCCCGACCGATGTGCTGATCGATGACGGAAGCCACATCATGGGTCACCAGATCGCGACCCTGGAAGAGCTGTATGCGGCAGTCCATCCGGATGGCGTGATTCTGGTCGAAGACACGCACACCAGTTATTGGCGTGAGCACGGGGGTGGGTTGCGCAATCCGTTCACGTTCATGGAGTACGCCAAGCGTCTGGTTGACGAGCTGAACGCATGGCACAGCCACGACCCGCACAGTTTCGCCTCTGGCCCATTCACCAAAACGGCGCGTTCCATGCACTTCTACGACAGCATGGTCGTGATCGAAAAAGGTGCGCACGAACCACCGGAGCAGCGCGCCACCGGCACTCCCAGCTTCCCCATCGAAACACCAGTGAACCAGCCGGCGCCGGGGTTCACCTGGAAGACCTGACCTGACAGGAAAGTCGAACCCCGACCGCCTGCGCGGTTATGATCGAGCGTCGACTCCCGCACCCGGTCCGCTGATCCAATGGAAGCTCCGATCCAGATTCCGAATTTCGAGCTGTTCAAGGAGATCGGTCGCGGTGGCATGTCGCGCGTCTACCTGGCGCGCCAGTTGCAGCCCAAGCGCGAAGTGGCAATCAAGATCGTGTCGCCCGGGTCGGCGCCGGACGAGGCCTTCCTGTCGTCGCTGAAGATCGAAGGCGACACCATCGCCGGCCTCAGCCACGACAACATCGTCACCGTGTTCGCCTGTGGCGTGGTCGACAAGCACTATTACCTGGCGATGGAGATCCTCTCCGGTGGCGATCTCACCGAGCGCATCAAAAAGGGCTTGCGCGCCGAAGATGCGGTCGAGGTGATGATCCAGATCGGCGGGGCGCTCGGACACGCGCACAAGAAGCAGGTGCTGCATCGCGACATCAAGCCGGAAAACGTGATGTTCCACGAGAGCGGCAAGGCCGTGCTGGTGGACTTCGGCATCGCCAAGGAAGGCGACACCGAATCGAGCTTCACCCAGGTTGGCGCCGTGGTCGGCACGCCGCACTACATGAGTCCCGAGCGCTGCATGGGCAAGTCCACCGACGCCCGCTCGGACCTGTACGCGATGGGCGTGATGTTTTACGAGATGCTGACCGGGCACAAGGTGTTCGAGGGTCGCGACACCTTCGCCGTCAGTTACGCCCACGTCTACGAACCGGTGCCGCCACTGCCGCCCGAACACGCGCGCTTCCAGGGCATCGTCAACAAGCTGCTGGCCAAGGATCCGGCCGATCGTTACCAGACCGCCGACGAAATGGTCGCGGCGCTGAAGAAGCATCGCGCCGGCGCGCCCTCGTCGGCCGAGCCGGCGACCCGGCGGGTCGACACCACGGTGTCGTCGCCGTTGCAGGACAAGTTGAAGAAGCTGGCCGCTGCCGACGCCGATGCAGGCGCCACCACGGTCAATCAGCCGACCGGGCCGGTGAACCTGCATGCGGCGACGGCGGTATCGAAGCCGCTCGGGGCGGCGGCGGCGCCAGCACCAGCTACACCGACGGTGGCCGAACCTGCCAAGGGCAAGCCAGTCGCTCTGTATGCCGCGATCGCGGCCCTGGTCGTGATTGTCGGTGGCGGCATTGCCTTCTGGCCGAAGCCGAAGAGCGACCTGCCTGAAGTGATCCTCAACGCTCAGCAGCAAATCGAAGTGCAGGACAAGCTGGCCGCCGCGCGCGCAATGCTGCGCATCGACAATACGGAAGGCGCCGCCGATCTCTATTACACCGTGCTCAAGCAGTTCGATTGCACCAACGAAGAAGCCCGCGGCGGACTCAAGGGCTCGGATCCAACGCGCTACGATGACGCGATTGCGGCGTGCAAGTAGGGTGGGTCCTTCGCCGCAGGCGAAGAATCCGCCGCCCGTGTCACGGTGAGCCTACGGCTGGCGCATCGCGTTCCCACGGCAAGCCTACTCCGCTGCCGCGTCCAGCGCCTCGGCCAGGGTCGCCGCACCCACCACCTGCATCTCCCCGACCAAGCCCTTCTTCGGCTTGTTCGCCATCGGCACGATGGCGCGCTTGAAGCCGTGGTGCGCGGCCTCGCGCAGGCGCTCCTCTCCATTCGGAATCGGCCGGATCTCGCCGGCCAGACCGACCTCGCCAAACGCCAGTGTGTGCGTACCCAGCGTGCGGTTGCGGAAGCTCGAATGCACCGCGAGCAGCACCGGCAGATCGGCCGCAGTTTCGCTGACGCGGATGCCGCCGACAATATTCACGAACACGTCCTGGTCGTAGATCGCCACACCACCGTGGCGGTGGGCGACCGCCAGCAGCAAGGCCAGTCGATTGCTTTCGTAGCCGACCGCGACCCGGCGCGGATTCGCCAGCGGACTCTGGTCGACCAGCGCCTGCACCTCGACCAGCAGCGGTCGCGTGCCTTCGCGCGTGACCATGACGATGCTGCCGGGACCACGTTCCACCTGTGCCGACAGGAAAATGGCCGACGGGTTCGGGACCTCGCGCAGCCCGCGGTCGGTCATCGCGAACACGCCCAATTCGTTGACTGCGCCAAAACGGTTCTTCAGCGCGCGCAGAATGCGGAAACGACTGCCCGCCTCGCCCTCGAAGTAGAGCACCGCATCGACCATGTGCTCGAGCACGCGCGGGCCGGCGATGCCGCCTTCCTTGGTCACGTGGCCGATCAGGAACACGCTGACGCCCTGCTCTTTTGCATAGCGCACCAGCCGCGCCGCGCACTCGCGCACCTGCGACACCGAGCCGGGCGCCGATGTGAGTTCCGGCAGCCACAACGTCTGGATCGAATCGATGATCAGGACTGCGGGCTTTTCCTTGACCGCGGTGGCGAGGATGCGTTCGACATTGGTTTCGGCCTGGCAGCGCAGCCCGGCAACTTCGACCTGCAGACGCCGCGCGCGCTGGGCAATCTGCCCCAGCGACTCCTCGCCGCTGACGTAGATGACCGCTGCCTTGCCCTGCAGGCTGGCGTGCACCTGCAGCAGCAGCGTCGACTTGCCGATGCCGGGATCGCCGCCGACCAGCACCACCGAGCCCGACACCAGGCCGCCACCGAGCACGCGATTGAGCTCGGACATACCGGTGTCCATGCGCACTTCGAGTTCCGTCGCGACGCTGCCCAGATCAGCGACATCACCTGCGCTGGCCGTCCCGGCGTAACCACCTCGCCGCGCACCCGGACCGCTGCCCACCGCGAGTTCTTCGGTCAGACTGTTCCAGGCTCCGCAGTCGCCGCACTGCCCCGCCCACTTGGGTGCAGTACCGCCGCATTCGGAGCAAACGTAGCGGGTTTTCGCCTTGGGCGTGCTCATGGTCGTTGGTGTCGCAGCCGATAACAGCCGGATAGCATCGCATGCGCGCCCGCGAGAGTCCGGGTCGCCCCTGTCGGTGCGCTGATTCGTGCATCGAACTGGCGGCGAACATGCGGACTGCTTTCTTGTCCGCAAAGGACGCAAAGGACGCAAAGAAAGCCAAGAGCCGATGAGTTGATGTCCTGCTGGCTTCGCATTCCTTTGCGTTCTTTGCGTCCTTTGCGGATACATCCATTTTTTCAATAACTTGTGGCATGTCTGGCGTGAGCGACCTCGCGGCGCGAAGTGCGGTCACGAGTCCAGCACGCTGGCGCAGGTGTCGGCCCGTCCGTGGGCGCGAGTGTTTGCCCGGATCAATGGTGATGCTGATGCCCATCGTGTCCCGAAGCCGCCTCCGGCGTCGCCTCGCGCACCACAAAGCTCACCACCTTGTCGGTCTCGGCGCACAGTTGCAGCGACACGTCGACACTGTCGCCGACCGCAAACGCGCGTTTCGGGCCGATAAGCATCAGATGCATCCCACCCGGCGCCAGCGCCACGGCATCCCCAACCTTGACTTCGATCTGATCCAGCTTGCGCATCTTCATGACGCCGTCTTCATGAGTCATGTCATGCAGTTCCACACGCTCGAACGCATCGGAACTGCCGCCGGTCACCAGCACCGGATCAACTCCGGCATTCGACATGGTCAGGTAGCCGGCCATCACCGGTGCATTCGGCGGCGCCAGGCGTACCCAGGCATCGGCGATCGTCAATTCACCACAGGCCTGTGCCTGCGCGCCTGCCATCAACATCGCCACGGCAAACAAGTTCAGCTTCATGGAATTCCTCGGTTGAGTCAGTCGTCATCTTGCCGATGTTATGTTCGGCCACCTGAACCCGCCACCCAGTGCCCTCATGCTCGAACATTTCAGCCACGACGATATCCTCGAAATTCGCCTCGCGCGTCCGCCGGTCAACGCGCTTTCGCCGGAACTGATTGCGGCGCTGCGCCAGTCGATTTCCGCAGCGCCGGATGGCGGTGCCCGTGCGTTGGTGATTTCGGCAGGGCCGGGATTGTTCAGTGCCGGCCTCGATGTGCCCGCGCTGCTCAAACTCGATCGCGCCGGCATGCTGGCGATGTGGAAAGATTTTTTTGGTTTGCTGAGTGCCATCGCCTGCTCGCCGATCCCGACGGTTGCAGCGATCACCGGCCACAGCCCGGCCGGCGGCACCGTGGTGGCGCTCAACTGCGACTACCGCGTCATGGCAGAAGGCCCATTCAAGCTCGGCCTCAACGAAACCCAGGTCGGCCTGGCGCTGCCGCGCGCGATCCTGGGCTCGCTGCAGCGACTGCTCGGGCCGCATCAGGCCGAACGCCATATCGTCGCCGGCAACATGATCGACAGCGCGGCGGCGCTCAAGGTCGGTCTGGTCGACGAGCTGGTCGCGCCGGAGCAGGTGATCCCGCGTGCGCTCGAGTGGTGCCGGTTTCACCTCGGCCTGCCGCGCCGAGCGATGCGCATCAACCGCGAATCCGCGCGCGCCGACCTGCGCGCGATTTACCAGGATCCGGGTCAGATGCAGGTCGAAGAGTTCATCGACGGCTGGTTCCATGAGGAGACGCAGGCGGTGCTGCAGGCGTTGGTGGCGCGCTTGCGCAGCAAAGGCTGACTGCTGCGTCCCGGAGTGAGCTCCGCCCGCGATCCCTGGCCTCGCTTCCCTGTGGGAGTCCCGGTTGCCTTAGCGGTGCGCTTATTCGCGCATCGAACAGTGGGTGTCGCAAGAATGCGGACTGTATTTCTGGACGCAAAGGACGCAAAGGGACGCAAAGGACGCAAAGGAGATCAACAGCCAGGACTGCATGAATGGCCGCTGGCGTCTGCTGTTTTTGCGTCCTTTGCGCCCTTTGCGTCCCAATCACAGGGTCGTTGGCTTTACGGTAAAAATGTATACAATTCAAGTTGTTACAATATGTCGGTGATAGCGAGTATATCGCGCGAGCTGTAGATCAAGAGCTCGCGGGGTGAACCCGCTCCCACAGGTGAAGCAAGAGCTCGCGGGACCATCCCGCTCCAAGCCTATCGAATCACGTTTCCGGCGCACCCGCGTTCAATGAACATCCAGATCACCGGCCTGACCCGCTCCTTCGGCACCACGCGCGTCCTCGACGGCGTCGATCTCGGCATCGCGCCGGGCGAGTGCGTCGCTCTGGTCGGCCGCAGCGGCGCCGGCAAGTCGACCCTGCTGCATCTGCTCGCCGGCATCGATGCGCCGGATGCCGGCCATGTGCGCTACGACGAGATCGACCTGACCGCGCTCGACGAGGATCGGCGCACCGCCTTTCGGGGCCAGCATCTGGGGTTGGTGTTCCAGAGCTACAACCTGGTGCCGTCGCTGACGGCGCTCGACAATCTGCGGCTGCCGCTGGAACTCAATGGCATGACAGCGCGCGAGGCGCGGGTCGAGGCCATCGCGATGCTTGCGCGGCTGGATCTTTCAGAGTTGTCCGAGCGCTATGCCGACCAGCTTTCCGGTGGCCAGCAGCAGCGCGTCGCGGTAGCCCGCGCGCTGGTGCACAAGCCGACCGTGCTGCTCGCCGATGAACCGACCGGCAGCCTGGATGCCGACAATGCCGCCGCCGTGATGCGCCTGCTGATCGGCGCCTGTCGCGAACGCGGTGCCAGTCTGGTGATCGCCACGCATGCGCAGGAGGTCATGGGCCAGGCCGATCGGCTGCTGCGCATCGAGTCCGGGCGACTGGTGGACGCGTGAGCGCACCCCTGCTTGAGGTAGGTCATGTTGGCCGCGCAGCGGCCTACGTGACGCGAATCTCGCCGCTGTGCGGCCAACGTGACTTGCATCGAAGCAAGCATCCGGACAAATGAACGCCCTGCCCCGGTTGCTGCACGCGCTCATCAACGCCCACCGACGCGCCCCGGGCCAGGCGCTGCTGATGTTGCTGGCGTTGAGTCTCAGCGTCGCCGTGGTGGTCGCCATCGACCTGTCGATCGACAGCGCACGCTCGGCCTTCACCGACGCGCGCCGCGCCTTGTCGGGATCGGCGACCCACCAGATCGTCAGCGACGGCGCGCCGGTGCCGGGCGCATTGCTGGCCGAACTGCGTCGCCGCGGCGTGCGAACGAGCGCGCCGGTGATCGATATCGAAGCCGTCCATGGCGCCAGCAATACGCGACTGCGCCTGTTCGGCATCGACCCGCTGAGCGAAGCGCAACTGCGCCCATGGCTGGCCAGCGGCACCAGCGTCCCCGTTGACGCTGCCGAACGTGGCTATCCCACGCTGATCGGCGACGCCGACGGCGCGCTTCTGCCGGGAAAACTGGCTCGGCGGCTGCAGCTGGACGTCGGCGATCGCCTCCGGCTCGCGGTCGACGGACGCCCGTTCGAAATCGTCGTGCGCGGCTTGTTGCCTGACGGCGTGTTGCCATCGTCCACGGATGGATGGGTCGTGCTCGATATCGCCGCAGCGCAACGCGCGCTGGATTCCGACGGTTACAGCCGCATCGACCTGGTGCTCGACAGCGCCACCGCGATGCAGCTGGCGGGAACGCTGCCGCTCGGTCTGCGCCTGCTGGCGACCGCCGAGCAGGATCGCGATCTGGCGCTGATGAGCCGCGCCTTCGAGATCAATCTGAAGGCGCTCAGCCTGCTCGCGCTGCTGGTGGGCCTGTTCGTGGTGTTCCAGACGCTGAGTTTCCTGACCCTGCGCCGCGGCCCGGTGATCGGCCTGTGGCGTGCGATCGGCGTCGATCGGCGCACGCTGTCCGCGCTGTTGCTGGGCGAAGCGGCGCTGGTCGGCCTGATCGCCGGCCTGCTCGGCATTGCGCTCGGAATCCTGCTCGGTCGGGTCTTGCTGGTGGGCATTGGCGTGACCTACGCCGATCTCTATGGCCGTGGAGCTGCAGGCGGCCTGTCGATCGCCCCGATGCTGCTGGTCAAGGCGCTGCTGCTCTCGATCGGCGGCTCGCTGCTGGCGGTCTTGCTGCCGCTGTACGAAGTGCTGACGCAGACCGCGATGCAGGCGCTCGGGCGTACACGCCGGAACCCGTCCGACGGCGATCCCGCAGCGCAGCGGATTCGCGCGCTCGCACTGCCCTCACTGCTGCTGTTCGGCCTCGGTGCGCTGGCGCTGAAGCTCGGCCCCGATAACCTGGTGACCGCATTCAGCGCGCTGTTTGTCTGCCTGCTGGCGTGCCTGGGCGTGGTGCCGTGGCTCGCGTGGATGCTGCTTCGTGGCCTCGAACGGAATTTCCGCGATGGCCCCGTGCTGCCGCTGTGGCTGCTGGCCGGCACTCGCCGCGGTCTCGGTCGCACCGGCATTGCGCTGGCCGCCCTGTGCCTGGCGATCGCCACCGTGATCGGCATGAGCAGCATGATCCACAGTTTCCGCAGCGCGGTGTCCGAGTGGATCGAGCGCAGCCTGCAGGCCGATGTCTACATCTCGTCGTCCGGGCGCAGCGCGCTGGCACCGGAGTTGATCGAAGCGGCGCGCGCGCTGCCGGGCGTCGAAACGATCGGCCAGACGCGGCGCAGCCAGCGCCTGCTCGACAGCGGACCGATCAGCGTCATCGGCCTCGACCTGCCGCTGGCTGGGCGCGACAGCTTCGACTTCATTGCCGTCGACGAGGCGAGCATCTGGGACGCGCTTGCGGCCGGCGACGCGGTGATCAGCGAGCCGCTGGCGACGCGCCTGAAACTGGCGCCTGGCAACACCTTGAGCCTGCCCGCCGCCGCTGGCCCGACCCGCGTGCGCATTGCCGCGGTCTATCGCGACTATGCCAGTTCGCAAGGTGCCGTGACGCTCGACCTGGCGCACTACCAGCGGCTTTTCGGCGACTCGCGCGTCGGCGCCATCGGCATCTACGCGGCGCCGGAGAATGTGCCGGCCATCGTCGCCGCACTTCAGGCACAGGTCGAAAGCCAACCCGGCGTGCAGATGGTGTCCGCCGCGGAGATCCGCGAACGCACATTGGCGATCTTCGCGCGCACCTTCGCGGTGACCGACCTGTTGCGCCTGCTGGCCGGGCTGATCGCGGTGGTGGCGGTGATCGGTGCACTGTCGGCGCTGGCGATCGAGCGTCGCCGCGAGTTCGCGCTGCTGCGTAGTCTTGGTCTGGCCAGCGGCAAACTGCTGCGCCTGCAGTGGCTCCAAGCCAGCCTGCTCGGCTTGATCGCCGGATTGCTGGCTCTGCCGCTCGGTATCGGTCTGGCGGTGCTGCTGATCGAGGTGATCAATCGCCGCTCCTTCGGCTGGAGCATGCAGTTGCAGTTGCCCCTCGACCAGTTGCTCGCCGCGATCGCCATTGCCGTGGTCAGCGCGATGCTCGCCGGCACCTGGCCGGCGCGCCAGCAGCGCAACAGTAGCCTCGCCCAGCAGTTGCGGGAGGCGCCGCTGTGAGGGCATTTGTCGGGCTGGCTGTCACGGGACTCGCTCTGCTGCTGTGCGCCTGCACCCCACAGTCAACGACGCTACCCGAGCGCCCCACCCTCTCGCGCACGCTCGGCTCCGAGCCAGGCGCCGGTTTTGAGGAAATCACCGCACCGCTGCAGCTCGAATTCCCGCGCGATCACGGCGCACATCCGCGCCATCGGGTCGAATGGTGGTACGTCACTGCACGCCTCGCGACGGCCGAAGGTCGCCGCTTCGGGGCGCAGTTCGCGCTGTTCCGCTACGCGCTGCGACCCGAGGACGCGCCCATGCGCGACGATTGGCAAAGCGGGCAAATCTATCTGGCGCACGCGGCAATCACCGACATCGACGGCGATCGATTCCTGTTCGACGAACAATGGGCGCGTGGCGCTGCCGGACTGGTTGGCGCCGAGGCAGCGCCATTTCGAGCCTGGCTCGGCGATTGTTCCATCGCTGCCGCAACGGACGTCGCGACGCTGCCGATGCAACTGCACTGCGGCGGCGCCGAGTTCGGCTACCGCCTGGAGCTCGACGGCGTCGACGTACCCGTGCTGCACGGCGAACAGGGCTACAGCCAGAAGTCCGAAGGCGGCAGCGCGTCGGCGTATTACAGCTACCCGCAACTGGCGGCCAGCGGCGAACTGTGGATCGGCGCCGAGCGCGTCCCGGTTGCCGGCAACGCCTGGTACGATCACGAATGGACCTCGGGTGTGCTCGCTGCGGATCAAGTCGGCTGGGACTGGTTCTCGCTGCGGCTGAGCGATGGCAGTGCGTTGATGCTGTTCAATATCCGTCGTCAGGATGGCAGCGTGGCGTCACGTCGGGGCACCTTGATCGGGGCTGACGGTAGCGTGCGTACGCTCGCCGAGGCTGATATCGAAGTACGCGCAAACGGCGCCTGGAGCAGCCCGCGCAGCGGCGTTCGCTGGCCGTTGCGCTGGACACTGTCGTCGAAATCGCTCGACCTGTCGCTGGACATTGCACCGGTGCGCGACGATCAGGAATTCGATGGCACCGTGCGTTATTGGGAAGGCGCTATCGACGCCAGCGGGCAGCTCGACGGCAAGCCGATAACCGCCGAGGGATATCTGGAATTGACCGGCTACCCGCCAGCCGCCTTGTAGGAGCGACGCGTACGTCGCGACCAGCGACGCCCCCGACCATGGACGTGACGCCCATGCCGACGGTCGCGACGCACGCGTCGCTCCTACCCCAGCTTCGCCGCCGCCTGTTCCCAATGCCGTCCATCGAAACGCTCGATCTGGCCAACATGCTCGGCGCCGCCCTCGATGCAGCGCAGATTGACGCTCCAGCAATCCGGATGCGAGCGCGGCTGGTAGTAGCTCTTGATGCCGCAGACCTTGCAGAACAAATGGGCCGCGGCGCCGGTGCCGAAGCGGTAATCGGTCAGGGCATCGGCCGACGTCAGCAGCGTGAATGCCGCATGCGGCACGGTCACGTGCAGATAACCGGTCATGGCGCAGATCGAGCAGTTGCACTCGAGCACGTCGAGCTTTTCCGGGCCGAAGAATCGGAAGCGCACGGCCCCGCAATGACAGCCACCCGTGTACGCGTGCTCGCCGTGATTGACGAAATCCGCCATGGTCAAAACAGCGTGTAGATGAATGGCGCGATCACCGAGCCCTTGACCGCCACCAGGATGCCGCCGATCGCTACCAGCACCAGCACGATCGGCATCAACCAGTATTTCTTGCGCACGCGCAGGAAAGACCAGAGTTCACGCAGGATGTCGAGCATGGGGTGGGCACGTCGGGGATTGAGCGGAGAGTATAGCGAGGCAAGCCCTGGCGTGATTCGTCAGTCACCCTGGGGTTTGCAGCCAACAGACGTAGGTTGGGCTAAGGCGTAGCCGTGCCCAACTCCGCGCGCATGTTGGGCACGCTGCGCTTAGCCCAATCTACGCCGTGCGGCTGTGAGCATCGCCGCCACAAAGTGTGACCGCCATCACACATATGGAGTACTCTGCCCCATCGATCCAACACTGGTGATCCGCATGTCGACGCGAGCCGTGGGTGCGAACTGGGTTGCATCACTGATCGCGCTAGGCGCGCTGATATTCAGCGTCGGCGCCGGCGCTGGCCCACGTCATGACATGGTGCCGCGGGTGGCGAGTGCCCCCACGCCCAGCGCGGCTTCGGCGAACCCGCAAGCGCCGGATGGCACGACGGTCATTGCGGGCAACACCGCGCCGATTGTGATCAACGACAACGCGTCGGCAGCGTTGTACCCCTCGGTGGCCACCGTGACTGGCGTGACGCCGTCCTTGACCCGCCTGCGCGTGCAGTTGACCGGCTTTACCCACACCTTCCCGGACGATGTCGACATCATCCTCGAAGGCCCACAAGGGCAGCGGGCGGTGCTGATGTCGGACGCCGGTGCCGGTATCGACGTCAGCGGGATCGACCTGATTTTCGATCCCAATTCAACCAACGTGCTGCCCAACGACCTGCAGTTGGCCACCGGCACGACCAAGCCGGCCAACTATTCCAACGACACTGGCGGCACCGACTTGCTGGACACCTTTCCGGCCCCCTTCGCGGCACCGAACGCGCTGGTCGATGCGCCGGCGGACCTGAGCGTGTTCAACCTGACCAATCCCAACGGAGAGTGGAAGCTGTATGTGGTCGACGACGCTACTCAAGATACCGGCACGATTTCCGGTGGCTGGCTGTTGTTCATCACGGTGCCGACGATTTTTACCGTCAATTCCATTGCCGATCCGGGCAATGGCGTGTGCGATGACAGCGAATGCACACTGCGCGAGGCGATCAATGCGGCGATCACCGGCGTCGGCAATGGCGATCAGATCAATTTCTCCGCGCTGTTCAACGCGCCGCAGACCATCGAGCTACAGACCGCATTGCCGAACATCAGCGAAGCGCTGACCATCAACGGACCCGGCGCGAACCTGCTGACGGTGCAGCGGGCGTTCAATGCGGTGACGGCGTTTACCGTATTCACGATTCCGGGTGGCATTCCGCAAGTTGATATTCGGGGGATGACCATCAGCAATGGTGATGCGGGTAGTCAACTTTTCGGCGGTGGGATCTCAAGCGATAGTAAGCTATTGCTGACCCAGGTACACGTTACCGGAAATCGAGCAGCCAATGGCGGTGGCGTTGCGTTGGCATTTGCCGACGGCGTTTTCACCGGCTGCACCTTCAGTGGAAACACGTCAGGTGACGGTGCTGGGATCAGCTATCAGGGAGATTCCGGGAAGGTCTTGCGCCTGGTGAACTCCACGATTAGCGCGAATCGCGGCGTTGGCGTAAAGCACTTTGCTGCGAATGCTCGATTGGATGTTGTAGGCAGCACCATTGTCGACAACAGCGCCGACGGCATTCTCACCGCGTCCCTCGTTGGCAATACCTCAACAACGACTCTGCGTAATTCGGTGATTGCCAATAACGCCACCAACTTCGCCATCGGTGGCACAGGCACTCAAGCCGTCACCTCGCTGGGCTTCAACCTGAGCAACAACTACAACGGCGTGGTGACGCCTTTGGCCTCCGATATCACCACCGCCACGCCCCGCCTGGGCCCGCTGTCCCTGGGCGGCGGCACGACGCCGACGCATGCCCTGCTGGGCGGCAGCCCGGCGCTGAATGCGGGCGATGCGTCGGGGCAAGCCCTGGACCAGCGCGGCCAGCCGCGCGTGTTCGGCGCGAGTGCCGACATCGGTGCGGTGGAAATGCGCTCCATCATCGTCAGTACCACCGCCAACGCCGGAGCCGGAAGCCTGAATCAGGCCATTACCGACGCCAACATCAACGGCCCTGGCCTCGACGACATCGTCTTTGCCCCTGCGCTGGATGCCGGCAGCACGATCAACCTGACATCGGCGCTGCCGACCATTATCAGCGGACTGACAGTGAACGGCTTTCGCGCGGATAGGCTGGAAGTGCGGCGCAATGTGGCGGCAGAATTTCGTGTCTTCAACGTTTCAGGAAGCGTCGCGGGCGGCGTCGCCATTCGCAGCATGACCATCGCGAACGGCCGAGCCACGGGTGGCGGAGACCAGGGTGGCGGCATCCTCAGCCAAAGCGACCTTTACTTGACCAATGTCCACGTCACCGGGAATGTGTCCAACGCGGGCGGTGGCGTTTCATTGTCGGATGCAAGCGGCGTTTTTGCGGGATGCACCTTCAGCGGTAACCTGGCGAACTTGGGCGGCGGGATTTCTTACGGCGCCAGCGCAGACGTTTTGCGTCTCGCGGGCTCCACTGTCAGCGGCAACGACGCCTTCGCCGCCGCAGGGCTGGCTGTTCAACTGACCGGGACAAGCAGCAGATTGGAATTGATCGACAGCACTATTGCCAACAATGTCGGAACTCAAAGCGGAGGCATTCGCGCGGTTGGAGTTCCCGGCTCTGCTGGCACTACGACTGCGCTGCGCAACACCATCATCGCGGGCAATACGCCAGACAACTTCATCACCCTCGATAACGCGACCATCACGTCGCGTGGCTTCAACCTGAGCAACAACTACAACGGCGTATTGGCGCCGACGGCCACGGATATTACTTCGCCCAACAGCAACCTCGGCCCGCTCGCCGACAACGGCGGCCCCACGCCCACGCGCGCCTTGCTGTTTGGCAGCGCAGCATTGGATGCGGGCAGCAGTGTCGGTTCGGGCAGGTCCACGGACCAACGCGGATCAGGCTTCACCCGACCGATTGATCTTGCGGGGATAACCAACGCCGCCGCCGGCGACGGCAGCGACATCGGCGCCTTTGAAGCGCAGAGCGCCCCCGCTGCACCCGTACCGCCCACCGTCATCTACACCCCGACCGCCGCCAGCACCATCGTTTTTCCCGCAGGCCCCACCGGCGCAGCGACCAGCGCGATCAGCGTCAGTTCCAGCGGCGGCACCGCGCCCGGCACCGTGAATCTGGGCAGTTGCAGCGCCACCGCCGGCTTCACCATCAGCAACGCGCCGATCAATCTGACCGGCACCGCGGGTGGTACGCAGATCAACGCGGCGATCAACCTGAGTTGCACTCGCGGCGCCAGCCTGCAGACCGGAACCCTGAGCTGCACGGAAACGCCCAATCCCGGCAGCCCGGTCGCCCGCAGTTGGACGCTCAATTGCCCAGTGGCGAGTGCGACGATCTCCGCAACCTTGTACGGCCTCACCCAGACCAACAGCCTGGTCACCTTCAATGCGGCAACCCTGGGAACGGTCAGCACGGTGGCGCTCACCGGCTTGATCGCCACTGAAAAGCTGGTCGCAATCGACACCCGGGTGGCCACCGGCGAACTTTATGGTCTGGGGCTGGTCGACGACGGTGCGACACGAACCGCGCGCATCTATCGAATCAATCCGGTCACGGGTGCCGCAACCGTGGTCAGCGCCACACCATGGACGACCAACTTTCCCGATACCGATTTCAATGGCTTCAATTTTGATCCAATCACGGACGTGATCCGCGTGACCTCTCGCGAGGGTCCCAACTTCCGCGTCAATCCGGTTTCGGGCGCATTGATTGCCACCGACAGCAATCTGTCCCGCACCGGCATCAATGGCGTCAGCTACAGCAACAACGATCTGTTTCAGGCAGGAAGGACGCTCTACGGCCTGGATTTCAATAACGACCAATGGGTTACGATTGGCGGTTTGAACGGTGCCCCATCGCCGAACGGCGGCGTGGTCAGCGTCATTGGCAGTACGGGAATCGTTGCCAACGACGCCTATGGTCTGGAAATCATCGCCGCCAACGGCGTGACCACCACCGGCGTCGCCACAGCGAACGGCCGCTTGTACACGGTCAATCTGAGCACCGGTGCATTCACCGAAGCAGGACCGATCGGCGCCGGGAATCTGAATTTCTTCGGACTCACGGCAAGTCTTTGTGCCCCGGTAAGCGCTTTGTCACCGACCGGCACTAGTGCAGGTATCGCGGGCGGCGCCTTCAGCGTGGGCATTACCG
>ERZ761607.2297-NODE-2297-length-21103-cov-6.094546_pt1 | contig 21103 bp, 15 predicted proteins | sample MGYA00511164_ERZ761607 | MGnify/ENA primary metagenome ERZ761607 (study PRJEB28899, sample SAMN02445080) | bioreactor sludge metagenome | biome: EBPR sludge | place: Australia: Brisbane, Thorneside Wastewater Treatment Plant | collected 2011-06-22 ... | reverse complement strand
TGGTGGCCGGCCGACTGGGGCCACTACGGCGGCCTCATGATCCGCATGGCCTGGCACGCGGCGGGCACCTACCGCACGGCCGATGGCCGCGGAGGCGCCGGCAACGGCAACCAGCGTTTCGCCCCGCTGAACAGCTGGCCCGACAACGGCAACCTGGACAAGGCACGCCGCCTGCTGTGGCCCATCAAGCAGAAGTACGGCAACAGCCTCAGCTGGGCCGACCTCTTCGTACTGGCCGGCAACGTCGCCATGGAGAGCATGGGCTTCAAGACCTTCGGCTTCGGCGGCGGAAGGGAGGACATCTATGCTCCGGAGGAGGATGTGTATTGGGGCTCGGAGAGCGAGTGGCTCGCCACTAGCGACAAGCCCAACAGCCGGTATAGCGGCGATCGCGATCTGGAAGCGCCGCTCGCCGCGGTGCAGATGGGCCTCATCTACGTGAACCCGCAAGGCCCTGACGGCAACCCCGACCCGGTGGCCAGCGGCAAGGACGTGCGCGAGACCTTCAAGCGCATGGCGATGAATGACGAAGAGACCGTGGCCCTCACCGCCGGTGGCCACACCTTCGGCAAGATGCATGGCGCGGCGCCTGACTCGCACGTTGGTGCTGCTCCAGAGGGCGCCGCCATTGAAGAGCAGGGCTTCGGCTGGAAGAACAGCTTCGGAACCGGCAAGGGCAAGGACACCATCACCAGCGGACTGGAAGGCGCTTGGAAGCCGAACCCCACCAAGTGGGACAACGGCTACTTCGACATGCTCTTCGGCTACGAATGGGAACTGGTGAAGAGCCCCGCCGGCGGCTGGCAGTGGCTGGCCAAGGATGTGAAGCCCGAGCACATGATCCCCGATGCGCACGACCCCAACGTGAAGCACCGCCCCGCGATGACCACGGCCGACCTCTCGCTGCGCTTCGACCCGATCTATGAGCCCATCGCGCGCCGCTTCCACAAGGACCCGCAAGCCTTCGCCGATGCCTTCGCCCGCGCCTGGTTCAAGCTCACGCACCGCGACATGGGCCCCAAGAGCCTCTACCTCGGACCCGAAGTGCCGAAGGAGGACCTCATCTGGCAGGACCCTGTCCCCGCCGGCACCAAGCTGGCCGACAGCGATGTGGCAGCCCTGAAGGGTAGCATCCTCGCCAGCGGCCTCAGCGTGAGCGAGCTCGTCGCCACCGCCTGGGCCAGCGCCTCCACCTTCCGCGGTAGCGACAAGCGCGGCGGTGCCAACGGTGCGCGCGTGCGCCTCGCGCCCCAGAAGTTCTGGGCGGTGAACGATCCCGCGCAGCTCGGCAAAGTGCTCGGCACGCTGGAGAAGATCCAGGCCGAGTTCAAGGCCAGCGGCAAGCAGGTGTCCATGGCCGACCTCATCGTGCTCGGTGGTTGCGCCGCCGTGGAGAAGGCCGCCAAGGATGCGGGCTTCAACATCACCGTACCCTTCAACAGCGGCCGCGGTGATGCCAGCCAGGAGCAGACCGATGTGGAGAGCTTCGCCGTGATGGAGCCCCAGGCCGATGGCTTCCGCAACTACCAGAAGAAGACCTACAGCGTACCCGCCGAGGAGATGCTCGTGGACCGCGCCCAGCTGCTCACCCTGAGCGCGCCGGAGATGACGGTGCTCGTGGGCGGTTTGCGCGTGCTGGGCGCCAACACCGGCGGCAGCAAGCATGGCGTGTTCACCGATCGCGTGGGCCAGCTCACCAACGACTTCTTCGTGAACCTGCTCGACATGCGCCACGCCTGGGCCCCGAAGGCCGGTGAGGAAGGCATCTACGGCAGCCACGACCGCAAGACCGGCGAGCGCAAGTGGACCGGCACGCGCGTCGACCTCGTGTTCGGCAGCAACTCGCAACTGCGCGCCATCGCCGAAGTGTACGCCCAGAACGACAGCAAGGAGAAGTTCGTGAAGGACTTCGTGAAGGCCTGGGTGAAGGTGATGGAGCTAGACCGCTTCGATCTGAAGAAGTAAGCGTTTACGAGAGCTACAAGCGAGGAAGGCGGCCCGGATGGGCCGCCTTCCTCGCGTTGTTCCAGCGCTTGGCCTCGCACATCTTTGCTACTGTCATAGATCCTACCATGCGCAAACCGCTGCTCACGCTCGTCGCCATTCTTGTTGCGTCATTCCACGCTTCGGCCCAGCCCGGCACGCTCGACCTCAGCTTCAATCCTGGGGACCTGGGCTTCAGGCATGGTGATGGATTCAATAGCACGGTGTTCACTGTAGTGGAGCAGCCCGATGGCAAGGTGCTCGTGGGAGGCGAATTCGTCACGTTCGGCGATGTGACCGCGAACCGGCTTATCCGGCTCAATGCGGATGGTACACCCGATACGGGCTTCAACATCGGCACCGGTGCCAGCGGAATAGTGACGAGCATCGCGGTGCTCCAGGATGGGCGGATCCTGGTGGCCGGGGGCTTCCAGTCGATCAATGGCGTGCCGCGCAGGTGTGTGGCCATGCTATTCCCCGACGGCTCCATCGATCCATCCTTCGATCCCGGTGAAGGTCCCAGTGCCAATGTGGAGAAGGCCATTCCGTTGGCGAACGGCAAGGTGCTCATCGGCGGTTGGTTCAACACGGTCTCCGGCTCCAGTGCCGTCCGCTTGGCGCGGCTCAACGCGGACGGGACCTTGGACCCATCCTTCAACGTGGGCACCGGTCCTTCCGATGGCATCTCCGACATGGTGTTGCAGCCCGATGGAAAGCTCTTGGTCAGTGGGTCGTTCCAGACGGTGAACGGGTCCAATGCCCGGGGCGTGGTGCGCCTGCTGGCCACAGGCGCCGTCGATAACACGTTCAGCACGGGCAGCGGTCCCACGTTCAGCAACGTCGTGACCACCATGGCCTTGCAGCCCGATGGCAAGATCATCATTGGCGGCAGCTTCACTCAGTTCAATGGCGCCAACCGCAGGCGCATCGCGCGCCTCAATGCCACCGGCAGCGTGGACACCTCCTTCCAGCCCGGCACTGGCGCGGAGAATGACGTTATCGCCGTGGCGCTGCAGCCCGATGGCAAAGTGCTGGTGACCGGTGTCTTCACCAGCTTCAACAACCAGCCCTGGCAGCGCTTGGTGCGGCTCCAGGCGAACGGTGTGGTGGACAACACCTTCGTGCCGGTGGATGGGTTGAACAACACGGGTTTCGCCTTCCACGTGGCCCCGGATGGGCACTTCCTGCTGGGTGGTGATCACATCATGTACAACGGGCACTTTCAACTGCGGATCATCAAGGCGTTCGCGGATGGTGCGGTGGATACCTCGTTCATGCCCAACACCGGCTTGAACGGGGTCGCCTATGCCTTGGCCCGGCTGCCCGATGGCCGCATCCTGGTGGGCGGTGAGTTCGCCAAGTACAACGGGGTGACCCGGCGCGGGCTGTGCCGCGTGTGGCCCGATGGCACCATCGATCCGAGCTTCGATACGGGCGAAGGCTTCAACGAAGATGTGCGGGCCGTGGCCATCCAGCCGGACGGCCGCGTTGTGGTGGCCGGGTTCTTCACCCGCTTCAACGGTGTGCCGCGCAACCGCATCGCCCGGCTTATGCCCGATGGCAGCCTGGACGTGAGCTTCGATCCTGGTGCCGGCCTCTCGGACAATGCACACATCCTCTTGCTACAGCCCGATGGGAAGATCCTGGTGGGCGGGTTCTTCCAACAGGTGGCCGGTGTGAACAAGCGCGGTATTGCCCGCTTGAACAGCGATGGCAGCCTGGATGCCACCTTCGCCGGATCGGGTGTGAACGGTGATGTGCAGGCACTGACCTTCGACTACGATGGCCGGCTGCTGGTGGGCGGCAACTTCACCAGCATCAATAGCGTGAACCGCACGGACATCGCGCGCCTCTTGCTCGACGGCACGGTGGACCTGAGCTTCCAAGCGCCGGCTTCCAACTCCACCATCCACGATGTGATCGTTCAGCCGGACAGTACGATCCTGGTCTGCGGCGGTTTCTCTCAAATGGGTGCCACCACCCGCCGGTGCATGGCCCGGCTCGGCATCAATGGGGCACTCGATACGGGGTTCGACATTTCCAATCCGAACCAGGGGATCATTTATCGGATGGAGCTGCAACCCGATGGTCGGATCATCGCCGGAGGCGATTTCAATAGCGTTGGCGGTAGTCAGCAAACTGCCTTCGTGCGGTTGCTCCCGAATGGAGCGTTCGATGGGAGCTATCAGGTGGGCCTTGCGGCCAACAACGTCATTTTCGCGCTCCTGCTCCAGGAGGATGGCAGCGTGTACATCGCCGGCAGCTTCTACAGGTACGATGGCATTGGCCGCAACAGGGTGGCGCGCGTCAACGGCGACTTCAGCACGTCCATCACCGATCTGGGCGTCGAAGCGCAGCATGCCTGGCCGAACCCCTGCACGGATGTCCTGTACCTGACGCAGCCGTTCCAGGGGGATCTGTACGACAGCCGTGGTGCTTGGCTGCGCACCTACAGCAATACCAGCACGTTGTCCCTTCAGGACTTGAAGCCCGGCGTGTACCTGTTGCGCGGCAGCAACGGTGAAGTCACGCGGTTCATCAAGGAGTGATCCTCGCGTGCCGGGAGCCGTGGCCGCATGGCCTGCGGCCGTCGGTGCACCCGGTTACCTTCACCGCATGCTCCACATCGCTGTCTTCTGCGGGGCCAGCACCGGCCATGATGCCGTGTACATGGAATCTGCGCGCACCGTGGGCCGCACCTTGGCCCAGCGCGGCATGGGCATCGTATATGGAGGAGGGCACGTGGGCCTGATGGGAGCGGTGGCCGATGCGGCAATGGAGGCCGGCGGCGAGGTGGTGGGCGTCATTCCCGGCTTCATGGCCGGGCGTGAGCTGGCGCACGACCGCGTGACCGAGCTGATCACCGTGGCCGACATGCACGAGCGGAAGATGGTGATGCACCGCCGCAGCCAGGCGGTGATCGCCCTGCCCGGCGGTTTCGGCACCATGGATGAGCTCTTCGAGCTGCTTACGTGGCGGCAGCTGGGCCTGCACGCCAAGCCTATGGGGCTGCTCAACGTGAACGGCTTCTACGATGGGCTCCTGCAGCAGATGCACCGCATGGAGCGGGATGGCTTCCTGCACGGCGCCACCCGGGTCATCGCCGCCAGCGATGTGGATGTGCTGGTGAACGCCTTGCTGGCGAACCTCGTGCGGGTGGGGCCGGACGGCTGAGGCCTCAGTCCTTCGTCACGCGGGCCGTGTGCACCCCGCGGTCCGTTTCCACCTGAAGCAGGTATGCGCCGCGCGCCACGCCGGTGAGATCGATTGCCAGTCGCCCGTCAGACGGCGTTGACAGGAGCTGACGCACGCTTCGGCCATCTGCCGCCACCAGGTGCGCGCGCACCGCGCGGCTGCCGTCGGGGAGCCGCACATCGAGGCGGTCCGTGGCCGGGTTGGGCGCCACCTTCAAGGGCAGGGCGTGCGCGGCGGCCATGCCCGAAGAGCCCGTTACCACCACGGTGAAGTCATTGAAGTTGCCGTACTGGAAGGTGCCGCAGGGGCCGAAGCCGTTCGCGCTTCCCTCGGTGAAGCCGTCGCTCCCCCAGCCGGCGATCACCCGCACGCGGTGGCTGCCTGCCGGGGCGGATTCAGGCACGGTGAGGTTGAAGCTGTAGGTATAGCCGGGGTCCCCGCCCACGTAGGCGTGGTAGAGGTTCTCATCGGCGGAGAAGGCCAGGTCGTCGTTCAGGTCGATCCACACCGCGCAGCCGGTCCAATTGCCGCTGGTGACGGTCATGGGCTCGGGCACGCCGGGGGTGACAGCTGTGCTCAACGCGGTGAAGTCGCTCACGTAGCAGTCGCTGCCCGCGGTCCAGTTGATGGTGCCCAGGGTCACGGCCAGGTTGCGCCAGTTGAAGCACCCATTGGCGAAGGTCGGGGAGCAGTACTGGGCAGGGCTGCTGCCCAAGGTCAACAGGCAGGCAGTCAGCAGCAAGGATCGGATCATGGCGGTCGGTTTGGGAGGGTGAAGTTAGCCGGTGCGCTTCGTCAGTCCATGCAGGTCCGTTCCGGGATACTTTTCGGTCGTAAGCGCCTTGAAGCATGCGACAGACCGTACGGAAGCTGCTATTGGGAAGGGGTCACCCGCAGGTGGAGGACCGGCACAGCACCTTGGGGCGGCGCTGGGAGAACGTAGTGGCCATCTGGGACAATGCCTATGAACTGGATGCGGGCCTGGAGAAAGCCGTGCGGCTCATGCTGGCGGCATCGCAGTTCCTGTTCCCCGGCGCCTACATCAAGCACCTCTTCTGGCGGAGAGGGGCCTTGGTGCAGGACCTGGCCATCGAGTGCTATGTGCTGCTGAAGACCGCTTTCCCGCTGGCGGTCCTTTGGCAGGGCTGGTGGTCGCATGCGGCGGTCCTGTGGGCGGTGGTCTGGCTGATGACGGAGACCCTCCTCTACATCCCCACCATGATCTTCGCCTCCGATGCGTTGCCCTCCCCGCGGTCCTACCGGCGTTCCAAGCTGCTCATCTTCATCAACTACATGGAGGTGGTCTTCGGCTTCGCTGTGATCCATATGGCCGGCAATCACTTCAATCAGCCGATGGCCGCATGGACCGATGCGGTCTACCTGAGCTTCGTCATTACCAGTACCATCGGCTTCGGCGAGTACTATCCGGTCACAGGCCTGGGCAAGCTGGTGGTGTCCATCCAATCGTTGTTCTACCTGAGCTACATCGCGCTGTTCATCAGCGTGTTCAATCAGACGCTCGGCCGGGGCTACTTCGGCCGGGCTGAGCAATAGGGGCTGAACAGTGCAGCGTCTCAGGCGTTCAGGTGGGAATACATGCGCAAGCTCATGTACATCGTCATCGGTGCCTTGGTCCTCTTCGCCGGCCTGCAGGCCTGGACCGTGGCCGGCACCAAGCGCACGCCGCAGCAGCCCTACACCGTGCTGCGGACCATCGGAGCGCTGGAAGTGAGGCATTACCCCGCCGCCTTGGCGGCAGAGACGGTAAGGCCGGGCGGCACCTACAAGCAGGTCGCCAATCCCTCCTTCCGCACCTTGGCGGGTTACATCTTCGGCGGCAATGCGGACGGCGCGAGCATCGCGATGACGGCCCCGGTGCACATGCAGCTGGATCCCGACAGCGCCCGCATGCGCTTCATCATGCCCGAAGGCCTCAGCATGGACAGTCTGCCGGCACCCAATGACCGGGCCGTGCAGCTGCGGAACGTCCCTGAGGAGGTGGTGGCCGTGCTCCGTTTCGGCGGCTTCGCCGATGAGGCGCGGATCACTGGGATGACCGGGGAGCTGCTCAGGTCCACGGCGGCCGCCGGCCTCGTGCCGATCGGCCCGGCCCGTTTCCTGGGCTACGATCCGCCCTGGCAGCTGGTGGCACGGCGCAACGAGGTGGCGGTGCCGGTCAGTTGGCCGTGAGGCCTGTGGCGGTGCATCTTCGCGGGGGCCGTTCCCATGCATCCCTGGATCGCTCCCCTGCACGGCGCGTTCGCCCGCCACGCGAATCCGGTCGACGCCCTGCCGATGGAGGCCTACATGAAGGGCATCGCCCCCTTCTTCGGCATCAAGGCCCCGGCACGCCGGGCAATCCTGAAGGCGCATATCGCCAAGCTGGGCCCTCCGCCGCTGGGTGAGCTGCCGGCCATCGTCCGCTCGGCCTTCGACTGCCCGCAGCGCGAGCTGCATCAGACCGCCGTTGACCTGCTGATGCGCGATGCCAAGCGCCTCGGCTTGGAGCACCTGCCGCTGGTGGAGGAGCTGGTGACCACCAAGAGCTGGTGGGACACGGTGGATGGGCTCGCGATCCATGTGGCGGGCGCCATCCTCAAGCGGCATCCGGAGGCGCGCGCGGAATGGTGCGCGCGCTGGGCCGCGAGCGACAACCGGTGGCTCATCCGCACGGCCATCATCTTCCAGAACCGCTGGAAGGCCGATACCGACCAGTCCCTCCTCTTCGCCAACATCGAACGGCTCGCGGCGCACGAGGACTTCTTCATCCGCAAGGCCATCGGCTGGGCGTTGCGTGAGCTGGGCGCCACCGATCCGGATGCGGTGCGCCGGTTCGTGGCCCGCCACCGGCTCTCGGCCCTGAGCGTCCGCGAGGCGCTCAAGCACCTGTGAGGCGCGGGATGGCGACCTTCGCGCCATGCCCGGTGCGCTGCTCGCCGTCGCTTATGCCTCGCTGCTGCTCTTCGCCATGCGGCGCATGCCGTTCTATGCCCGTGTGCCGGGCCTGTCCATGCGGGGGGTGGCGGCGCTCTTCCTGCTGAAGGTGGCCGCCGGCACGGCCCTCTGGGCGGTCTACACCTATGTCTACACCGACCGCGCCACGGCCGATGTCTTCAAGTATTTCGACGACAGCGCCGTGCTCTTCAGCGCACTGCCCGAGCGCCCCGGCGACTACCTGCGCATGCTCTTCAGCGTGGACAACGATACCCCGTGGTTCGATGAGCAGTACTACCAGCGCATGAACAACTGGTACCGGCAGTGGGAGAGCAACCTGCACAACGATGCCCACACAGTGATCCGCTTCAACGCCGTGGTGCGGCTGTTCAGCTTCGGCCACTTCCATGTGCACACGGTGGCGGCGGCCTTCCTTTCGCTCACCGGAACCCTGGGCCTCTACCGCGCCTTCGTAGGGCGCCTCGCGGGCCGTGAGCGCGCGCTGGCCATCGCCCTGTTCGGGCTGCCTTCCGTCCTCTTCTGGGCCAGCGGCGTCATCAAGGAGAGCCTCCTCTTCTTCGGCCTTGGCATTCTGGTGTGGCAGGTGCTGCGCATGCTGGATGGCCGTGCCACGGTGGCCGGGGCGCTGATGCTCGGTGCCGCCATGGCGCTGCTCTACCACCTGAAGTTCTACGTGCTGCTCAGCATGGTGCCAGCGCTGGCCTTCCTGGCCTGGGCCCGCCTGACCGGTGGTCGGCGGCCCCTGCTGAAGATGGCCGTCGTCTACGCCGCCTTCATCGCCGCCGGCCTCAATGCGCAGCGCTTCATCCCCGGCTTCGACATCCTTGAGGTGATCACCTGGAAGCAGCGCGACTTCATCGGCCTTGCGCTCGAGACGCGCTCGGGCAGCTTCGTGATGCCGCCGCTGCTGCAGCCTGATGCGCTTTCCTTCGTGCGCACCATCCCGTATGCCCTGTGGATCACGCTCGCCGGGCCGGTCGCCCATGGCGGCGGCGGGGCGCTCGGCCTTGCGTCCGCAGCCGAGAACATCGTGGTACTGGCCGTGCTTGCGGCGCTGCTGCAGTACCGGCTTCCCTGGAGCGGCATCGACCGGCCCCTCCTGCTCGCGCTGGCCGGATACGGCTTCGTGCTGGCCTGCGTCATCGGCTGGACCACGCCCATCATGGGCGCTCTGGTGCGCTACCGGGCGCCGCTGCTGCCCTTCCTGCTGGTGGCCGCCCTGCTCGCCTTCGACCATCGCCGCGCGCTGGCCCGCTGGCCGCGGCTCAAACCCCTGCTCTCCGCATGACCCCTGCACGGCTCTTCGCCCCCTTGCTCGCTGCATTCCTCGCCACCGCCTGCGCGCACAAGGACCGTGAGGCCGACCTCGTGGTGCACAACGCGGTCATCCATGCGCTCGACGAGGCCGGAAGCGTGCACCAGGCCATGGCCGTGAAGGACGGGCGCATCATCGAGCTCGGTCCGGAGCACCAGATCCGCAACCGCTACCGCGCCAAGGAGATCTTCAATGCAGGGGGGCAGCATGTCTATCCCGGATTCATCGATGGGCATTGCCACTTCTATGGCTACGGCCTCAACAAGCAGAAGGTGGACCTCCAGGGGGTGGGCGATTGGCAGGAGGCCGTGGCGCGGATCGAGGCCTATGCGAAAGCCCATCCCGGAGCGGGATGGATCCTGGGCCGCGGCTGGGACCAGAACGACTGGCCGGTGAAGGAGTACCCGGACAACGCCGCGTTGAACGCGCTCTTCCCCGACAGGCCCGTGCTCATGCAGCGCATCGATGGCCACGCCGCCGTGGTGAACGATGCGGCCCTGCGCGCCGTGGGCGTCGACCCGGCGAATAGCGTGGAGGGAGGGTTGATGGTGAAGCGCGACGGCCGATTCACCGGCGTGCTCATCGACAATGCGGTGAACGTGTTCCAGCCCATCATGGAACAGGCCGATGAGGCCATCAAGCGCGCGGCGCTGCTCGATGCCCAGCGCGATTGCTTCAGCCTCGGCCTGACCATGGTTTGTGATGCGGGCCTCGATCCCGGCACGATCCGCCTGATCCAGCGCATGCAGGAGGAGGGCGCGCTGAAGATGCGCGTCTACGCCATGGTCTCCGATTCGGCCCCGTGGCTTGAGGCGTTCGCGCGCAGCGGGCCGATCCTCACCGACCGCCTTGCCGTGCGCAGCGTGAAGGTGTATGCCGATGGCGCCCTGGGCTCGCGCGGCGCCCTGCTCAAGGAGCCCTACCATGACCAGCCCGGCCACCATGGCCTGCAGCTGGCCTCCCGCGACCACTTCCTGCACGTGGCCCGGTGGTGCAAGGAGCATGGCTTCCAGATGAACACGCACTGCATCGGCGACAGCGCCAACAAGCTGCTCCTCGATGTGTACGCCGAGGTGCTGGGCGGCACCAACGACCTGCGCTGGCGAATCGAGCATGCCCAGGTGGTGAGCGCGGCCGACCGTCCGCTCTTCGCCCGCTACAGCATCATCCCCAGCGTTCAGCCCACGCACGCCACCAGCGACGGCCCCTGGGCCATCGAGCGACTCGGGCCTCAGCGCATCGCTGATGCCTACGCCTACGAGGACCTCCGCAGGACGATGGGGCTGCTGGCGCTAGGCACCGATTTCCCGGTGGAGGGCATCGATCCGCTGCAGACATTCCGCAGCGCGGTGCTGCGCCAGGGCGCCGATGGCTGGCCGGAGGGCGGCTACCGCACCGAGCAGGCGCTCTCGCGGCTGGATGCGTTGCGCGGCATGACCATCTGGAATGCGATCGCTGCCATGCAGGAGGGCGATCTGGGCACCCTGGAGGTCGGCAAACGGGCCGACATCACCGTGGTGAATGCCGACCTGGAGCGGGCCCCAGCGGATGCGCTGCGCTTGGCCAGGGTGACGGCCACCTTCGTGGATGGCGAGCGCGTGCATTGACAGCGGCAGGCATCCCTGTTGCCCGCCTCGCGTCATCAGTGCATGCGGCACGGACCGATGCGCAAGCCCCTGCACGGGATGAAGGTGACCTGCTCCCAGCCCTGGGAGGAGATGGAGCCGCTCGGCCGCGATCGGTTCTGCGCCATTTGCGCCAAGCCGGTGATCGACTTCACCGAGCGCAGCGATGCCGAACTCAAGGCGTGGTTCTCCGACAGCCCCGATGGCTGCGGCCGGTTCCGGATCGAGCAGGTGCAGGGCGACCTGATGCCGTTGAACGAGGTGCCGCGCGAGCTGTTGCGCGGTGCCATGGCGGTGCTGGCCGCCCTCACGCTCTCCACGGCGGCGGCCCAGCCCATCCCTGTGACGCCTGTGCCCACGGAGCAGGCACCGGGCGGGGAGGGGAGCGGGTCGCGCATGCGTCCAACGGAGATGGCCCCCTCAGCGGATCGCTGCTGGATGGAGAAGGACGGCGCCGTGCCAGCGCCTCCGCGCCGAAGGGCGCGGTACCAGGTCTCCAGCCGCTTCCCGTTCATCCATCGCGCACGTACCGTGCGCGGCCGGGTGATCGGCTGCCCCTCGTTCTGATGCCTAGGGCAAGCGCACGATGCGCGAGGTCCAACGCGCGTCGCCACGGGTCACCACAAGGGTGTATGCGCCGGCAGGGAGCGAAGTGGCCTCCACCAGCATCTGCGCGGTGCCCGTGAAGCCCTCCCGCACGCGCAGGCGCCCATCGGCGTCGTAGAGCTCCACCGTTGCTGCCCCGCCGGGTGAACCCGGGACCTGCACGGTGATGGTACCCGTGGTGGGCGAAGGCCAGGCCGCGAATCCACCGCTTGCTGCGCGGTCCTCCATGCCTACGGTGACGATGGTGACCGGCGCGCTCATCGCGCTGCAGCCGTTCGCTGCCACATGCTCCACGGTGTAGTCGCCGGGCTGGGTGGCCCACCAGGTGGCGCCCACGGCCCCGCCGAGCGGAGCGCCGTTGAGGTACCATTGGTAACCGGGCCCGGCGCTGCTGGTGAGCAGCGAGCCATCCGCCGTGATCACCGGGGTTGGCGGCGCCGGCAGCACGGTGAAGGCGAGGGCATTGCTCTGCGCGCAGCCCGGAGATGCCGTGGCCGTGACGGTGAGGGGCCCGTTGCCGGTGTAGCTGGTGGGATTGTCGGTGGAACCGTTGCTCCAGAGGTAGGCCTCATAGCCGGCGGGAGCGCTCACCTGCACGCTGGCGTTCGAGCACATCTCATTCGCGGTGGCGGTGATCGTCACCGGCGGAAGGTTGGATCCGATGAGTGCGTTGAAGGCATGCACGCGTCCGTGCCCGAAGGTGACGTTGGGCAGCGGGCCGGTGAGCGCATCGCCCCACGCGGTTCCGAGGATGGCTTCGCGGATCTGCTGCCAATCGGCATTGGGGCATTTCTGCAGGTAGAGCGCCGCCACGCCGGCCACCACGGGCGAGGCCATGCTGGTGCCGCCGTTGCGCACATGCATGCAGAACTCATCCATCTTGTCGGCATTGGTCACGGACCAATCGTTGATGATGGCCATGGGCGCGGCCGCCAGGGTCACATCGCCCGGCGCGCTGATGTCCGGCTTGTACCGGTCGTCGCGCGTGGGCCCCAGGCTGCTGTTGCTGCTGATGGTGTAGGGCAGGATGGGCGCATTGATGTAGTCGCCCGCGCAAGGCTGGTACTCGTTCTGGTTCCAGTAATTGGCGGTGGTGAGGGTGCGGGGCGAGCAGGCCCAGCTGTCCACGATGTGATAGAGGCTGTCCGGCCTCACGTAGTGCGCCATGGCAGGATACTCCGCAGGCGTTGGGAAGGGGAGGCCGAGCGGCGCTGCGAGTACGGGGCCGATGACGTTGCTCGTGGCGGTCACCGTGGTGAGGGACCAGATGTCGCAGCGGCCGCTGCCGGTGGTCATGAAGCGCCACAGGTAGCCGGCGGAATCGGGCGAGGCGATGCGCACCTGCAGCTGCACTTGTTCGCCGCGCGGCAGGGCGAGGAACTCCACGATCCCGAGCGTGCTTCCGCTCTGGCTCACCAGCGGCTCGGTGATCACCTGGCCCAGGTTCTCCGCCAGGTCGTGGAAGGCGGTGCGCCCCCGGAACTGCAGGCTCGGGACCACGCGGTCGGCACCGATGGCGTACCGCGCGCCCTGGAAGTCGGCGATGTCGGCCCAGGCCTCGAAGAACAGGTTGGGGTAGGGGAAGAGGTTGTAGGGGGCGCCGTTCGCGTTGGTGGTGAACCAGGTGAAGCCGGTGTCGGCATCCGCCGTGTGCCGCAGGTGGAAGGGGAACTGGCTCCCCGCGTTGCCGCCAGCGCACACCAGGAATCGGCCGCGCCGCGCTGCGATGAGGCTGTCGATGAGCTGAGCCGCGGCATCCCGGCCATCGTGCGAGCCGCTGTAGGTGCCGAGGCTGGCATTCACCACCGCGGGCATGCCCGTGGCGTCGGCACGGTCGAAGATGTACTTCACCGCATCGGCCACGCGTGCGCGGAATTCGCCGCCGCCCGCGGTGCTGTATTTCACGACGATCAGGTCGGCGCCCGGCGCCACGCCCTTATGGCGGCCGTTGGCGCTGCCATCGCCTGCGCCGTTGCTGGCCACGGTGCTCCCGTGCACCGAGCCGCTGAAGTTGCTGAGGAGCTGCCCGGCATCGATCTGCGCCTTGCTCCATTCGCTGCCATAGCCGAATTCCGGCGGCGCTCCGGCACCGGCATAGCCCTGGTCCCAGTAATGCAGCACGCGCGTGGTGCCGTCAGGCCGCTGGAAATCGGGGTGGTCGATGCCCAGGCCGTCGTCGATGAAGCCCATCACCACCCCCGTGCCGTCATAGCCCTGGGGAAGCGGCGCCAGGCCGGCATGCACCTGATTCACGCGCGCTTTCACCCGCATGCTGTCGCTGAGCAGTCGGCCCGGGTCGGCGCTCCATTCGAACCGCTCAATGGAAGGGCTGGCGGACAGGGCGCGCACGTTGGCCGCCGGAACGCGGGCGCTGGTGATGCGGCCCGTGCTCATCTTCACCGATCCGCCGTGCGCGCGCACGGCGGCCTCCACGGCGCCCGGGCTCCCGTGGATGAAGAGGTCCATCATGGCGCCGGCCTCGTCGGCCTGACTCAGGCGGTGTTCGAGGACAAGGTCCATCTTCACCCGCTGCTGGGCAGTGGCGATGGAGGCGGAGGCCAGGGCGATGAGCAGGACGTAACGGGGCGGCATGGCACGAAGGTACTGGCCCTCAGGAGGCGCAAAGCCTGGCATGGTCGGGGATATCCACGACGAATTCCACGCCACCCTTGGAACGGTCGATGCGGCAGCAGTAGTGCCGCAGCCCGTTGGTGACGATGAGCCAGGGCACCTGCAGCACCTGGTTGTAGCGCGCGGCCTGCTCGAAGACGGCCTGGGTGATGCGCACGCCGGGGGCCTTGCACTCCACCAGCGCCACCGGCCGGCCATCGGCGGCATGCACCAGGATATCGGCGCGCTTGGCCAGCTCATTGAGCACCAGCGGCCGCTCCACGCTCACCAGCGAGGCCGGGCAGCCCTTGTCGCGCAGCAGGAAGTTGATGAAGTGCTGGCGCACCCATTCCTCGGGCAGCAGGGCCACCCATCGCCGACGGATGGGGTCGAAGGCCTGCCACCCTTCGGCGACATGCCTAGTTTTGACCCCGTGGTCGGGCAGTGCCAATGCCGGCAGTCCCGTATCGCCCATCCCGCAAAAGTGCGTACCAAGCAAGAGATCGTCGGCAACTGGCTGCCCCGCTACACCGGACTGGAGCTGGTCGACTTCAAGCCCCACATCCTGCTCACCAACTTCGACAACTACCTCGACCTCTTCTGCCAGCTCACCGGGGCCGTGGTCCCGGTGAAGGACAAGGCCATGAAGGTGGCCGTGTCGGAGGACATGGTGATGATCAACTTCGGCATGGGCAGCCCCAATGCGGCCACGCTCATGGACCTGCTGAGCGCAATCGACCCGAAGGCGGTGCTCTTTCTGGGCAAGTGCGGCGGTCTGAAGAAGAAGAACCAGCTGGGCGACCTCATCCTGCCCATCGCGGCCATCCGGGGCGAGGGCACCAGCAACGACTACTTCCCCCCGGAGGTGCCGGCGCTGCCCAGCTTCATGATCCATCGCGCGGTGAGCCACGTGATCCGCGACATGGAGCTGGACTACTGGAGCGGGACGGTGTACACCACCAACCGGCGCGTGTGGGAGCACGACGAGGCCTTCAAGGAGCACCTGCGCGCACTGCGCTGCATGGCGATCGACATGGAGACGGCCACCCTCTTCATGACCGGCTTCGCCAACAGCATCCCCACCGGAGCGCTGCTGCTGGTGAGCGACCAGCCCATGGTGCCTTGGGGCGTGAAGACCAGCGCAAGCGACGCCAAGGTGACCGGCTCCTTCGTGGAGACCCATGTGCGCGTGGGCGTGGAGAGCCTGCGCGAGATCATCAACAAGGGGGCATCCGTGAAGCACCTGCGCTTCGAATGAGCAGCGTGGATGAATACAAGAAGCTGATGCTCGACGTGCGCGCCGGGAAGTTCCGTCCGGTGTACGTGCTGCACGGCGAGGAGGCCTTCTTCATCGACCGCGTGGCGGAGGAGATCGAACGGCTGGCGCTGCAGGACCACGAGCGGGACTTCAACCAGAGCATCCTCTACGCCCGCGACGTGGACCCCGACCAGGTGAAGGACACCTGCCTGCGCTACCCCATGATGGCCGAGCGCCAGCTGGTGGTGGTGCGCGAGCTCCAGGCCTGGCGCATCGACCAGGTGGAGAAGCTGGAGCCCTACCTGGCCAAGCCCACGCCCACCACGGTGCTCGTGCTCTGCTACAAGCACAAGAAGATCGACGGGCGCAAGGGCATCCTGAAGGCGGCGCAGAAAGGCGGCGGAGCGGTGCTCACCAGCGACAAGGTGCGCGATGACAAGGTCCCCGAGGTGCTCGTGAGCTTCGCCAAGAACCACAAGCGCCGCCTGGGCGCGAACGAGGCGCAGCTGCTGGCCAGCCACCTGGGCAGCGACCTGGCCAAGGCCGTGAAGGAAGTGGAGAAGCTCTGCCTGGTGACCGAGGAGGGCGGCGCCATCACCAGCGAGGTAATCCAGCGCTTCGTGGGCATCAGCAAGGAGTACAACGTCTTCGAGCTGCAGAATGCCATCGGTACGCGGAACACGGCGAAGGCCCTGCGCATCGCCCAGCACTTCGCATCGGACCCGAAGGATTATCCGCTGGTGGTCACGCTCGGCATCCTCAACGGCTACTTCAGCAAGCTGGCGGTGGTGCATGCCGCACAGGGCGGCACCCAGCAGGAGCTGGCCGCCGCGCTGAAGGTGAACCCCTACTTCGTGAAGGACTACGTGGCACAGGCGCGCAACTACCCGCTGCCCAAGCTCGCCGAGATCCAGCGGCACCTGCGCCAGTGCGACCTGCGCAGCAAGGGCGTGGGCGGCGACGGCGCCGACCAGGGCGAGCTGCTGCGCGAGCTGCTCGCCAAGGTGATGAGCTGAGCTCCGCCGCGGTGGCCGGCCGGCAGCCACCGGTGCTGACCGCCCATCCAACGGCCGCTCCCCCTTGCGGGCAACTTCTACCTTAGCCGCCTTGCAAGGAACCATTTCCATGATGCGCTCACCGCTGAAGCTGGCCGCCCTCCTGGCCGTGCTGCTCGTCCTTCCCGCCGCCATGGCTCAGACCGGCACCATCCGGGGCTTCGTCTATGACAAGGACAGCGGCGAGCCGGTCATCTTCACCAACGTGGTGCTCAAGGGCACCACCATCGGGGCCGCCACCGATGTGAACGGCTACTTCTCCATCAGCAAGGCGCCCGTGGGCCAGAGCACGCTGCAGGTCACCTACCTGGGCTATGAGCCCTTGGAGAAGCAGGTGACGCTGAACCAAGGCCAGATCCTCACCGAGAAGCTCTATCTGGTGAAGGCCTCCATCCGCATCGGCGAGGTGGAGGTGAGCGCCGAGAAGCAGGAGGCCCAGTCGCAGGTGCGCATGAGCGTCACCAAGCTCACCCCCAAGCAGATCGAGCGCATGCCGGCCGTGGGGGGCGAGGCCGACCTGGCCCAGTACCTGCAGGTGGTGCCGGGCGTCATCTTCACGGGCGATCAGGGCGGCCAGCTCTATGTGCGCGGCGGCTCGCCCATCATGAACAAGGTGATGCTGGACGGCATGGTCCTGTACAACCCCTTCCACAGCATCGGCCTCTTCAGCGTATTCGACAACGACATCATCCGCAACGCCGACATCTACACTGCCGGCTACAACGCCGAGTTCGGCGGGCGCATCAGCTCGGTGATGGACATCACCACGCGCGACGGCAACCGCAATCGGCTCAGCGGCAAGGTCAGCGCCAGCACCTTCGCCGCCAAGGCGCTGCTCGAGGGGCCCATCAAGAAGCAGAAGGAGCCCGGCGATGGGTCCAGCAGCTACCTGCTCAACCTGCGCCACAGCTACCTGGACCAGACCAGCAAGACCCTCTACCGCAACGTGAACGACACCCTGGGCCTGCCCTTCCGCTTCACCGATGCCTATGGCAAGCTCTCCTTCAATGGCGCCAACGGCAGCAAATTCAACCTCTTCGGCTTCAACTTCACCGATGGCGTCAACTACCGCGGCGTCAGCGACCTGGAGTGGCAGAACTGGGGCGCAGGCACCAACTTCGTGCTGGTGCCCGCCGGGTCGGCGGTGCTCATCGACGGGGTCTTCTCGTACAGCCGCTACGGCATCGAGCTCACCGAGGCCGAGCTGCAGCCTCGCTCCAGCGAGATCACCGGCTTCAACGGCGCGCTCAACTTCAAGTACTTCATGGGCGATGACGAGGCGCGCTACGGCGTGGAGGTGCTCGGCTTCCGCACCAACTTCACCTTCTTCAACGAACTGGGCCGCTCCTTCATCCAGGAGGAGAACACCTCGGAGATCGCCGGCTACTTCAACTACCGCAAGAAGCTGGGCAAGCTCATCGTGGACCCCGGCGTGCGGCTGCACTACTACGCTTCGCTCAGCGTGGCCAACATCGAGCCCCGCCTGGGGGTCAAGTGGAACATCAGCGAGAACTGGCGCTTCAAGGCCGCTGCCGGCCGCTACAGCCAGAACCTCGTGGCCGCCAACAACGACCGCGACGTGGTGAACCTCTTCTACGGCTTCCTCTCCTCGCCGGAGAACCTGCCGCGCGACATCAGCCTGCGCGATGGCACCAAGCGCGAGCTGAAGGACCCCCTGCAGCGCGCCAACCATTACGTGGCCGGCATCGAGCACGACCTCTCGCGTGAGCTCACACTCAACTTCGAGGTCTACTTCAAGGATTTCCGCCAGGTCACCAACATCAACCGCAACAAGTACTTCGAGGACATTTCCGAATTCGCCGACAAGCCCGAGGAGCTCAAGAAGGACTTCATCGTGGAGACCGGCCAGGCCTATGGCGCCGACCTGCAGTTGAAGTACGAGAAGGGCCAGCTCTACCTCTGGGGCGTGTACAGCTACACCTTCGTGGACCGCTACGACGGCGTGCAGGAATACAACCCCGTCTGGGACCGCCGGCACAACCTCAACCTGGTGGCCAGCTACGCCTTCGGCAAGTTCGACGCCTGGAAGGTGAACGTGCGCTGGAACTATGGATCGGGCTTCCCCTTCACGCGCACCCAGGGCTTCTACGGCTCGGTGCCCTTCAACGGCGACATCAACACCGACTACGCCACCAGCAACGCGGACCTCGCCATCATCTTCGGCAAGCTCAACGACGGGCGGCTGCCGGCCTACGCGCGCGTGGACGTGGGCGTGACCAAGACCTGGCGCTTCGATGAGCACACCAGCCTGGAGCTCGACCTGGGGGTGACCAACGCGCTGGACCGCGAGAACATCTTCTACTTCGACCGGGTGCGCTACGAGCGCGTGAACCAGCTGCCCCTGCTGCCCAGCGCGGGCGTCAGCTTCAGGTTCTAGCGCCGCCGGGGATCCCACGATCGCCGCCAGTTATCCACAAGGGGTACAAGCGTCACGGGCGTCCCGCCGCCGCGGCCTATCTTTACGCCCCGTGATCGCGGCTCGTCCAGGAGCCCTCTCACCAGCGATGACGGGCTCCACCAAGTACATCTTCGTCACCGGCGGGGTGACCTCCAGCCTCGGCAAGGGCATCATCTCGGCCTCCCTGGCCAAGCTCCTGCAGGCACGCGGCTTCACGGTCACCATCCAGAAGCTCGACCCCTACATCAACGTCGACCCCGGCACGCTCAATCCCTATGAGCACGGCGAGTGCTTCGTGACGGAGGACGGCGCTGAGACCGACCTCGACCTGGGCCATTACGAGCGCTTCCTCGATGTGCCCACCAGCAAGGCCAACAACGTCACCACCGGCCGCATCTACCAGAACGTCATCAGCAAGGAGCGGCGCGGCGAGTACCTCGGCAAGACCGTGCAGGTGATCCCGCACATCACCGACGAGATCAAGCGCCACATCCAGGCCTTGGGCCGCAAGGGCATCTACGACTTCGTGATCACCGAGGTGGGCGGCACCGTGGGCGACATCGAGAGCCTGCCCTACGTGGAGGCCATCCGCCAGCTGAAGTGGGAGAAGGGGCGCGACTGCCTCACCATCCACCTCACCCTGCTGCCCTACCTGCAGACCAGCGGAGAGCTGAAGACCAAGCCCACCCAGCACAGCGTGAAGGAGTTGCTGAGCCTGGGCGTGCAGCCCGATGTGCTGGTGTGCCGCACCGAGCACCCCATGCAGAAGGGCATGAAGGAGAAGATCGCGCTGTTCTGCAACGTGGACGCGCAGGCGGTGATCGAGAGCCGCGATGCGGAGACCATCTACGACGTGCCTCTGCTGATGCAGGAGGAGGGGCTGGACCAGGTGGTGCTGCGCAAACTGGGCATCGACGGTTATCCGGAGGCCGACCTCACGGCCTGGAAGGACTTCCTGCGCCGCTACAAGCAGCCGCAGCACGAAGTGCACATCGGCCTGGTAGGCAAGTACGTGGAGCTGCACGATGCCTACAAGAGCATCAAGGAGGCGCTGGAACATGCCGGCGCGGCCAACGAGACCAAGGTGCACATCAAGTGGGTGCACAGCGAGAAGCTGAACGCCAAGAACGTGGCCAAACAGCTCGCGGGCCTCAGCGGCATCCTGGTGGCACCGGGCTTCGGGCACCGCGGCATCGAGGGCAAGGTGGAGGCCATCCGCCATGCGCGAGAGAACGGCATCCCCTTCCTGGGCATCTGCCTGGGCATGCAGTGCGCGGTGATCGAGTTCGGGCGCAACGTGCTGGGCCTGGAGGGTGCCAACAGCACCGAGATGAACGCCGATACCTCGCACCCCGTCATCGCCATGATGGAGGAGCAGAAGAACGTGGAGAACAAAGGAGGCACCATGCGCCTGGGGGCCTACCCCTGCAAGCTGGGCGAAGGCAGTCTGGCCCTGCAGGTCTATGGCCGCAAGGACATCACCGAGCGCCACCGCCACCGTTACGAGTTCAACAACAGCTACCTGGAGAGCTACAAGAAGGCCGGGATGCTGGCCACCGGCATCAACCCGCAAGGCAAGCTGGTGGAGATCGTGGAGATCAAGGGGCACCCCTGGTTCATCGGCGTGCAGTTCCACCCGGAGTACCGCAGCACCGTTGCCCGCCCGCACCCGCTGTTCATCGGCTTTGTGCAGGCGGCCACCAAGGCGGCGGTGAGCAAGAGCGAGAAGGCGGAAGCGTAGGAGGAGGGCGCATGTGCGGAGGGGGACAGTGCCAACACCCTCTAACGTTCCACGCTCACCCGCACCACCACCGGTGCCTTCTCCCCCACCTGCGCACGCAATAGGTAATGGCCATCGGCAAGCCCCGTGGCATCCACGGGCATCCTGTCGGCAATGGCCGAGGTAGTGCTCTTGCGTACCACACGGCCTTGAACATCCAGCCATTCCAGCGAAACAGGACCTGTTGCACCGGAAAGGCGCAGCTCGCCGGCGCCGGCCAATGGGTTTGGTTGCACAATGGCCAATCGATTGGAGGTTGGATCACGGACTCCCATCGGCCCCAAGGGCGGCGGGTCATTGTA
>ERZ761607.2296-NODE-2296-length-21108-cov-4.345889_pt1 | contig 21108 bp, 18 predicted proteins | sample MGYA00511164_ERZ761607 | MGnify/ENA primary metagenome ERZ761607 (study PRJEB28899, sample SAMN02445080) | bioreactor sludge metagenome | biome: EBPR sludge | place: Australia: Brisbane, Thorneside Wastewater Treatment Plant | collected 2011-06-22 ... | reverse complement strand
CGAAGCAGTTCATCAAGTCGCCGGCAGAATGGCGGCCGATTCCCGGCAGCCTGGATGCCATCGCGCGCTTGCACGAGGCCGGCTATCTGGTCATCGTCGCGACCAATCAGTCCGGCATCGGGCGCGGGCTCTTCGACATGGACACGCTGAACGCCATCCACGACAAGATGCACCGTGCGGTGCTGGGCGCCGGTGGGCGGATCGACGCGATCTTCTACTGTCCGCACCCGATCGAGGCCAACTGCAACTGCCGCAAACCGAAGACCGGCATGCTGGAGCGCATCGCCGGTTGTTTCAACGTCGATCTGGCGGGGGTGCCGGCGATAGGAGATTCTCTGCGTGATCTGCAGGCGGCGGCCGGTGGCGGGGTCACGGCCTTCGGGAAAACCGGCCTCGACCATCAGCGCCTTCGCGCGGTCGAGGTCGAACGGGAACGGCTGGTAGTCCGGCTCATGGCCGTCAAGGCCCTCGGGGATCGGTCCGTTCGGCCGGGTGATGCGTCCGTTGTAGAGGGTGATCCAGGCTTCGGTGTCGAAGGCGCAGGTCATGGCCTGGCGAAGCGCGCGGTTCGCGCCGAGCAGCGGGTCTTCCATGTTGAAGGCGAAGTAACCGAGACGGAGCGAGGGACCGTGGCTGACGGTGATGCCGCGCGCGGCGAGCGCCGGGGCGAGGCCGAGTTGGTCATCGAGCACGGCGTCCCAGTTGTCCCGCGAGACATCCGAGGCGTCGAGCTGCTCCTTCATGAACATCAGCCAGCGGGTGGCCGGGTCCATCACCACGGTATCGGTGATGCGGTCGATGAACGGCAACGGCTGCCCGGCGTCGGCAAGCAGGCCCCGTTCCCGGAACGCCTCGGTCGCGGTGGACGGAAACCGGTCGATGCGTCCGGTTTCCGCCCATTTCGGGTTGCGAACGTAATCGAGCCGGTAATTTGGCACCCACTGTTCGAGGATGTAGGGTCCGGTTCCGACCGGGTGCCGGGTGATGGCATCGCCGTACATCGCCACCGCCTCGCGGGGAAAAGCACACACGTAATGCATGGCCAGCACCCACAGGAGCTGCGGATAGGGCTCGGTCAGCTTCCACTGGAGGGTGTAGCGGTCGAGGGCGCGGATGCCTTCGATCTCGACGTCGTAGTCGGTCGGCTCCGGCGTTCCCGACGCCTCGCGGAAGGCATCAAGTCCGACCACCCGTCCGTCGAGGATCCAGTAACCGACCGACTGGTTTTTCCGATCGGCCAGCCGTTTCACCGCATAGACGAAATCCTCGGCGGTGACCTCGCGGCCCTTGCCGCCGGTGGCGGTAAAGCAGGGATCGTCCTGGAAATGGATGCCGGGGCGGATGGTGAAGGTATAGGTCAGGCCATCGTCCGAGACGACCGGCAGGTCACTGGCAAGCAAGGGTTCCACGCGGTACGGGCGATCGAGGTAGGCATACTGCAGGAGCGGTTCATAGATGCGGGCGATGGCGAGGGCGCTGGGCGCGTCACCCGCCTTGACCGGATCAAACCCGCGGATGCGGAGGGTGTCCTGGCGCAACACGGATTCCGCCAGGGCGGAGGTGCGCGGCGTGGGATCGCCGCATCCGAGCGGGAACGCGAGGGATATCAAAAGCAACATGCCGATCCAGGCCGGGAGACGGATCGCCGGCGTGGGATCGGCATGCATGGGAGCAGCGTGCGCCTTGCGGCTCAGGGCGTGGCAACCGGCTCGGCAGCCTCAACCGGGGAAGCCGCTTCTTCTGCCGGCACGGCAATCGGCATCGGATCAGCGGTCACCGTCGGGGCCATGGCCGGGGCTTCGACCGGAGCGGTAACCGGTGTACCATCCGTGGTAGGGAACAGGGTTCCCTGCTGGCTCGGCGACGCCATCATGTCCGAAGCGGCTGGGGCCGCCACCGGCAACGGCGCGGGTGCAGCAACTTTTTCGACCAGCGATCGGTCATCGCTCGAGGAGAACAGGATGCCCAACAGCGTGGTGTTGGCTAGAAACACGATCGACAGGATGATGGTGATCTTGGTCAACACATTGCCGGCACGGGAACCAAACAACGATTCGCCCATCCCACCCCCAAAGGCGAGGCCAAGTCCCTGGCTTTTCGACTGCTGGAGCAGGATCACTCCGATCAGCAGGAGGCAGCAAACAACTTCGATCAGAATCAAGACGACGAGCAACACGCTTTGCATAAAATTCCTTACGTTTGCCGGTCTGCTTACAGGGCCGCCTGCACAATGTCAATAAAGGACCGGGCTTCGAGGGAGGCGCCACCGATCAGGCCGCCGTCGATATCCGGCAGGCTGAACAGCTCCTTGGCGTTTGAGGCCTTGACGCTACCGCCGTACTGGATACGCACCGATTGGGCCACGGCGGCATCGGCCATGTCCTTCAGCACGCCGCGGATGTAGGCATGGACCTCCTGCGCCTGTTCGGGCGAGGCGGTCTTACCGGTGCCGATCGCCCAGACCGGCTCGTAGGCGATCACGGTGTCGACCAACTGGCGGGCACTCAGGCCGGCCAGGCTGCCGCGCACCTGGGTGCCGACGACATCGTTGGTCTTGCCGCCCTCGCGTTCGGCCAGCGTCTCGCCGACACAGACGATCGGGGTCAGGTTGCTTTCCAGCGCCGCCTTGGTCTTCTTGTTCACGATCTCATCGGATTCGCCGAAATAAGCACGGCGTTCGCTGTGGCCGAGGATGACGTAGTGGCAATAGACTTCGCGGAGCATTTCGGCGGAAATCTCGCCGGTGAACGCGCCGGACTTCTCCCAGTGCATGTTCTGCGCGCCGAGGTCGATGTGGGTGCCGGAGATGACATCGCTCACCGCCTTCAGCGCGGTAAACGGAGGGCATAGGACAATATCGACATCCTTGCAGCCGGCGAGGCTGCGCTTGATCGCATCGGCGAGCACCACGGCATCGGCGACGGTCTTGTTCATTTTCCAGTTGCCGGCGACAATGGGCTTGCGGCTCTTGTTGGCAGTCATGATGGATTCCTGACGTTGGGGGTGAAGGGGGTGACTCAGGCTTTGGTTGAAAGGGCATCCACACCGGGGAGGATCTTGCCTTCGAGGAACTCGAGGCTCGCGCCGCCACCGGTACTGATATGGGTCATCTTGTCGGCCAAGCCACTCTGGTTGATCGCGCTGACGCTGTCGCCACCACCGATGATGCTGACGCAGGTGGTCTCGGCGATGGCCTTGGCAACAGCCAAGGTTCCGCCCGCGAACGGGGCCATCTCGAAGCAGCCCATCGGGCCGTTCCAGATCACCGTCTTGGCGCGCTTGATTTCCGCGGCAAACAGCTTCGCAGTCTCCGGGCCGATGTCCAGCGACTCCCAGTCCGACGGGATGCCGTCGCGGGAAACGACCTTGGTATTCGCCTGGGCGCTGAACGCATCGGCAACGATGTTGTCGACCGGCAGGAGCAGCTTGACGCCGCGCGTCTCGGCCTGCTTGAGCAGGTCGGCGGCAAGGTCCTTCTTGTCTTCCTCGACCAGGGACTTGCCGACTCCGATGCCCATGGCGCGGTAGAACGTATAGGCCATTGCGCCGCCGATCAGCAACGCATCGACCTTGGTCAGCAGGTTGGCGATCACGTTGACCTTATCGCTGACCTTTGCTCCACCAAGGATGGCGATGAACGGGCGTTCCGGATTGGCCAGCGCCTGGCCCATGTACTTGATCTCCTTCTCCATCAGGAAACCGGCGACATTCTGCTTGAAGAACTTGGTGATGATCGCGGTCGAGGCGTGGGCGCGGTGCGCGGTGCCGAACGCGTCGTTGACATAGATTTCGCCCAGCTCGGACAACTGGCGGGCGAATTCCTCCTGCTTCTTCTTCATCTCGGCTTTCGCGGCCTTCTTGACGTCATCGGTGGCGTCCTCGGCCACTTTCGCCTTGCCCTCTTCCTCGGCATGAAAGCGGAGGTTCTCGAGCAGGAGGATATGCTGTTCGCGACGGAGCGACTCGGCCATCGCCTTGACCTCGGTGCCGACGCAATCGGGGGCGAAGAGAACCGGGCGTCGCATGAGGTTGGACAGGTGTTCGGCCACCGGCTTCAGGCTGAACTCGGCGGCAGGCTTCCCCTTCGGACGACCGAGGTGGCTCATCAGGATCACCGAGGCGCCGTGGTCGAGCACGTACTTGATGGTCGGCAGCGCGGAGGTGATGCGGGTATCGTCGCCCACCTTGCCGTCCTTGATCGGCACATTGAAGTCAACGCGTATCAGCACACGCTTGCCCTTGAGGTCGATGTCGCGAATGGTCAGCTTGTCCATGAGATCAGGTCCTTGGGAATGGAGTCGGTATCGGGAAGACGGAGGGGGAAAAGGAAACCCCGGACGCGTCGCCGCGTCCGGGGTTGTTGCGATTACTTGGCGTCGGTCTTGGCCATGTGGATCATCAGGTCCACGACCTTGTTCGAGTAGCCCCACTCGTTGTCGTACCAGGACACGAGCTTGACGAAGTTGTCGTTCAGCGCGATGCCGGCGTCGGCATCGAACACGCTGGTGCAGGTCTCGCCGATGAAGTCGGTGGAGACCACCGCGTCCTCGGTGTAGCCCAGGATGCCCTTGAGGGCGCCCTGCGAGGCGGCCTTCATCGCGGCCTTGATCTCGTCGTACTTGGCCGGCTTGGCCAGGCGGCAGGTCAGGTCGACCACCGAGACGTTGATCGTCGGGACACGGAACGCCATGCCGGTCAGCTTGCCGTTCAGCTCCGGGATCACCTTGCCGACGGCCTTGGCCGCGCCGGTGCTCGACGGGATGATGTTGTGGGCGCCCGCACGGCCGCCGCGCCAATCCTTCTTGGACGGGCCGTCAACGGTCTTCTGCGTGGCGGTGATCGAGTGGACCGTGGTCATCAGGCCTTCGACGATACCCCAGTTGTCGTTCACGACCTTGGCCAGCGGAGCCAGGCAGTTCGTGGTGCACGAGGCGTTCGACACGACATTCATGTCGCTGGTGTACTTCGTGTGGTTCACACCCATGACGAACATCGGGGCATCCTTCGAGGGAGCCGAGATGACGACCTTCTTCGCGCCGCCCTTGAAATGGGCCGAGGCACCCGCGGTCTCGGTGAACACGCCGGTCGATTCGACGATGTACTCGGCGCCGGCATCCTTCCACGGAATTTCCGCCGGATCCTTCGCGCCGAACACGGTGATCGCCTTGCCGTTGACCACGAGTTTACCGTTCTCCGTCTTCACGGTGCCCTTGAAGCGTCCGTGCACGGAGTCATAGGTCACCATGTACACCATGTAATCGAGGTCGATGAAAGGATCGTTGATCGCGACCACCTCCACCGCCGGGTTCTCGACCGACGCGCGGAACACCAATCGACCGATGCGGCCGAAACCGTTGATACCAACTTTGACTGTCATTGTATTTGCTCCTGTTTCGTATGGAATAACCGTGGATCAGGATGGGTATGGCTACCCCGACCCCGAAAATTACAAGTGCGCATACATATCGCACCCTCCCCATAGCGTCAATAACGTATGGAACGTTTCAATAAAACCCTGATGCGTTCGATCCGGGAACCCCCCGACCCGGTTCCAGCCCGGTATGGGGTTCCGGCTGCCGGCGCCTATACCCCTTGTCTCATTTTCCTGCCCGCCGATGAATATTCCCGCCCCCCTTGCGTCCTAGAGGGAGGAAAGGTATAAGTCTTGACCAACAGGCAGGTTGAAACCACCCACCAGAAACAGGCAGGTTTGAAAATGAAAGCAATGTTCGTCCGTTCAAGTGTTCTGTGCTGCGGCATGCTGGCCATGCTCACCAGCTCCGGTTGCGCCGCTTTCCGCGCCTCGACCACCGAGGTGGATGTGAACCGCACCACCCACATGAAGGAGTCCTACGATTTCGTGGACATGCGCCAGATATCCCAGAGCGTGGCCGACGAGATGATCACTACCTTCCTGGCCAGCCAGGCCACCCCGCCTATCATGATGATCCCCGGCATCGAGAACCGCACCAGCGAGTACATGGACACCAAGGCCTTGACCGACCGGATCCGCACCGAGGTGTTCCGCTCCGGCAAGGCCCAGTTCGTGAACGAGTCGCGCCGTGCCGACCTGATGAACGAGCAGGGCTTCCAGGCCGCGAACGTGACCCCCGAAACGCAGGTCCGCATCGGCCAGCAGCTCGGCGCGAAGTACATGATCACCGGCTCAATGATCGAGATGAGCCAGCGCAGCCCCCGCCAAGTCCGCGTCTCCAAGACCAAGGAGAAGTACTACAAGCTGACTGTCGAGGTAACCGACCTCGAGACCGGCTTGCTCGCCTGGACCACCGAACGCGAATTCGCCCGCGCCGCCACCTTGCCGCTGATCGGCTGGTAACCGGCACGCACACCCCGCCCGGATCGCCGTTCCATGCGACGACCGGGCGGCCATGTTGACCACCATGCACCACGCCCCGACAAGAGCATCCGGGTTGGTGATGCTGGCCCTGCTGGCCGCCGTCGCCTCCGGTTGTGCGTCCTCGTCCCTCAACCAGGCGCGGCGCGAGTACCACAGCGGCGACTACCGGAAGGCGGCCGAAACGTTGGAGAAGGCCGATTTTCCCGAACGCGACCGCGTTCTGTTCATGATGGAGCGCGGCATGATCCGCCAGGCCGCCGAACACTACGACGACTCGACGAAGGATTTTCTCGATGCCTATGAGACGCTGGAGGAGATGACCGCAATCAGTGTGACCAAGGACACGGCATCCATGGTCATCAACGACAATGTCCAGAATTTCCATGCTGTCCCGTTCGAACGCACCCTGCTCCACACGTTCACCGCGAAGAATCATTTGCTGCAGTCGAACTGGGAGAATGCCGCGGTAGAAGCACGCCGCATCATCCAGTCGCTATCGGCGGAAGCGAAGAAGGACTATCCCGACGACGCCTATTCCCGCTACATGGCCGGCTTCTGCCTATCGATGATCGGCGACTGGTCCAATGCCGCGTTGCAGTTCCGCGAGGCCGGCAAACTGCTGCCCGCCCTGCAGATCGATGAGCGCACCGGCCTGATCACCCCCGGCACCAATGCCCCCGCCTCCCCACCGCCCGGCGCAAACCCCGGCCACGAACTCGTGGTGTTTGCCTTGATCGGCCGCTCCCCGACCGGCCAGGAGCTGCACAATCAACGGCGCCCGATCATGCCTGCCGGCTTCGCCGAGATCGTCATCGATGGCCAGACCGCCGGACGCAGTTATGCCCTGACCGACACCGCCGACCTCGCGTTCACCACCAAGCAGAAGGACGCGATCCGCGACATGGCCAAGACCGTTAGCCGGATCGCCCTGAAGGAAGCGACCGCCTACCAACTCGACAAGCAGAACGAACTCGTCGGCGCGCTGTACCGGATCATCATGATCGGGCTGCTCGAACAACCCGACGTGCGCCGCTGGGAAACGCTGCCCCGCTCGCTCCAGGTCGCCCGCGTGCCCTGCCCGACCGACCCGCAGGAGATCCAGGTCCGCTTCGTCCATAGCCCCGGCGGGGCCGGCCGGACCCTGCACCTCAAGCCACCCTACATCCAGAACAGGAACACCCGCATCCTCGTCGTCCGCGATACCCAGCCGGTGCTGTAGCCACCACCCGGCTGCGCGCCCCGGCTCTTGCAACCGTCCCACCCCGGCGTATCTTGGTCGTATGAATCCCGACTCTTCCATCCTGATCATGGGCGCCAACGGTGGCATCGGTGCCGCCACCGCCCGCCTGCTCCAAACCCGCGGCCACCGCCTCGCCCTGGCCGGCCGCAACCGCGATGCCGTGCAAACCCTCGCCGATGAACTCGGCGCCCCGGCCTTCACCGCGGACGCCACCCGCGAAGAGGACGTGGCCGCCCTCTTTGCCGCGATCGGTCCGGTCCACGGCATCGTGCACGCCGTCGGCTCCATGCTGCTGAAACCCGCCCACCTCACGACGATTGAGGATTTCCGAGCCACCCTCGACACCAACCTCGTCAGTGCCTTCCTGATGGCCCGTCATGGCGCGAAGGCCATGATGGGAACCGGCGGGTCGATGGTGTTCTTCTCAACCGTGGCGACCGCCATCGGCCTCGCCAACCACGAGGCCATCGCCTCGGCCAAGGCGGGCATCGACGGCTTGGTCATCAGCGCCGCCGCGACCTATGCCGCGAAGAACCTCCGCGTGAACGCCGTCGCGCCCGGACTGACCGACACCCCGCTGGCCACCCGGATCACCGGCAACGAGGCCGCCCTGAAGGCCTCGATCGCCCTGCACCCGCTCGGCCGCATCGGCACCCCCGCCGACATCGCCGCCGCCGCGGCGTGGCTGGTCGATCCCGCCACCTCCTGGGTCACCGGCCAGATCATCCGCGTCGACGGCGGCCTGAGCACCGTGCGCTCCCGGTGAACCATGGCTCCGCTCATCTACGAGAAGAAGACCGAGATCCCCTGCTCCGCCGAACGCCTGTTCCGTTGGCACGAGGAACCCGCCGCCTTTCGGCGCCTGCTCCCGCCCGGCGAGCCGGTCACCATCCTCCACCACGACGGCCATGTCCGCGATGGCGCCCGCGCCGTGCTGCTCGTCGGCCCCCGCCCGTTCCGCCTCCGCTGGGAGTTGGAACACCGCGACTATGTCCCGGACCGGCAATTCTGCGACGTACAGCTTCGCGGCCCCTTCGCCTCCTACCGGCACGAACACCGGATCATCCCCGTCGATGCCAACCGCTCCGTCCTGCATGACCACGTCACCTTCACCATGCCGCTCGGCCGCCTCGGCCCGTGGCTCGGCCGGTTGATCATCCTGCCCAAGTTCGAACGCCTGTTCACCTTCCGCCACCGCATTACCCTCGAGGCCTTGTCATGAGCGACGTCATCTTACTCATCCACCTCGCTGCCACCGGCATCATGACCGGTGTGATCTGGGTGACCCAGCTGGTGACCTACCCGGAACTCGACCGATCCCCCCCGGCGGATTTCCCGCGGAATCACGCGCGCTACACCCGGCGCATCGGCCTGATCGTCGGACCCGCCATGATCACGGAACTGCTCACCGGCATCGCCCTGCTGGCCAGCGCCACCGGCCCGCAACGCAGCGCCCTCATCGCCAGCCTGGTGCTGCTCGCCGCGATCTGGCTTTCCACCACCCTGATCCAGATTCCCTGCCACAACCGGCTCGGCCGCGGCTACGATGCCGCCGTTCATCGCCGCCTGGTCACCACCAACTGGATCCGCACCGGTGGCTGGTCGGCCCGCCTGCTCCTGCTCCTGATAGCCACCTGAAATCCCTCCCTGACACCCGTCGGACACCGGCTAAAAATAGTGGCTTGTCCGTCTCCGGTCTGCTAGGTTCGCCCACGACGTATGGAGAACCTCATGCCACGATCCATGATTGCCGGTTGTTTTGCCCTGGTTGCCGCCTTGCTGGCGACCCTCCCCCCAACCTTCGCCCAATCCAAAGCCCAGGAGCGCCCTCCGCTGGATATCGTGGCTGATAGTTTGGATTATTTCGCCGAAAAGAACCTCATGGTCGGTACCGGAAACGTCGAAGTGCGGGATCGCGGCGACGTGCTGACCGCCGACTACATGAGCGTGCAGACCGAGACCATGGACGTCTATGCCCGCGGCAACGTCATCTACCGCCGCGGCGACAACATCTGGCGTGGCGAGGAACTCCGCTACAATCTGAAGACCCGCACGGGCGACTTCGGTTCCTTCAGCATGTTTTTCGATCCCTTCTATGTGACCGCCGAGGATTCCAAACGGGTCGCGACCAACGAATACGTCCTGAACGGCGTGATCATCACCACCTGCGAAGGTGATGACCCGGCCGTGTCCATCCATGCCCGTGAAGCCCGCATCAAGGACAACCGCGTCTATACCAAAGGCGCCACCTTCTATGCCTTCGGGTTCCTGCCTTACCTCTACCTTCCGTCCTATTCGCGCAGCCTCGACTCCCATGAGCGCTTCTTCCAACTGGTGCCCGGCTACAGCTCGCGCCTCGGAGCGTTCATGCTCACCGCCTACAATTACCGCCTCGCTGAAAATCTCCGCGGCATCACCCACCTCGACTATCGCTCCAAGCGCGGTGTCGGCGTCGGTCAGGACTTCGTTTGGAAGGACCGCGAAAACGATACCTACAACGGCATGATCCAAGGATACTACCTGAACGATGACGATCCACTGCGCGGCCCCGACTCGGAAAACCGCACCGAGGACATCGTCGATGAGGAGCGCTACCGCATCCGCCTCACCCACTTCCATGAATTCTCGGACCGCGACTTCCTGCTCGCCGACGCAAATTATCTGAGCGATCCCTTCATTCTGCAGGACTTCTTCAACCGTGAATACCGTAACCAGGTCCAACCTGAGAACCGGGTGACCCTGACCCACCGCGGCGATGACTACACCGCCGCCATCGGGCTGAACAAACGCCTGAACGATTTTTACGAAAACGTGGACCGCCTGCCGGAACTGACCCTCGACGTTCCTCGCAAGCAGATCGATGACAGCGGTTTCTACTTCGAAAGCCGCAGCGCCGCCTCCTACCTCGAACGGGTATTCCCGGAGGATCCGGTATCCGGGGATCCGGTGGCCGAGGATTACGATTCCTTCCGCATCGATTCGGCCAACACCATCTACTACCCCACCCGCCACTTCGGGTTCCTGAACATCATCCCCCGCGCCGGCTACCGCGGTACCTATTATTCGGAGACCTTGTCATCCTCGACCGTAACCAACACCGCCATCGTAGACGACGGCGCCGGCAACATCACCGTCACCACCAATACCGTCTCCAGCATCCTCGACGAAGGTGCCGACCTCCGCAACGTCTACCAGCTCGGGTGGGAAGGCTCCTTCAAGGCGTTCCGCACCTGGGATGACTACATCGTCATGGGCGACGGCGACGGACTCCGCCATGTGGCCGAACCCTACCTCGACCACACCTTCCAACCCCGCCCGAACCTGACCCCGGATGAACTTCCTCAGTTTGATTCGATCGACACCATCGACAAGCGCCACGACATCAAGCTCGGTATGCGCAACAAACTGCAGACCCGCCGCGTCAAGCAACCGGTGGATCTGATCGACCTGAATGTCTACACCTTCTACCGCGTGGAGAAGGAGGACGATGAGGAAGACTTCTCGGAGATCTTCTGGGATGCCGACATGAGCCTCGTCCCCTGGCTGTTGATCGAGTTCGACGGTTCGTACGACCCCTACGAGTCCGAGGTCGAAACCTTCAGCACCCAGGTCTCCTACCTGATGGATGATCTGAGCCGCGTCGGCCTCGAATACCGTTATCGACTCGACCAACAAAGCCTCGGTGGTCTGGTCATCGACCTTTTCCCGCAGGACCGCTGGTCCTTCAATTCGAGTTTCCGCATGGATTTCGAAGAGGATGAACTGGAGGAGCAATCCTACTTTATCCGCCGTACCGGCCAGTGCATCGGCTGGGGCCTCGGTTTCCGCCAGGTGGATGACGATGAGCAGGTCTGGCTGCAGCTCTGGCTGACCGCCTTCCCCGGCACCATGATCGACGTCGGCTATTAATCACAACCCGGAGGCAACATCGTGTACCTCGTCACCGGCGGCGCCGGCTTCATTGGTTCCAACTTCGTCCACCGTCTCGCTGCCGAGGGCCGTCCGGTCCGGGTGCTCGACAACTTCTTCTCAGGCCGCCGCGAAAACCTGTCCGGACTCGAGGACCGCATCGAGCTGATCGAGGGCGACCTGCGCGACCGGGCCACCGTGGCCCGCGCCGTGAAGGATGTCCGCTTCGTGATCCACTTCGGCGCGATGCCCTCGGTCATCCGCTCCGTCGAGGACCCCTGGTCGGCCAACGATGTGAACATCAACGGCACGCTGAACCTGCTGCTCGCCGCCCGCGATGCCGGCGTGGACCGTGTTGTCTTCTCTTCATCCTCCTCCGTCTACGGCAACACCCCGGTGCTGCCCAAGCACGAGGACATGACCCCCACCCCGCTCTCCCCCTACGCCTTGCACAAGCTGGCCGGCGAACATTACCTGCGCATGTTCCACAACCTGTACGGCTTGAAGACCTATTCGCTCCGCTACTTCAACGTGTTCGGTCCGCGCCAGAATCCGAAGTCCGACTACGCCGCGGTGATCCCGCTGTTCATCAACGCGGTGCTGAATGACCGCGCCCCGATCCTGCACGGCGACGGCGGCCAGACCCGCGACTTCACCTATGTGGACGACATCGTCGCCGCGAACCTCGCCTGCTGCGATGCCCCGGAAGCCGCCGCCGGTGGCGTGTACAACGTGGCCTGGGGCAACCGCATCTCGATCAAGGAACTCGCCCTGCTGATCGCCCGCATCCTCGGCAAGAACATCGAGCCGAAACATGAACCGGCCCGCGCCGGCGATGTCCGCGACAGCCAGGCCGACTCCTCGCGTGCGAAGGCGATGATCGGCTGGGAACCCAAGGTGACCTTCGAGGAAGGTCTCCGCCGCACCATCGCCTGGTACCAACGTTGACATGAGCACGCCCGATCGTAGCGTGGACCACCTGCTGGCTGTCTGCCGCGATGCCGCCCGCGCCGCCGGCCTCCATGCCCTGCGGGAAAAGGCGCGCCGTTCGGAAATTCATGAACGCTTTTCCCATGACGTGAAACTGCAGCTCGACCGCGAGGCCCAGCACACCGCAGTCGAGGCCATCCACAAGGTGTTTCCCGGCGACCCGGTCCTCGGCGAGGAATGGACGGTCGATGGCGCGACCAACGGCGTGGAGTGGATCCTCGACCCGATCGACGGTACGGTGAATTTCTTCCACGGCATCCCCTGGTGGTGCTCCTCGGTTGCCGTGCGCGTCCACGGCACCGTGGTGGCCGGGTCGGTCTATGCCCCGGAATTCGACCACCTCTACGAAGCCAGCACCGACACCCCGGCACGGTGCAACGGCGTGACCCTCAAGGTTGCTGAAACGCGCCGCCTCGCCGATGCCCTCGTGGTCACCGGTTCTGAAAAGGAACCGAACCCGCGCGATCCCCCGCTGGCCACTGCCCAGCGCCTCGCCCCGCATGTGCAGAAGGTCCGTATCCTCGGAGCCGCCGCCCTCGACCTCTGCCAGGTCGCCGTCGGCTCGGTTGATATCTTCTGCCAGACCGGACTGTACCTTTGGGACGTCGCCGCCGCCGGTCTGATCATCCAACGCGCCGGTGGTTCCTTCGCGATCCAACCCATCGCCCAACCCGGTCGCTATGCCTGCATCGCCGCCTGCCACCAGGACCTGGCCGACGATGTTCGCGCATTCCTCGGTGCCGACAGCGTCTGATCCAGCGCGGCGGTTGCGCTCGCCCGCCGCGGCTCCCTCTCGCTTCGCAGTCTTTTTCCGGCGTACAACGCCCGAAGTACAGAACCAGCCCGCTTCATCCGCGCTCTCCGCGACATCCGCGGTTCCATACACTCTTCCTGTAGCTCCGGCGTTGTACGCCGGAGTGGGTCGGTCCGATCTCCCGCACCGCATCCGCGGGATCACCGATCCCGCCTACAGGAAGGGCGTACCATCGCTACCAAACCCCTTCCGTAAATTCCGCGTGTTCCGTCGTTCACTCTCTTTGTTCCGTCCGCTTCCGGCCTACAACGCCGGAACGACAGGATCACCCGCCCCATCCGCGCCCTCCGCGACATCCGCGGTTTCACCCTCACGCCTTTCGAGTCCCGGCCAGCTGCACGATCCGCGCGAAATGGGCGGCGCTGACCGGTTGCACCGAGAGGCGCATGCCACGCTTGGTCACCATCAAGCCGTCCAGCGCCGGGTCCGCCTTCAGCGTATCCAACGTGACCACCTGCGGGAAGGTGCGGACATGCCCGACATCGACATGCATCCAGATCGGGTTTTCCTCCGTGGCCTTGGGGTCGTAGTAGTCGCTCCCGGGGTCCAAGGCCGTGCGGTCCGGATGCGCCAGTCGCACCACCCGGGCCAGGCCCGCCACCCCTGGCGGCTCCGCGTTGGAGTGGTAGAACAACACCTCGTCGCCGACCTTCATCGCATCGCGCATGAAATTGCGTGCCTGGTAGTTCCGCACCCCGGTCCAGGACGTCGTGCGGTCGCGCTCCAGGTCCGTGATCGAATAGACATCCGGCTCCGATTTCATCAACCAGTACTGTTTCATTCAGAACTCCGCGCAGTTGAAAACGATCCGGTAGACGCACCGCTCGCTGCGGCACACCAGCTTGCACTTCTCGTGGACGAGCGGTGCGCCGCACACCGGACAGACCGGTTCCGAGGACGGCTCCGGAGTCGACTCCGACGGCGTGTCGTCCCCGCTCATGCGCCGAGCACCCGTCGGGTGAATTCATCGAGCGATGCCGCCTCCGCCTCCGGCTGCACCACCGCGCCCCTTGTCGCCCCCGTGCCCATCGTCTTGCCCTTCCGGTTGATCCAGCAATGCGGGATCCCCAGTTCGCGGCAGGGCAGGATGTCGTGGAACAGGCTTTCCGCCACGTGCAGGATCTGCTCCGGCGTGCAGGCATACTGCTCCATCGCGGCGTGGAAATGCCGGTGCGACGGCTTGTAGGCCTGCACATCCTCGGCGGTAACCACCCCGGCCAGCACCGGCGGCAATTGCGCACGCGTGCCCTCGAACAGGTCGCGGTCCACGTTGGACAGGATCACCAACCGGTAACGCGACGCCAGTTTCACCAGCGCATCCGCAACATCCGGAAAGGCTGGCCAGCTGGCCAGCGATTCGGCGAGAATCCGCTCATCGCCCGCCGCCAGCGGGATCCCGTACGACCCGCTGAACCGTTGCATAACCACGGCCAGCACGTCACGGTAGCGCCGGTAGAGACCCACCTGCGCCTCGGGTTCGAAAGCGGCATACTGGTGGAGGATTTCCGCGCGGGACGCCGTTCTTCCGTGCCGCGCCAGCCAACCCTCTATCACCGCGACGATCCCGCTCTCCCAGTCGATAAGTGTGCCGTAGCAGTCGAACGTGATGATCTGCGTTTCCGGTCGTGCCAGCTCGGAGATGGTTCGCATCAACGTCCTCACGGTTGTTGGACATCGATCCGGTAGAGCCGGAACGGCAGGCTCGAGGTGTCGGTGATCGACAGGGATCCGCCACCACTCAGGTTGGTGTACGGCGCGAGGACCGTCCACGCCGGCACATCGAGCAGATTGGTGGAAACCATGACGCGGTAGGTCCGGCCGGTTACGGCTAGCCAGGATACGGCGGCAGCTCCGACTGATTCGACGACCCCGGTGGTTTGGAGGAACGACGAAGCACGGAATGGCGCGGTGCCGGCGATAAATTCCTGGCGCGCGGTAAAGCCGTCACCATCGACATCATATGCCGCATCCGCAGCCGAAAACGGATTCATGCCGTGGTACGCCTCCAGCGCATCACTGATTCCGTCGCCGTCACTGTCCACCGTTGTCGCTGCGTTCACGCTGTAACGCAGGTTGGTCTCGTTGAAGGTGAAGGTGTAGAAACCGGACAGGCCGTTGGTCAGCCGGATGTTCGCGCCGCTGGCGAAGCCGAGCTGGTTGACCAGCGGCGGCGAGATGTTGGTCTGCAGGTTGTCGCCCCAGTTGCCGGCACCCCAGCTCAAGTTGGCCACGAACTTGAATTCGATATCGGCCTGACCGGTCAGGTCGAATACCGCAGCCCATCGATTGCTGCCGATGCGCCGCATGTTGCCCGCCTGCTCATCCCAGAACGTGAAGGTGCCGGCGACCGTCATATTGGTGTAGATCGACGTGAAAGCCTCGGCAACCAGCGGATGCGAACCGCCCTGGTATTCGGCCAGGTTGTTGCGCGCATCACCGTCGGGATTCGCGGTGGCGATCGCGTTGGTCGGTCCGCCGAAGAACGCCGATTCCCAATCGTCGGGCAGGCCGTCGCCATCGCTGTCCAACCACGGCGTGAACGCCGCCTGCACGACCTGGTGGCTGCCGTCGTCGGGCAGTTTCACGGTGAGTTGGCGCCGGAGGGCATCGTACGACCAGGCCGGACCAAATGCGGCACCTGCTTCGGTCCGGTTGGCCACGCGTACCACCGCGGCACTGTTCACCAGGATCGCATCCACGGGATTGGCATCGTGCATGACCAGGTAGAGATCGCGGTCACCGGGATCGTACGAGCCGCTGCGCGCGTGCAGGGTGAAGGTCAGCCGGTTGGTCGCGCTGTCCGCCTCGAGCAGCGCCCGGGCGAACGCGCCGGCGAGGTAGTTGGTGGTCTCGCCGTCATCCTCGTAGAACAGGAACCGGTTGGTGCCGCCCGGCCAGTGCAGGACATCAAGCCAGTCCGGGGTGAAGGCGTTGGCGTAAAGTTGGACCGGACCGCGCGGGATGATCGCCCCGCCCCGCACCACCATCGGCAACGTGCCCAGCGAAGCCGGCAGCGTCACGGTTTGTCCCCCGCTCCACCGGCGCGAGCCATCCCACGCATACCAGGTTTCGCCGGTTGGCAGGTAAACCGACCGGGACAGGGCGTTGTTGGCGAATACCGGGGCGACCAGCAGGTCGCGGCCGACCAGGTAATCGTAGTCGTTGGCGGCAAAGGTATTCGTGTCGGCCTGGTAATGGAACATCACCGGGGTGTTAAGCGGAAGGCCGTTGGTGGACGACGCGGTGGCGAGTGCATACAGGTACGGCATCAGTTCGTAGCGGAACTGGATCCAGCGGCGATTCCACAACGAATACGGCTTGCCGAACACCCACGGTTCCTGATCGATCGTATCGAGGGTCGTGTGGTTGCGGAACATCGGATTCAAGGCGCCGGATTGCGTCCACCGCGCAAGCAGGGCCGGAGTGGTGTTGTCCACGAAACCACCCACGTCGTGACCGAACCAGGCCTGCCCGGAAATCATCACGTTAAGGCCCATCGGGACATTGAACCGCAGGTGGTCGAAACTGGACTTGTTGTCACCGCTCCAGCCGGCCGCCCATTGCTGGATGCCAGGCCATGCGCCACGGCTGAGCACGAAGGGACGCTTGGCCGGCTGCTGCTCGCGCATGGCCGCATAGGTGACCTTCGCTTCCCAGATGTTGTAGGTATTCTTGTTGATCGCATGCCATTTGCGGGTGTCGTTGGTGACCAGACCGCCGCCGTAACGCCCGTCGAGGAACCAGAGGGTATTCAACGGCATCGCATTCTCGTTCGGTTCGTTGAGGTCATTCCAAATGCCGTCAAACGGATAGGTCGCGAGGTAGTTGGTCAATTGCCCGCGCCACCAATCCACCGCGGCACCGATGCTGAAGTCGAGCCAGGAGATCCGGCCGAGGAAGTTTGTGCCGACGAAGGTCGAAAGGTCGTTGTTCTTCAGGAAGTAGAGGTTGGTCAGGGCCGTGGTGTAGAGCGGATCGTTGGTGGCGAGCAGCGGTTCGATCAGCGGGACGAGCCGGAATCCGTTCGTGGCGGCGTGGACGATCAGCGCCGGAACGTTGGTGTAGTTGGCGTTGAAGGTGAGCTGGCCAGGTTGTGCTGCGGGATCAGAGGAGGGCAATCCTCCGAGGAAGTTCTGCTGGCTGCCGATATCGAGGTAGATCGCATCGCACGGGAAGTCATTGGTGCGCATGTCACGGATGATCTCCTCGACCCGGGCCTGGGTGAAATAGGAATGGCGCGACTGGTGGAAGCCGAGCGCCCATTTCGGTAGCATGGCCGGGCGGCCGGTGAGTTCGCTGAACCGATCGAGCACCGCAGCCATGGTGCGGTTGGTCCCGCCGCCGAAGAAGAAGTAATCAAGCTGATCATCGCCCGCCTCGAACGACCAGGTATTGCCCGCGCCATCCAGGCGGAAGACCGGCCGCGCCGGGTTGTTGAAGAAGAGGCCGTAGGCGAAGGGTGGATGGTTGGTGCCGGCACCGCGCACGCCATAGACCATCGGCAGGGCGGTGTACTTCGGCGTGCGGCCTTCACCAAACTGGTAGGTGTCCTGCGCCCAGAACTGGATGGCACGGCCGGCACGGTTCAGCGGTCCGGCGGTGTCCCCCAACCCGAAGAAGGCCTCCGAGGGCGAACGGCTCTTCACCGAACGGAGCTTGAAGCCGGACGGGAAATTCGAAACCGAGGTCGACTCCCCCGGCCAGCCGATCTGGTCGTAGGCGGTCGTGTCGTCGATCTGCTGGTAGGTCACATCATACTCGATGCGCTGGTCCCGCAGAACCTCGTAGCCGGAGGGATCGAGGAAATGCACCTGGAAGGCATTGCTGAGCACGATGCTCACGGTCAGGGCATCGGTCTGGATCAGGAAATTGGTCGCCGAGGGCTGGCTGAACGCCTGGTTGAAGGCCGGCCAGTTGGAGAAGGTCTTGCTGATGGCGATCTCCTCGCGGTCATACAGGCCGGCGAAATGAAAACGCACCCGAACCACATCGGGGGCGAAGGGTACCACCTCGACGGTGCCGGCCGGACTCAACTGGAACGTCACCCATCGGTTACCGGCCGCGTTGGTGGAAATCGCATAGGACGTGACGAACTGCGAGGTGACAACGGAAGCCTGCGACAGGCCCGTCACCAGCACGAACGTCGCCATCCACGATAGCCATGTACCAACGCCGCGTTTCATCAGATCCTCCGGGACGACACTACGTCCATAACCTACACCAGAACAAGGGATTTCTAAAGCGGTTCGACAAAACTTGTCTGCATCCGATCCGGCGGGTTCAGCCACCTTCGCTGAGGCGTTTTTTCGGCGCCTCGAAGAACCGCGCATGGGCGTCGCGCAGCAGCGCGGGAATCCGGTCGGCGAAGGGATAACCGGCCAGGGCGCGGCACAATGCCGTTTCATCGAACGCGGCGGCATTGCGGCCGGGGAACCAGTGATCCCCCTGCCCCAGCAGGTTGTAGCGGAGTTTGGCAAAGGCTTCCATGTCGAGGGCGGTGGCGTAGTTCCACAAGCGGACGATTTCCCATACGTTGATGTCGCCGGGCAACGTGGACCAGTCGGGCAGGCCCTCGGCCCACCGCGCACACCATTCGGCACCGAGGCGGGCGACCATTTCCTCGCGCAGGCGGGCGGCGATCGGGGCGGTGATCGCCGCGCGTTGCGCATAGTGGGCCAGCCCGAGCACATGTTCATCGAAGTCGGTTGGACGCGCCGCGCCAAGGCTGAGCGTGTGGACCTTGTCGTTGGCGAGGCAGTACAGGTCGTTGAACTGCATCGGGGTCAGCGGGGCGCACAACCGTACGAGCTTGGGCGGCGGTTCGTAAAGTTTGCCACCCTTGTCGTTCGGACTGATGATGAAGACGCCCATGTCGTGGCGCGCCGCGGCATCGATAGCCGGGGTGTTGACCTCGTTGACGAAGTACCAGTGGAGGTTGACATAGTCGAAGGCGTCGGTGGCGATGGCGTCGACGATGACATCGACCGGGCCGTGGGTTGAGAAGCCGATATGCCCGCAGCGGCCCTCCGCCTTCAGTTGTCGCACGGCATCGAGGGAACCACCCGGCGCGAGCACGTCGTCGAGGATCGACCGGGTGTTGATGCCGTGGATGGCCAGCAGGTCCACGCGGTCGAGTTGGAGGAAGCCCAGCGATTTCTCGAAGGTATGGCGGAATTCCGCGGCAGTGGGTTTGGGACCGATCTTCGTCTGCACGATCAGGGACGAACGCGGGAATTCGGCCAGTACCGGGCCAAGCTGGATTTCCGAGGTTCCGTAGCCGCGGGCGGTTTCGATGTGGTTGATACCGAGCGCCACACACCGGCGGATGCAGGCGGCGACCAGGTCCTGGCTATCCGAAGGGATCTCCGCCCGCTCCTTGTCCTGCCACGCATGCTGGTAGCGCATCCCGCCGCACGACAGGACCGGCATCGCGAGTTCGGTGCGACCGAAACGTCGGCGCGGCACCTCCGGCATGGTCGTGCTTGTCATGCCGCCAGATTAGCACGGACACGTCGAGACAATCAAAGCATTCAGGGCCATGCATGCATGTGGGCGGCGATGCTGCACACCACACCGGTCTGCAAGTCACCCAGCAGGTAGGTTCCGCCGGAGGGACAGACCGGTGGCGCAGGCAGGTAGCGGGGAATCAACGCATCGATTGTAGGTGGCGCTTCGCCTCCGTGTTCAATGGCGTATTGCTCCTTCGCCCCTTCGATGGCCCTGAGGGCTTGGACGCACTGGTCGCGCCGAACGGCATCGCGGCGCTGGACCAAGGCATGCACGACAAACATCGTAAAGACAATCAGGGCGACGATCAGCACCCGGATGGCTTTTTGGTTCGTCACCGCTGGAGATCAGGAGTTGGGGATCTTGCGGTACAGGGTGGCCAGGCTGACCTTCAGGATCTTGGCCGCCTTCTCCTTGTCGTCGCCCACCTGTTTCAGCACGTGGCTGATGTATTCCATCTCGCGGTTGCGCACGTAGGACTTCAGCGAACGCAGGTTCTCGGGATCCTTCTCGCCGGCTAGTTCAACCAGCGTGTCGCGCGAGGCCTGTCGGGTGATCTTGGCCGGGAGAACTTCCATGGTGATCTGGCCGTCGGCCACGAAGGTCAAGGCATGGCGGATGGCGTTCTCCAGTTCGCGCACATTGCCGGGCCAGGGGTAGCGCTCCATCGCGACCTGCACCTCGGGGGCGATGGTCGGGGCCTGGCGGTTCGGCCCGATCTCCTTGCGGATCATGTACTGGGCAAGCGGCATGATGTCGTCGCGGCGGTCGCGCAGCGGTGGGATCTCGATCGGGATCACACTCAGACGGTAATAGAGGTCCTCGCGGAAACGGCCTTTTTCGATCAACATTTCCAGCCGGTCATTGGTCGCCGCGACGACACGGACGTTCACCGTCACCGAGTCGGTACCGCCGACCTTGCGCACCTGCCGGTCCTGCAGCACGCGGAGCAACTTGGCCTGGATGCTCATCGGCATGCTGCCGATTTCATCGAGGAAGATCGTGCCTCCATCGGCCACCTCGAACAAGCCGTCCTTGTTCGCCACCGCGCCGGTGAAGGCGCCTTTCACATGGCCGAACAGCTCGGATTCCAGCAGCGGTTCCGGCAGCGCGGCGCAGTTGATCGGGACAAAACGTTCCTTCGACCGGGAGCTGTAGGCATGGATGGCCTTGGCGACCAGCTCCTTGCCGGTGCCGCTCTCTCCGAGCACCAGGATCGTGCTGTCGGTCGGGGCCACGCGCTGGATCATGTCGCAGATCTTCCGCATCGGGGCACTCTCGGCCACGATG
>ERZ761607.2295-NODE-2295-length-21122-cov-4.538852_pt1 | contig 21122 bp, 10 predicted proteins | sample MGYA00511164_ERZ761607 | MGnify/ENA primary metagenome ERZ761607 (study PRJEB28899, sample SAMN02445080) | bioreactor sludge metagenome | biome: EBPR sludge | place: Australia: Brisbane, Thorneside Wastewater Treatment Plant | collected 2011-06-22 ... | reverse complement strand
TCGACATCGACCGCCACCAGGCGCGATACGCCCGCCTCTTGCATGGTCACACCGGCTAAATGCTCCGCGATTTCCATCGTCGCCTTGTTATGGGTGATGAATACAAACTGGACCCGGCTTGCCATATCCTGCACCAACGCACCAAACCGCCGGACATTCGCTTCATCCAATGGCGCATCCACCTCGTCCAGCAGGCAAAAAGGCGCAGGATTGAGCTGAAAAATAGCAAACACCAGAGCAACCGCGGTCAATGCCTTTTCGCCGCCAGACAGCAGGCTGATCGAACCAATCCGTTTACCAGGCGGTTTCGCCATGATCGCTACACCAGCATCCAATACATCCTCTCCGGCCAATTCCAGATGGGCTTCGCCACCGCCAAACAGGCGAGGAAACAATGCCTGTAAGCCGGTGTTAACCTGTTCAAAAGTCTCCCGGAACCGGGTACGGGTCTCACGATCCATCTGCCGGATAGCGCTCTCCAGCATGGCTAGCGCCTCCAGCAAATCATCGTTCTGCGTATCAAGATATGTTTTGCGCCCGGATAGTTCAGCGAACTCCTCAATCGCCGCCAAATTGATCGCGCCCAGCCGCTGGATACGCTGCTCGATTTGCTCCAGCCGGGTCAACCAATCACGCTCGATCGCCTCTGCCGGCAGAGTAGGCGCCACCGTTTCCGGGTTGGTCTCCCATTCGGCTAACTGCTCGCGCAGGCTCTGCTGACGCACGCGCGCCTCGCTCGATGCCAGACGCTGCTCTTCAATGTGCCGGCGTTGCACCTCAGCCTGCCGCTCGCAACGGCCACGAATCTGCTCACTCATCGCCAATTCGGTATCCTGGGCTTCCAGGCATTGACGCGCCTCCGCCAATTCCGCTTCTAGCGCCAGCCGGGTTTCCAGCCAGCCCGCCAATTCATCTTCCACCGTTTGCAAAAGTTCGTCACTATCAGTCACCCGCTCCGCAGCTAACCGGTCGCGCCGCTCCAGCAACTGGCGTTGCTGGAGATCCACGCGCTCCAGCGCCTGCTTCACTGCGGTGACCTGAACCCGCAACGCCTCCAGTACGGCCGCCTGGCGAGTTGCTTCCTGGCGGGCTGCCTCAGCCTGGACACGGCTTTGTTGATACTCTTGCTGCAATTGCGCACGCCGATCGTTCAATACTGCTTGCTCCGCACGCACGCTCTCCAGGGTCAACAGCGCATCCTCAAGCCGCATCCGGGCCAATTGCACCTGTTCCCGATCCTGCTCGCACTGATAATCCAGTTCCATCTGTTCCTCAACCAGCGCCTCACAGCGGGTGCGCGCCTGCTCCCAGCGGGCTTGAGCTGTCTTAACCTCACTCTGTGCATGGGCCTGGTCACGATGCCCCTGATTAACTACCTGCTGCGCTTCACGGCATTGTTGTTCCAGTTCTCGTTGCCGTTTGCGCAATTGATCAAGTTGCACGGTTTGCCGTTCGGCCTCCAGGGCATCGCCCTCCAGCGCCATTTCCAATTGGCCTATTTCCCGTTCACGGGCCAATACACCCTCCTCCTCGCCACCGTGCGCTATACGCAGCCAGTGACGGCCGCACAATACGCCGTCCGGCGTCACCAAGGTCTCTCCTTGTTGTAAATCCGTGCGACGAGCCAGTGCTTCCGTAATGTCGGCTGCGGTTCGCACCTGATCAAGTAAACCACTCAGCGGCCACGGTGTCTGGATTCGAGCAGATAAAGACCATCGCTCACCTTCCCCGCCCCTACCCTCTCCCGCCAAAGGATAGGCGGTGGCATTGGGCAGGGAATCAGAGGAAGGGGGGGCTGGATTGCAAGGCCATTCAAACAAGGTCAACCGGCCTTGAGATAGCGCCGCTTTAGCGGCGCACGCCGGATCATCAAGATGCGGCACACAAACCGCGTCCAGCCAGCCGGCCAGCACCACTTCTACTGCCGTCTCCCAGCCAGATTCAACGGCCAGCTGCTCCGCCAAGCGCGGCGCACCGGTCAAACCCTGAGTGCATAGCCAGTCTTGCAAACCGCTCTCCTGGCGGCCCAGCGCCGCTTCTTGCAGGGTGTGCAATGAGGTCAATCGCCCGCGGCCGGTTTGCACCCGTTCCTGAACCGCACGCAACCTGTGATCAACCTGCTGGCGTGTCTCCCGGGTTTTATTCAGATCCGCCTCAAAGTGTGCCAGTTGTTCCTGAGCACGCCGCAAGTCTTCGGTAATACCTTGTTCGGCTTCCCGGCGCTCCGCCCAATCCTGCTCAAGATCTGCATCGGCCAGTTGCTCCTGCTCGAAACGCAGACGCTCTAACCGCCGTTCGCTTTGCAACAACTGCCGGTCCAGATGCTCGATCCGGGTGCGTTCTACCTCCGCCTGGCGCTGGGCCTCTCCGCTACGCTGGCTGACATCTTCCCAATCTGCCTGACCTTCGCGCAGGGCGGCCTCAGCAGCGGACAACGAGGCACCCGTCTCCATTTCAACAGCCAGCTTCCACGCCAGTTCTGGTTCAGCTTCCGTCAGAGCAGTCGTCAACTTGTCACACTGCTCCTTATCCAACACCTGTTGTGTCTCGATCTGCTCCAATGCCACACAGATCTGTTGCCAATCCTCCTCGCGTCGCCGCCCCAATTCTTGCTGGTGCTGCAGGTATTGTTCAAGCCGGCTGATCTCAGCGCCAACCTGGTAATAGCGCCCCTGCGTTGCATTGAAGGTCTCGTTCAATTTTAGCCGCTGCAAACGGCCCGCTTCCAAGGCCGCCTCCAGTCGCCGCTGCTCAGCCAAGGTCGCTTCCAACGCCGTTTCTTGCTGGCGCAGAACTTGTTCGAATCCAAGGATTTCAGTTTGCAGCTCTCGCCAGCGCAGGGTCAACAATTCTGCCCGCAACTGGCGTTCCTCGGCGCGGTAACCGCGATATTGCTCAGCCGCCCGGGCTTGGCGCTGGAGATGTTGTAGCCGCCGGTTCAGCTCCTCGCGCACGTCATTGAGGCGCTCAAGGTTCTCCCGCGTGTGGCGAATGCGGGTTTCGGTTTCCCGGCGGCGCTCCTTATATTTAGAAATACCGGCCGCCTCCTCTAGAAACAGCCGCAAATCTTCCGGCCGGGCCTCAATGACCCGCGAGATCATGCCTTGTTCGATGATCGCGTAACTGCGCGGCCCCAATCCGGTGCCCAGAAACAGATCAGCGATATCACGGCGACGGCAGCGGCTGCCGTTCAGGAAATAGCTCGACTGGCTATCCCGGCCCACAACACGTTTGACGGCTATTTCCGCGTAGCTGGACCAAGCCCCTCCCCGTCGCCCTTCACTGTTGTCAAATACCAGCTCAATAGACGCCTGACCGACAGGTTTGCGAGTGGCTGAACCGTTAAAGATGACATCCGTCATGTTCTCACCGCGCAGGCTACGCGCTGAACTTTCGCCCATCACCCAGCGCACGGCATCGATAACATTGGATTTTCCGCACCCATTGGGGCCGACGACGCCCACCAGATTACCAGGCAAATGCAGAACCGTGGGATCCACGAAAGATTTGAATCCCACCAGCTTGATCTTACTCAACCTCATAAAAACGCTGGATATCTGCTCCGAACTGGGTCAGGCCCGCCGGACTAGCGGTTGCAACACAGCTTCAATCGCATCCATATCGGGGATGACGACCGGCTGACCTTGATAACTGGCCCAGCTTAGAGCGCCTGGCCGATTGCGGTCACCATCCGGGATATCCAGGTCAAAGTTGAGATGCTCGCGTTGCAAATTCAGCGGACGCGGCGCTGCCGTACCCAAAATGCCGAAGTGCAGTAACCGGGAATCGGGATTCAGCGTATTGACGATAATAATCCGGGAATTGAGATCAGCATCAGGCGCTACCCGAAAGACCAGCCGGCCCAGGCTAACCAACGGTGTGGTCAGGTTATGCCACAGCATAGCACCGGTGACCCAATGCGGCGCCGCTTCGATCTGTAACGGCGTAGCGAAAGGCAGTACTTCAGCGACTAGGCTGTTGGGCAGAATGATCTGTCCGCCCTGAACAGTCATCAGCAGACAACGGAGGCTAGGGGAGGCGTCCATCAAGTAATCAACTCCAAAGCGCGTTCGCCCAGAATAGTACGGATTGATTCCATCAATTGATCTTCCTGATAAGGCTTGGTCAGGTAGTCGTTGACACCGAGGCTCATCGCCCGTTCCCGGTGCTTCTCACCACCGCGCGAAGTCACCATGATGATCGGCAGATGCCGCAAATTGCTCTGGTTGCGAACGTGGGCCACTACTTCAAAACCGTCCATGCGCGGCATTTCGATATCAAGAATCGCCAGGTCAGGCACTTGGGTCTGCAACATCGCGACCGCATCCATGCCATCCTTAGCAGTAATCGCATGAATATTGTGGCGCTCTAGAATCCGCGCGGTAACCTTACGCATGGTGATTGAATCGTCGATCACCATGATATTGAGCTTCTCCTGGCGGGTTTCCTGCCGCGCCATCCGCAGCGCCCGGCTCTCTGCCTGCTTCTGGCGATGCGAACCGATATTACGCACCAGCGCCGCCAGTTCCAACACCACGACCACCCGGCCATCACCGAGTACGGTGGCGCCGGAAAAGCCGGATACATCATTAAATTGAGGGCTAATCGGTTTGACGATGATTTCTTGATTGCCCAATACGGCTTCGACCTGTAGGGCGGCACTGGCTTCTGCACTGCGGAACAGCAGAGCCGGCGGACGGCGATCCTTGACCTCCTCAAAGGGCAGGATGTGCTCACTGCCAATCAGAATACTCAAATTATGCAGTGGATAGCGGCGGTCGCTGTATTGATGCAGAATTTGTTCGCCGGATAGATACGCTTGAAATTCATTCTCCTTGAGCCGGGTCACAACCTCAATGCTCAGCAGGGGAATCGCAAAGATGCCTTCCCCCGCCTGCACGAGCAGCGCTTGCGTCACCGCCAGTGAAAACGGCAGGCGTACGATGAAACGGGTACCATGACCCGGCTCAGTTTGCACCAGCAACGCACCGCGCATGGCCCGGATAGCCTCATTGACCACGTCCATGCCGACCCCGCGCCCGGAAACTTGAGTGACCGAAGCTGCCGTGGAAAAACCAGGGCGCAACAATAAGGCAATCAATTCCTCCTGAGTCACTGATTGTCCCGGCGTCAGCATCCCTTTTTCCTCGCCTTTTGCACGGATCGTATCGAAATTAAGACCGGCACCGTCATCGCCCAACTCCAACACCAGCTCTGCGCCTTCCCGGCGCAGACTCAGGGTAATGGTGCCGATTTCGGATTTTCCTGCAGTCCGGCGCTGCTCAGGCAGCTCAATGCCGTGCGCTAGTGAGTTACGCAGCATGTGTTCCAGCGGCGCGATCATGCTGTCCAATACGGTGCGGTCGACTTCCGCGTCCTCGCCGCCGACCAGCAATTCTGCCCGTTTACCGAGATCCTGGGCGGCTTGCCGCACCACGCGCCGCAGGCGGGGAATGACACTGCCAAACCGAACCATCCCCGTGCGCATCAATCCCTGCTGGATCTCTTTGTTGACCTTACCTTGCTGGTCAAGTAGCGCCGTTACCTCCCGCGAGTGTTCCCCCAGCGTATTGCCAACATTGCCCAAATCATCGGCAATTTCCATCAGGGACCGGCTCAGTTGCTGCAACTCGGTAAACCGGTCCAATTCCAGCGGATCAAATTCCTGCTGATGGATTTTATTATCCTGATCCTGCCGGGACTGAATGCGCGCTTCGGCCTGGGTGGAAAGATGAGTCACTTGACGGCGCAGCCGGGTAATGGTTTGCTCCAGCTCGTTCAGGTTAAAACTCATTGCGCTGACGCCCTGATCGATGCGGGCGCGGAAGATGCTGCTCTCACCCATTTGGTTAACCAGGGTGTTCAGCAGGGCGGCACTCACACGGATCGTGTCGGATGGAGCAGTGGTGGGCGCCAGCGTCTCGGCGGGCCGTGCGGCCGGCGCCTTGCTCGGAGCAGCCGCCAACGCCGCCGCCGCCGGTGTGGGCATAACCGGCTTGACCCGTTCCGCCGGTTTGCCGCCCAACACCTCGTGCAACTCGTCGATCAGTTCCTGACGCGCCGAAGGTTGCTCGCCACCAAGAATACCCGTCAACATCTGGTGCAGACCGTCCAGGGCTTTCTGGAGCTTGTCCAGCACCGGTGTTGACATCCTTAGGGTTCCCTTGCCCAAGGCATCCAACACAGACTCGGCAGCATGCGCGACATCGCCAACTGTCATGAAGCCGGCCATCCGCGAGCTACCCTTGAGGGTATGCATTTCACGGCGCAAATCATTCAGCAGCTCAGTATTATTCGGTTCCTCACTCAATCTCCGTAAGATAACATCACTAGAATCAAGTACTTCGGAAGCCTCAGCCTGGAAAACCTCGACCAATTCCTGATCCAGCTCAGTCATGGTCTGGAACGATGCAGATTCCGGAATCACAGACGCCGTTTCCGGGATACCGGCCGGCTGGACTTCTGCCTGGCCGCTGGCCGCGACCGTCTCAGCCAACTGCTGTAAATCCTGGATCAGATCGGTCGCAGGCACCAAACCCGCGCCGCTAGCCGCCTCCATCAGCATCCGGTTCAAGCGATCCAAAGTCTGCTGCAAGGTGTCTAACACCGCTGGCGTCGCCTGGCCTACTCCCTTGCCCAAAGTGTCCAGCACCGATTCAGCAGCATGCGCCAGATCACCGACCATCATGATGCCCGCCATCCGTGAACTACCCTTGAGGGTATGCATCCCCCGGCGCAAGTCATTTAATAAGCTAGTACTTTCTGGTTTATCTCTTAATTTCTCCAGGAGAGCATCGCTGGCATCAAGAATTTCGGCGGCTTCATATTGGAAAACCCGCGCCAATTCTAGATCGATCGGCGGGGCCGTCACCGGCTTAAAGGCTGGCGCGGGGACCATCTCAGATAGAGAAATACCTGGCAGTGCGTCACTGATCACCGGTGGCGGAACCACCTCGGCAGGCGGCATACCTGTTTCGCTAGTAACCGGTTCGGCTGGCGCCGCCGGTCTCCCCGCTTCAGGAGGTTTGCCCACAGGAGCAACCACCGGCAATTCGCTCATCAGCTCTTTGACGCGCACCGTCAATCCTGGCAACAACGCCAGTGCATCTTCAGCAACGGCCGCCTCGCCGAGCAGCGCTTCCAAAGCAGAAGCCGCCTCATCAAACAATTCAGCCATCGCCGGCGTAGCGGCCCGTGTTCCGTTAACGACATGGTTCAGCAGGTCTTCGAAACACCAGGCAAGATCACCTAACATCGTTGCGCCAACCACCCGCCCGCTACCCTTGAGGGTGTGAAAAGCCCGGCGTAGAGTCGTCAATACCTGGCGATCTGCGAAGTTAGCGCGCCAAAGGACCAGTTGCTGACGGATCACTTCCAGTTCGCCACGCGCTTCTTCGAGAAACACCTCGACAAACTCTGGATCGATTTCCGGCGCAATCACCCGGCTTGAAGGAATTTTCTTGGATTTCGGTTCGGCTGGTGTGGGAATTGGTTGCGGCTCTGTCACGGGCACTTCGGCAGGCGCGGGTTCGAGCGCAGCAGCAGACGGTTGTTGCTGCGACAAGGCCTGTGCCTGCACGGTTAGCGCCGCAAGTGCATCCAGTTCGCCACCTCGCAGTGGAGTCTCCCCCACGAGCGGCGCCAGAGCTTCGACCGCTGCAGCCATGACGCCAGCGATCTCCAGGCTAGCAGGCAAGCTACCATCCAAAACACGATTGAGCAGACTCTCCATTTCCCAGGCAAAATCACCGATCACCATCGCGTTCACCATCCGTCCGCTCCCTTTGAGGGTGTGGAACGCCCGACGGATAGTGTTTACTGGGTGGTGATCAGTTAAATCTGTCTGCCAGAGGACTAATTGCTCACGAACCGCATCCAGTTCGCCACGTGCTTCCTCAAGGAAGACTTCTGCAAATTCAGGGTCGGTATCTGCCAGCCCAATCAGATTGATCAAGTTTTCCATATCAGCTTCACCGGCCTCCCCGAATGATTCCTCGGGCAAACGGGTTTCTCGATCCCTTTCCATCGCCATCCGATCATTCAATTCAGCATCGATTCCATATGATTCCATAGGGCGGTCCAAATCCGGCGATTCAACATCGAACGTGGGTAAAGGTTGTGCAGGTTCAGCAGTAGTCACCGGAAATTCCGGCAGATCGGGTAGCTCTAGATCGAGCTTTGACAAAGCCATCAGCGGTTCACCGGTATTTTGTATTTCCGGCAGGGCTGGCTGGGATGCTGGCAACGGGGCATGAAGATCGGCAGGCAACCCCAGCAAGGTATCGAGTTGCGTCAAATGTTCTTGCGCGCTATTTAGAACCGCTGCTGACATCGGGGCATCCCGGCTCAACGACTCCAGGGAGTAACTAAATCCTGCCAGGATCTCGGCGCAAACACCGTTGACCAGTAATCCATAATGCTCAGCATGACCAGCCGCCAGCACATCGGCGATCCGGCGTAAACGGCTCAGCACCACTGCGGCGCGAGTCCAATTTCGCTTGGCAACCAGTTGGTGAAGGATGGATAAATCGTCCCGTAACGCCTCCCAGGATGCTGCCTGGTCAGCAGCGGTTTCCAGCTTGTCAGTCACCGTCCGCTGGAGCCGCGCCAGAACATCACGCACATCGTACAAGTCCATCGAAGACTCCAGCCTGTTGTCATTCGAAGGGGTGGGAGGGATATTGTCCGGGAGACTCTGCTGACGGGCCTGACGCAGAGCCGTCGCCGTTTCTACCAGCGAACTTGAATTCGCCTGCCGACTACCAGGGGACAAGTAGGCTTCCAAGTAACCCGTTAACTGCGCAGCAGCCTGACGCAACAACGCCGGATCCAATGGCACAGAGATGTCTTGCGTCCGTTCCAAAGCCGTTGCGCGCATTTCCTCCAGCAGGGTTACGGCTTCCCGATGCTCCAGCACCACCAGCGGGCTGCGGATTTGCTCGACGGCATCCACCATCATTTCCAGAGGCGCTGGCTCAGCCGGATTTTCACCGTAGGCGTCCAAATCAAGGTGGATCCGCCGCAAAGCCAGCAGCAAATCACTCTTGAGAGAACCCAATGGATTATCGGCGATACGACGCGACGTTACCATCGTTACCTCCGCGCAGGAAACTCATCCAGTCTATCGCCGCCCCCCGGAATCCATCTGGGGAAAATCCAGCGGCGCCGGTGGGGTTCAGCCACGGTTCGCAAATTCACAGAGGTAACCGGAACCCTGCCACCGACTGACGAAGTTCCTGGGCCAATTGGTTCAGCTTACCAATAGCAGAAGCGGTTGCGACACTACTCTCGGCAGTCTGGCCTGTAATTTCGTTGATGGAGATCATTGCGCTCGACACGCGCGAGGCCATCTCCGACACCTGGCCGGCGGATTTGGAGATTTCGTCGATCAATTCAGCAAGCTTGGCAGATACTTTTTCAATCTCTTCTAAGGCCTCACCCGCCTTCTCAGCCAAACCAGCACCACCAACCACCTCACTGGTGCTCTTCTCCATTGAGATAACCGCTTCGTTGGTATCAGCCTGAATCGTCTTAACCAGCATTTCAATGCGTTTGGTGGCATTGCTGGAGCGCTCAGCGAGCCGCTGTACTTCGTCGGCGACCACGGCGAAGCCACGTCCAGCCTCGCCCGCCGCCGATGCCTGAATAGCTGCGTTTAGCGCTAGGATATTGGTCTGATCGGCAATGTCGTTAATCAGCGCCACGATGTCGCCAATTTCCTGTGAAGACTCGCCCAGCCGCTTAATGCGCTTGGATGTATCCTGGATGTGCTCGCGGATGGTATTCATACCGCTGATAGTACGCCGTACCCGATCACCGCCTTCATGGGCGATACCCACTGATTTTTCAGCTACTTCGGCAGAAGCGGCCGTCTTCGACGATACTTCATCCATAGATTGCGCCATCTGCATGACAGTGGCGCTGGCATTCTCGATTTGCCGCGCTTGAATCTCACTGGATTTGGCCAACCGGTCGGCAATGGCACTGGTTTCCTGCACAGCAGCGGCGACCAGCCCCGAAGTGCTGTTAATAGTAGAGACCAAGTCACGTAGAGCCTCAATGGCATAGTTAACCGAATCTGCGATGGCACCAGTAATATCCTCAGTCACGCTGGCCTGTACGGTCAGATCGCCCTCGGCCAAATTGCCTAATTCATCGAGCAGCCGCAGAATTGCGTCCTGATTACGGCGATTCTGCTCTTCGGTTTCCTGTTTGCGCTGCTCAGCGTCAACCAGTTGCTGGCGGCTTTCACGATTCTGGACAAACAGGAGTGCGAGCAGCAAGACCAGGGCAACAATGCCCAAGGTATAGGCAATTGGATAGCCAAGCGGAACGCCAAACAGAGAAATTTGACGGCCCTGGGCGACAGTTGCCTCTAAAAACCGGGTGGTCGCTTCCAGCAGACCGTCACCTTTGTCAGCGATTCCTTGAGCAGCATTCTGCACTTTAACCAGTTCCGGAGCCTTCTGGATGATACGGTTGGTTTCTGCCTCAAGCGTCTTAAATAGTTCGGTGAGATCAGCCAGCTTGCTGGCACTGTCAGGAATAGTAACACGATCGATACCTTGCCCTCCTTCACGCATGCCTCGCAGAATCCGTCCAAACAGATTGACATTACGGCTAAATCGATCAGCTGCTGTAGCAGCACCCAAACCACCTTCGCTCAGGATTCGCTTAAGATCAATAACGATTTGCTCACCTAACTGCAATTGCTTAGTGGCTTGATAAACCTGACGAGGATCGCCCCGGTTGCTGGCCAGGCTTTTAGCAATTTCGTCAGACAGGTTATTCATCTGCGTCAGTGAGCTTTCCAGCAATGGGACAAAATTATTGACCGACACCACCGGTTCACGCCCAGCCAGAATACTGTCGATTTCATCGCGGATAGGTTTCCAGCGATTGGTCAGTTCTTCCAGGGCCGGCCGCACGCCCTCCTGCACTGGCGACAATCCCAGGGTATCGCTGCCTTTCTGCTGGCCATTCAGAATCAGCTCAAAACGATCACGGCTGTCCTTGAGCCGGATAAATGCGCTTTCCTTGCCCCGTGCTGCTTCAAGTGCCTCAGTGACAATAGCGCGCGATAGCAAACGTTGCTCACTAGCCAGGTTGTACTGGGTTTCGTTCTGTTCGTTCTGTCCCGCCAGCAGGATGAAAATGACGCCCATCAGCACAATGGACAGCACCAGCGCCCCCAGCAATGACAGATAGGTGACGGAAAAGCCCTTTAACGCCGAATGATCTCGCGAGTCACGCATTGTTATTTCTCATCAAACAGAATCCCGTGGCCCCGTCCTGCATCCGACGGGGAAAGCCCCAAAATATCTAATTGGCCGCATTCAAAAACCGCGGGTCCGCTAGCAGCTTGCCGGTATTGAAAGCCAACCAGTGTTGATTATCGTTCAGGAACGCTTCGATGACATAGGGCCGCAAATTCGCCTCCACTGCGTCCAGCGAGGGGGTTCGATGCTGCGGCCCGAAATGGCGCATGCCTACAATTTCATCCACCATCAGGCCATAATCCCAATCGCCAGCCCGCACCACTACAATCTGGCTACCGGGGAGTCGCTGGGTCGGGCGTTCGATCAGAAAATCTCGTAAATCCGAAACGGAAATCACCTTACCACGCAGATTGGCAATTCCTAGCAACCAGCGCTTGACACCAGGCACCCGGGTAATATTACGGGGCACTGGGATAATTTCAGCAACATCATCCATAGAGAATAGCAGGTTCCATGAACTGAGGCGCAATGCCAGCCGCCCACGAATCTCCGACAGTTGCATACCTGCCGCTTCAACTGGCGCCCGCTCACGGATGCGTTGTTCGAGTTGCAGCAGCACATCGAAGGGATGCAACGGCTGGAGCGCCGCCGCAGGAGAGGTTATTTCCGCATCGGCCACATCACTGTCCTCTGATGGAATTCGGAACCGGTTCATTTTGCACCGAACTGACAGAAGAGTCAGTGCTTAGGTTCACGCTTTTCCGGCAGCGCGCCACGCTGCAACGGAACATTGGTTTTTTAAGTGTGATATTTAGCATACTAATAGCACTGACGCCATGACAGAACCGGCGTTTTTTAATCATAGTTGCGGTTTATCCCCTATGCTGAATTTCCGGAATAGACTTGCCTAACCTGATGGATAGCACCCATGACCTTTAAACTCGGCGTAGTGATGGATCCCATCAGCGCCATTACGATTAAGAAAGATACAACATTTGCCATGCTGCTGGCGGCCCAAGCCCGGGGCTGGGAACTATATTACTTCGAGCAAGCCGACCTTTATGCTCATGGCAACCAGGCTTTCGGCCGTTCCCGGCGGCTGAGTGTCCAAGATAACAAGAAGGACTGGTTCGCCTTTCACGACGAAAGGAATCTGCCCTTGGCGGAACTCAACGTGATCTTGATGCGCAAAGATCCTCCATTCGACATGGAATATATTTATACCACTTATCTGCTGGAATTAGCGGAGAAAGCTGGAGTACTGATTGTCAATAAACCCCGCAGTCTGCGCGATGCCAACGAGAAATTTTTTGCCTTGCATTTCCCTCAGTGCGGACCACCGGCCATGGTGGCCCGGGAACCGATGCGACTCAAAACATTCCTAGAGAAACACACAGATATTGTCGTCAAGCCGTTGGATGGCATGGGCGGGGCGTCGGTATTTCGTTTGCAGCAAGGCGATCCAAACCTGAATGTGATTTTGGAAACGCTGACTGCCCACGGACGGCGATTGACTATGGCGCAGTGCTATATTCCGGAAGTAACCGCCGGAGACAAACGTATTCTATTGATCGATGGTGAGCCAATCCCCTATGCGTTAGCGCGCATTCCGCAAACAGGTGAAACGCGAGCTAACCTGGCAGCGGGCGGGCGTGGTGAGGGTATACCACTCAGCGAGCGCGATCGTTGGATTTGTGGCCAAGTAGCGCCGCGCCTGCGGGAAATGGGGTTACTGTTTGTTGGCCTGGACGTGATCGGAGACTATTTGACCGAGATCAATGTCACCAGCCCCACCTGTGCACGGGAGCTGGATGCTCAGTTTGGATTGAACATCGGCGGAGATTTAATGACAGCTATTGCAAAGCGATTGCAACGTTAACGACGGCGGAGGAATGAATTGAGTCGTTTCGCCCAGTCAGTGACGGACGATGCGAGTTATCGCTGGGCGCTGGCGCTGGCGCTGGCACTGGCGCTGCACGGAGTATTGCTATTCGGCGTGTCGATAAACCAATGGACATTTCGCTTCCCTGCACCGCAACAATTTGAAGTAGTGCTGTTGCCACCTGAGACGGCCATGCGTCTGCCTACTCCAAAACTCACTTCCAAACCGGCTTCTAACCCTAATCCAGATCTGGTTCCTATGTCCAAGCCTGAGTCTGTTTCCAGACCAGATCCTAAACCCGAGCCTGCTTCTAAACTTGAGCCTAAGCCAACCCCCAAACCGGCACCAAAACTCACTACCAAACCAACGCCTGGACCCATTTCCAAATCAGATCCTAAACCCGCTCCTAAACCTGTTCCTAAACCTGTTCCTAAATCTGTTCCTAAACCTGTTTCTAAACGACACACTGAGATAACTCAGCCGCCCCCAAAACCTGCCGCGCCAGTGACAAAATCCAAACCAACCCGCGCCGCTGAACGTCCTGCACCGCCTTTGAGCCACCGCTCCGCTGCGATTCCCCCTCTATCAGGACAAATGAGCAGCACTGCCCTGCTAAGTCAGGTCGCCCGCCTCGAAACCGAGAGCCAGCGGCAGAAATCGGCAACCATTCGCATGAAGCGTGTCACTTTGACCGACACTCGCTCGATAGCTGGCTTCTATGCGGCAGACTGGGCACGTAAGGTTACTCGTGTGGGGGAAATGAATTTCCCAGATACCGCCCGGCGGCTAAGCTTGAGTGCCGGGCCGTTGCTGGAGGTCGCTATTCGCGCCGATGGCAGCTTGCTAGAGGTGCGGATTCTCCATTCATCGGGTAACGCTGAACTCGACCGGGCCGCTCAACGTATTGTAAAACTAGCTGCGCCCTACCCGCCTTTCCCTGCAGAACTCCACCAGCAAGCCAATCTGCTGCGCATTGAAAGCCCGTGGCGCTTCGATCCAGGTGGCCGGGTACAAGCACGATAACACCAAACCCTCTACACGGGAGTCTGCTCCTACAAAATGAATTACCCAGCGAACACGCACTACATCTCAATTGATTACCCTGGGATTAATGCAGTTCAGCCTGTTCATAGCAATAATGGCGAGGATTCGACAATCCGTGCTGCTATCATTGCCCTGATATTCAGGCTGGGATTGAAGACGCTCACCGCAAAGATGAACAGGCCAGGCTAATCGCTAATTTCTAATCGCCAAGCTTGAGACTGGGTGGGGGCAGCAGTAACGAGCCGGTGGGAAAATGCTCCAATGCTGCCGGATGGTCTTGAAAAGGAGAATAGCGGTCTGCCTGACTTGGATGGCGAGTGTAGCGGGCTTCGGTAAAAAGACTCAAATCGCTTAAGCCCAACTCCCGAACCAGTGCCTGACTGGCAGTATGCTCGACTGTCCGTGAGCGCCAAGCTGCATTCACGAGAGTCAATCCAAACAGCAGCAACAAAAATCCAAGTCCCAGCAGGGCAAGTTGGCATGGCCGCATGGTGGTCATAGGGTAGCCATAGGGCGTCAAGATCGATATTCAACCGCTGCAGTGCCGGACGGCGGTAAAGGACTTAGCAGGAACAAGGGAGTCAGTAATAATGTCTCCTCACAGTTCTCAGAAGAACACAGGACGATGACAGCAAAACATAATCGTTCTGGCGTTAGAATTCACCTTATTATCAAGCATTGCAGGATGATAACCTGATGTCTCGCGTTCAAACCGGTTTGGAAACATTACTTACTGAATTTCCTGAAAAGATTCGCGGCGCTCGCGTTGGCTTAGTTTGCCATCCGGCCAGTGTTGACGCTGAACTGCGCCATATCCTCGATCTACTGCCAACCACAGGCGCACGGATTGCCGCCATTTTTGGTCCCGAGCACGGCGCTCGTGGCGAGGCACAAGATATGGAGCACGTTGAGGATCTGGCCGTTGATCCGCGGCTAAAAGCGCCAGTGTACAGCCTATACGGCGCGACATTTAAAAGCCTGACACCGCGCCGTCAGCAACTACGAGGACTTGATGCCCTAGTTATCGATTTACAGGATGTGGGTGCTCGCTACTATACCTACATCTGGACAATGGCCTTATGCATGCAGGCAGCGGGCAAAGCCGGAATCCGCGTATTAGTGTGCGACCGCCCCAATCCGATCAATGGGATAACGACAGAAGGCAACCTGATCAAACCTGGTTTTGAATCCTTCGTTGGCCTCGATCCATTACCTAATCGACATGGCTTGACCGCAGGAGAAATTGCCCGCTATCTGCAGAGCCGGCGGGGCGTCGAATGTGAGTTAGAAGTGTTGCCTATGCGTGGCTGGCAACGCGAGATGTATTTTGAGGACACTGGATTGCCGTGGGTCTATCCCTCACCCAACATGCCTACCGTCGATACGGCACTGGTTTACCCCGGCATGTGCCTGGTGGAAGCAACTGAACTGTCGGAAGGGCGTGGAACGTGCCGGCCCTTTGAAGTGGCTGGCGCGCCGGCTGTCGATCCTGAGGCGTTGGCCGCTGACCTGTCTGGGCAGAGCCTGCGCGGGTGCCGGTTCCGCCCTTTATATTTCCGGCCCCTGTTTCAGAAACATGCCGGAAAAACGTGTGGAGGGATACAGATTCATGTCACAGACCGCCAGCAATTTGATTCCTTCATGACAGGTGTAGCTTTTTTACAGAGCATCCGGCGAGTTGCTCCGGAGGTCTTTATGTGGCGGGCCAAACCCTATGAATTCGTAGACGAGATTCCGGCGATTGATCTGCTGGCCGGAGATGACCGGCTGCGCCTGGCATTGGATGCTGGCGCTGATCTGGCTGATCTGGCTGAACAGTGGTTGCAAGAGCGCGTCATCTTCGAGACAGTTCGCCAAGAAGCATTGCTTTATTAGTTCATGCTAACAGTTTAGGCAAACCTATGTTGATGGTAATCGCCGATGTTGCAAAACCGCTAATGAGCGGCCACGGACTGGATACGGTTCCTCAGCAGGATGCTGGTTGCCATACATCGGCCGGCCTTGCGGCAAGGCTGTATCGATCAACACCTCAAATACAGGGTTTTCGCGCAATACCGGCAGTATGAACGGAACCTCTTCATGATGAGCGTTGAACAGGAGCAGGAAATCATCATCCTCCAGCACATGGCCGCGCTCATCCCAGTCTCCCAAGCCATCACCTGGCAAATACAACCCTAAACAACGGGCGTAATCATGCGTCCATTCATCGTCGTCAATCTCGCGCCCATCAGGGTTAAACCAAAGGATATCGCGCACACCCTCACCATGGATGCCTCGGAAGAAATGCCGGCGGCGGAACGTCGGATGCTGCTGGCGAATCTGGATCAGCCGCTGTGTGAACGCCAGCAACTCGCGATTCTCAGGCAACCAGGAAATGTCCCAGTCAAACCAACTGATTTCATTATCCTGGCAATAGGCATTGTTGTTGCCACGCTGGGTGCGCCCGACTTCATCCCCAGCCAATAACATCGGCACACCTTGTGACAGCAGGAGAGTCGTCAAGAAATTACGGCGCTGATGTAGCCGCAAGGCTAGAATCGCCGGATCGCTGGTATCACCTTCTGTCCCGCAATTCCAACTGCGATTGTGTGAATCACCGTCTTGGTTGTCCTCGCCATTCGCTTCATTGTGACGCTCGTTGTAGCTCACCAAATCGTACAATGTGAAACCATCATGGGCGGTCACGAAGTTGATGCTAGCGTGAGGGTGACGGCCATTATGTTCATAGAGATCAGCAGAACCGGTCAGTCGATAAGCTAGATCACCGATCAAACCGCCTTCGCCGCGCCAGTAATCACGCACAACATCGCGATACTTACCATTCCACTCACTCCAGCCGCCTGGAAACTGACCGACTTGATAACCATTCTCGCCTACATCCCACGGCTCGGCGATCAGCTTAACCTGAGACAATAGCGGATCCTGCTGGATCACATCCATAAATGTCCCGGCCTGATCCACCTCACCCTTTTTATCCCGCGCCAGGGTAGCGGCTAGATCAAAGCGGAAACCATCCACGCGCATCTCCTGTACCCAGTAGCGCAGGCTGTCCATGACCATTTGCAGTACCCGCGGATGTGCAGTATTCAGGGTATTGCCACACCCGGTGTAATCCATGTAATAGCGCGGCTGGCCGGGAACCAGCCGGTAATAGCTAGCATTGTCGAGACCGCGAAAACTCAGGGTCGGGCCAAAATGATTTCCTTCCGCGCTGTGGTTATAGACCACATCGAGAATGACCTCGATGCCTGCCGAATGCAGCGTCTTGACCATGCTTTTGAATTCGGCTACCGGGTTGTCGGTAGCCGCATATCGGGGATTTGGCGCGAAATAACCCAGGGTGCTATAGCCCCAAAAATTGCGCAGACCCCGGTCAAGCAGTAAGCGTTCATCGGAAAAGTAATGGACCGGCAGCAGTTCCACCGCCGTCACACCCAACGCTTTCAAATAGTCGATGACTGGACCGCAGGCTAATCCTGCATAAGTACCGCGCAGTTCCACAGGCAGTTCGGAGTGACGCATGGTAAAACCGCGTACATGCAACTCATAAATCAACGTATTGCGCCAGGGGGTGTGTGGCCGGCGGTCATCGCCCCAGAAAAAGGCGCTGTCCACTACTTGACACTTGGGCATACCCGGGGCGCTATTGCGGGTATTAATGCTCAGATCCTCAGTGCGACCGCCCAGCCGGTAACCAAACTGTGCATCGCTCCATTGCATCGGGCCGGCGATAGCCTTTGCATAGGGATCGAGCAGCAGCTTGTGCGGGTTAAATCGATGCCCTTCTTCCGGACGGTGAGGGCCATGCACCCGATAACCGTATAACAGACCAGGCCGGGCTTCTGGCAGATAGCCATGCCAGACTTGACCCGTGCGCTCCCGCAAGGGAACATGAGTGATCTCATGCTTGCCCTTGACATCGAACAAGCAGAGTATCGCCTGGTCAGCATGTTCCGAGAACAGGGCGAAATTAACGCCTTCGCCGTCCCAAGTCGCACCCAGTGGATACGGCTGGCCCGGCCAAACGGTCATGGTGGATTTATTCATCAATCTCCGAACTCGAAGAAAAACACCAGCTTTGCAGATTGGGTTAAGCCATAACCATGATATTCATATGGTGTTGATTTACATGTTCCGTGCTAACCCAACCTGCATGCCGATACCTGATTACCTTAAATCACTCACTAAATGCCTGCATGGTTGCGGTAACTTCGCGAGGCCCCACGACGGTAATGCCTCCCTGGGTCACCTCGTACCGGCTGCGATCCTGCTCAAGATCGTAACCAATGTGTGTACCCGCTTCGATCACGTTGTAACCGCCAATGATGGCACGCCGCAGCCGGGCACCTCGCTTGATGTGGACGTATTCTTGAATCAGACAGTCTTCGATCTCCACATCGTCCTCGATAATGACTTCACGGCGGATGATGGTATTGGTAATTTTGGCCTGACGCACCATTGAGCCAGCGGCCACCACACTGTTGACAATCCTGGCATCGAGCAGACGCGCGACGGGTCCTTGATAGTTGCTGGAAAAGATCCGCCATTGGGGATTAAACATATCGAAACGCGGCTTCTCGCCCAGGAGATCCTGGTGGGCATTGAAGTAGGCGTCCCGCGTGCCGACATCGCGCCAGTAGGCCGGCTCCTCATACGATTTGGTTCCAGGCACCTTGTTGGTAGCGAAGTCGTAGGCAAACACCCGATGGGTATCCTTCAGTTTCGGTAACACATGGTGGCCGAAGTCGTGTTCGCCCCGTTCATGCGCCTCCTTGAGCGCCTTCACCAGCACTTTAGCATCAAACAGGTAGTTACCCATCGAGGCGTAGGAACGGGTAGGATCGGAGGGCATGGGCGGCGGATTGGCCGGTTTCTCCTGAAAATCGTTGACCCGGCCTGCGTGATCGGCATGGATAACGCCGAATGAACTGGCTTCGGCGATCGGCACCGGCAACGCAGCAACAGTCGCATCGGCCGCCCGCTCCAGATGGAAATCCACCATCTGCTGGAGATCCATCCGGTAAATATGATCGGCGCCGAACACGGCCACTAGATCAGGATTATGAAGTTGAATCAAATTGATATTCTGATAAACAGCATCTGCAGTGCCCTGGAACCAGTCACCACCGCGCATCATCTGTGGCGGCACCACTGTCACGAATTCCTCGTTGCGCATCGGCGACACCACCCACGCCTTGCGGACATGTTCGATCAACGACTGAGATTTATACTGGACCAGCATGTAGATTGACTGAATTCCCGAATTAAGCAGATTGCTCAACACAAAATCTACAATGCGATAACGGCTGCCAAACGGCAGCGAAGGTTTAGAATTGTAAGCTGTGAGGGGACTCAAGCGGGCACCCTCGCCACCCGCCATCACAAAAGCTAGAATTTTTGGTTGTTTCATCGCGGTGCATCCTTCGTTTCAAATGATAGTAGCTCACACAAACCCCCAAGTGGGATTTCCACCCAATCAGGACGATTGTCTAGTTCATAACGCAATTCGTAACAGGCCTTCTCCAAGGCAAACAACTCCAAAAGTACTCGAACTTGATCAGGATCAGCAGGATAGCCAGGACTATCTCCTGCTGTTTCGGTGTAGCCGGCCAGAAAGGCCATACGGGTTTGCTGTTCCCAATCATGGGCATGAGGGATAAGTTCTTCTTGATTGCTGGCGCCATCGGCAGTCGCCTGCCGGAGTGCCGCATGGGCAGCATAGTTAAACGAGCGCAACATACCAACCACATCCCGTAGTGGCGAATGCTTGCCACGCCGCTCCTCCAGCGACCGCGCCGGTTCACCCTCAAAGTCGATAATAATCACGTCGTCTTTGGCGACTAGCACTTGGCCAAGATGGTAATCGCCATGATAGCGCGTCTTCATGGCATGAGGCGTCATCGCTTCCACCTGCACCGAGCGTGCCGCCGCCGCACCACGCACCTCCAGCACTTGGGCAGCCAGTGAAGCGTAGCGTCCAGCCCGTGGCAAGCCGATTTGTGCTTCCAGCACCTGCTCGGCCAAGGCTTGCACCGGCTCCGGCAGCCGGTTCTTAGCCTGTTTCAGTCGCTCCAAGGTCATCTCGACTTCGTCACGAATCTGATCAAGCCAACGAGTCATATCCGCTACAGTAATCGGTTCGGGATCGAACGCTGGGTTACCCGTGGTTTGCGCTAGTGCTCGATGTAATTCTCCAGTGCGCCGGCCCAGAGTCGTGGCAAACAAGAGGAAAACAGCATGCGGACTCGAGCTCTCGTCAGCTTCGAGAACAGCCGGCTCAGTCTGCTGAGACAGGCGGTCATCGAAAAACCGCTTGAGATAATCCAAGGTGTAGGTCCAGGCATCGCCCTGGTTGGCGACGAATCCTTGCAAGATTGCCAGGGCGATGACAGTTCCATCCTCCTCATTCTCATATTCGAGTGCCCCAGCCAGCGGTGCGGCGTTTCCAAAAGCAGCGACATCAGTCAGGAACCGGCCCATTTCCAGTTCCGGGCTGACACCTGGATGCAGCCGACGGTAACCCTTAAGCAGCATCCGGTTGCCAATGGCAATGGTGGTGTTGCTGCTGTCTAGCGCTAGTCGCTTAACCGGCAGCATCTCTGGCAGGTCGCCAGCCAATTCGTGAAAGGCGCGAGTCGCTGAGAACTTCAACCAGCCATTGCCGAGTGGAATCCGGGCATTGCGGGCGATCATTTTCATGAGGCCCTGAGAGAATCGCTCGTCGGCGAAGGCGTCATATAGCAAGCCCATGCGGGCGCGAACCCGCACCCGGGCCAGTGCATAAGGCCACAGCGGTCGCAGGGCTTCATCACCGTCGTCTTTTTCCTCCCAAGCCAGCGCCAGCGGTAGCCCATAATCCTGCGGCTCTTCACGTCCGACTAGCCAAACCCGAATCCGTGCCAATACCCACTCAGTCTTATCAGCCCAGATGTCGTAATTGTCGAACTCGACTCGCTCAATGCGTCCACCCTTACCGG
>ERZ761607.2291-NODE-2291-length-21147-cov-7.840461_pt1 | contig 21147 bp, 22 predicted proteins | sample MGYA00511164_ERZ761607 | MGnify/ENA primary metagenome ERZ761607 (study PRJEB28899, sample SAMN02445080) | bioreactor sludge metagenome | biome: EBPR sludge | place: Australia: Brisbane, Thorneside Wastewater Treatment Plant | collected 2011-06-22 ... | reverse complement strand
CAGGAGTTGCCGTAAGGCGACCGCGATTGCCGCCGCCTGCAGGATCTGTCCGGCGGTTGGCGTCGCCTCAGTCCGCCAGTTCCTTCGCCAGCTCGAGGTCGAGCCTTTCCATGGCGTCGGCCGGGGTGCAGGCAGCCGCCTCTTCCCGGAGCCGGTCGACGTCCCTGGCGCGCGCGCGACCGAACAGCAGGACAAGGCCGTTGGCGTACTCGGTGCGGGCAATCGACGAGTCCGGATTGAGTTCGAGCGCGGCGCGAAAATGCCTTTCCGCCACGTTCTTCTTCGCGCCGTAGGTCAGTCCGCCGACCATGCTCCCGACCTTGTCGATGATCTCGGCATGCCAGGTGCCGAGGGCGATGTTGGCGTCGGCATGCCGTGGCTGAAGTTTCAGCGCCTGGTCGAGGCTTTGCCTGACCTTCCCGCCCAAGCCCTGGGCCAGCGCCTTGACGATGGAAATCCCCTGGCTGTAGCGGCCGAGCGCATAGGCATGGATGTACCAGGCGTTGGCATTCCCCGGTTCGGCTTCCTGCAATGCCACGCAACGCTCGCAGATGTCCAGGAACAGCTGCAGGCGCGCCGGCTCGGAGTCCTCGAGATAGTTGGCATAGATCATTGCCGCCTTGTTGGCGGCGATGATACCGGCGGGACCTGCATCCAGGCCGATGTCCACGGCTTTGGCGAAGTCGCCGGCGTGATAGGCACGCCACGCATCCTGCGCGGCGCGATTCTCGGGAAACGGCTCGCAGTCGCCACGGTGCAGTCGCTCCCAGTTTCTCTTGAGGGCCGCGCCGGCATGCGAGAATGCCTTGTCGGGATGCGGAAACTTCGTCCAGGCTTGCTTTTTCATGGTCCCGTGATCTTCAATGTTTGGCGACGTATTCGGCCGAGAGCTTTTCCAGCAGGCTGCGCGCCTCGCCTTTCAGGTAGGGTGCCGAGAGCGACATCACCTGATAGACGCCGCGCCCGATATCCGGTTCGCCGCGGGGGCGGCGGGCATGCTCGAACGATAGCCAGAAAGTCGCGACGACGGTCATGTTGGTCGCCAACGTGCTGATTTCGCCGGGTGTCGCGGACAACACGCCCGAGGCAGCCAACCCTTCATAGACCCGGAGCGCGGTTCTCTCTTTGCGTTCGAGAATGCGCTGGAAATGCGTTTCGACGAGACGGTTGCGGGTCAGCAGATCGTTGATGTCACGATAGAAGAAGCGGAATTTCCAGATGGTCTCGAAGAGCAGATGAAGAAACAGCCAGATGTCCTCGGTGCTGAGAGTCCGTCCGCCCGGCACCGTGAGCAGCGCCTCGATCTCCTTTTCGTAATCGCCGAACAGCGAGTTGACGATTTCGTCCTTGTTGTGGAAGTGGTAGTAGAGATTGCCCGGACTGATCTCCATTTCGTCGGCGATGACGGTCGTTGTGACGTTCGGCTCGCCGAAATCGTTGAAAAGCCTGAGTGCTGTTTCAAGAATGCGTTCCCGGGTGCGGCGCTTCGGCTTTTTCTCCATGTGGAGTCCCTCCTCGTTCTGTCGGAGAGAAAGCATACATCATGCGCGCCACGGTCGGGCAAGCAGAGGCCCGCCCGGGCTTGCCGGAACAGGCCGCGCGGAACAAGTTCGCATGGCCACCGACTGCCCGCCATTCACGTTTCGATGACCCGGACGTGAAAGGTGCCCGGTCGTTGCCGGGCACCCTAGTTGCTGTTCACTCCTTCCGGATGGCCGGGGGGAGCCCCGGTCGCTACTTAGGCAGCAGTTGCTGCACCAGCAGCGGCATCAGCAGACTCCGCTGGTTTCCCGGCGGCGACGCTTTTCGTGGCGGCCGGCTTGCGGACCGGCGCGGCCTTGGGGGCGGCTGCTTGAGCGGTGGCGGGGGCTGCAGTGGTCCGGGCAGCGGGCTTGGCAACCTTGCCTTCCTGCGCGTCGCTCATCTTCTGGACCAGCGCGGTCAATTCGGTGATGCGTTTGGTCAGCCGGTCGATGTCCTTCTTGGACGGCACGCCCAGGCTGGAAAGGGCGCGGGCAACGCGGTCCTCGAAGACCTTCTCGAGACTGTCCCACTTGCCGCTCGCCTTGTCGGTGACGGCGGTGACCTTGCCGGTCACGGCTGCCACCTTGGCATCGACGGCTTTGCGCACGCCGGCCAGCTTGCCGTCGGCGACCTTGCGCACGTCGGCGATCTTTTCGTCAGCGCTCTTGCGGGTCTTCTTCTGGATGGCTTCGCCTTCCTTGACCAGCGCATCGAAAACCTTGGTGCCTTCTTCCTGGGTCTTGGAGAATGCGCCGAGACCAGCCAGCCAGATCTGTTGTGCGGATTCCTTGACCGTCTGAGCCAGTTGCTTCTCGGCAGGGGGGGTGACTTTCTTGACCATGTCCAACTCCTTCAAAGTAAAAGTTGCGGCAGATTCATTCCCTGCCAACACAGCCAGTGTAGGATATTCCCCTAGAGCGGGCACACTAATAAAGTGGACAAGCCACTCTAGAACGGCGAGGCCGCGCAACAAGTTTCGAGGAGAAGAAAGTGCAGTATTTCATAACCGGAGCAACCGGTTTCATCGGCAGACGCCTGGTCAGGAAGTTGCTCGAGCGCGAAGGCAGCATCATTTTTGTTCTGATACTCGAGTCCGAGAAGGGTCTGCTGGAGGACCTCCGGGAATTCTGGGGTGGCGATTCCAGCCGGGTGGTGCCGGTGGTCGGCGACCTGACCCAACCGCTGCTCGGCGTCACTGCGGTCGACTGCCGGAAACTGGGCAAAAAGACGACGCATTTCTTCCATCTGGCGGCGATCTACGATCTGAAGGCCGATGCCGCGAGCCAGCTCCGCGTCAATGTCGACGGCACCCGGAACGCCGTGCGCTTTGCCGAGGCGATCGGCGCCAGGCACTTTCACCTGTTCAGTTCGATCGCTTCCGCCGGTCTCTATGAAGGCCTGTTCCGCGAAGACATGTTCGAGGAGGCAGAAGGTCTGGAGCACCCGTATTTCAGGACCAAGCACGACTCGGAAGGGATCGTGCGCGGCGAGTGCGGCATTCCCTGGCGAATCTATCGGCCGGCACTTGTGGTCGGTGATTCACGCACCGGCGAAATGGACAAGATCGACGGCCCGTACTACTTCTTCAAGCTGATCCAGAGGCTGCGCCAGATGCTGCCGTCGTGGATGCCGACGATCGGCATCGAGGGCGGCCGGATCAACGTGGTGCCGGTCGATTTCGTGGTCAATGCGGTCGACCATATCGCGCACCTCAAGGGCGAGGACGGCAAGTGCTTCCATCTTGTCGACCCGACACCGATGCGCGTCGGCGACCTGCTCAACACCTTTGCCCGGGCCGCGCATGCGCCGGAGATGTCGATGCGCATCAACGCCGCGCTGTTCAGCTTCATTCCGCGCCAGATGCGCAAGGGGCTGATGGCGCTGACCCCGGTGCGGCGCATCCGTGGTGCGATCCTCAAGGATTTCGGGCTGCCCGATGACATCTTCCGCTTCGTCAATTATCCGACCCGCTTCGACTGCCGCGAGACGACGCGGGCGCTGAAGGGCACGGGCATTGCGGTGCCGCGGCTGGAGGACTACGCCTGGCGCCTGTGGGATTACTGGGAACGCCACCTCGATCCCGATCTCTTCGTCGATTTCAGTCTGCGCGGCCAGGTCGGAGGTCGCGTGGTGCTCGTCACCGGCGCCTCGTCGGGCATCGGCAAGGCGACCGCCTGGAAGCTCGCCGAGGCTGGCGCGCACGTCGTCACCATCGCCCACGACAAGGAGCAGCTCGACGAAGCGGTGCGCGAGTTCGAGGCCGCCGGACTCAAGCTCCATGCCTACTTCGGCGACCTGTCCGACATGGCCTCGGCCGAGGCGATCACGCGCCAGGTACTAGCCGACCATGGTGTCGTCGACATCCTGGTCAACAATGCCGGGCGTTCGATCCGCCGCGCCATCGAGAATTCCTTCGAGCGCTTCCATGATTACGAACGCACGATGCAGCTCAACTATTTCGGCTGCCTGAAGGTCACGATGACTGTCCTGCCCGGAATGATCCAGCAGAAGCGCGGGCACATCCTCAACATCTCGTCGATCGGCGTCCTTACCAACGCCCCGCGCTTCTCGGCCTATGTCGCGTCGAAATCGGCGCTCGATGCTTGGACACGCTGTGCCGCTTCCGAATTCGCCGATCGCGGCATCCACTTCACGACGATCAACATGCCGCTGGTCAAGACGCCGATGATCGCGCCGACCAAGCTCTACGACCAGGTGCCGACGCTGACGCCGGAGGAGGCGGCGGGACTGGTCTGCGACGCGATCATCCACAAGCCGGTGCGCGTCGCCAGTCGCCTCGGCATCTTCGGTCAGACCTTGCACGCGCTGGTTCCGCGCGTCGCGCAGATCATCATGAACACGACCTTCCGCATGTTCCCGGATTCGGATGCGGCGAAGAAGAAGACCCCCACAGAGCCGGCGGCCGAGCCCTCGGCTGATCAGGTGGCCTTCCAGCAGGTCATGCGCGGGATCTACTTCTGATGGGCACGCATCTCAAGCCGGGTGATCCGGCACCGGACTTCGCGGCGCCCGCAACCGATGGCAGCATCCTGCGCCTCGCCGATTTTCGCGGTCGCAAGCTGGTCATGTATTTCTATCCGATGGACAGCACGCCGGGCTGCACCAAGCAGGCGTGCAGCCTGCGCGATGCGAATGCCGAGATCAGCGCCAGGGGAGCGGCGATTCTCGGCGTTTCGGCACAGGGAACGGAGTCGCACCAGCGCTTCACGGAAAAATTCAGCCTCAACTTTCCGCTGCTGGCCGATACCGACCTGACCGTGGCCAAGGCCTATGGCGTTGCCGGGTCAGGCCTGGGCGGACTGTTGCGCAGCGTGGTCAGGGTCAGCGAGCGGGTAACCTTCATCATCGATGAAAAGGGACGCATCACTCACGTGATCGACGACCCGGACTGCCCGGATCATGGCACGGAGGTTCTCGAGGCGCTTTGAGAGGCCCTCAACGGCAGGCGGCGATCAGTTCGGCGCTGGTTCTCCGGGAAAAGAGGACGGCCAGATGGCCGATTCCTTCAAGTGCCACGTCGATCGCCCCGGGCAGGCGCTGGTTGTCCTGAGGCATGACGAAATTGTCATGTGCGGTGCGGAACGCGACGGCGGGAATCGGCAAGCCTGCCTGGCCGAGGTCTTTCAGCCACCGCGAGCCGGGCTCCATTTCCCGGGCGTTCTGTCCGATGCCGATGCGCGCCAGCTCGCTGCCGGAATGCGGCGAGGCGATCGTGATCAGCCGCTCGACCCGGTCGCTCCCGTGGCGCGCCAGATAGGATCGACAGACCAGCCCGCCCATGCTATGGGCGACCAGGACGACACGGTCGGCGCCAGTGGCCTGGCACACCCTTTCGATTCGCTCACGGAGCTGGGGCACCAGCTTGCCGATGCTGGTGTAGGGCGGGGCAAGGCTGACCGTCGCGACGGTGTGGCCGGCCGCCTCGAGCCGGAGCCGCACCAGCCACCAGACGCCGCGACTGCAGCTGTAACCGTGCACGAGAAGCAGTGGTCGCGGGCAGGGCCGCAGGCGGTCACGCCCCATCCACAGACGCTCGAACGGGAGGATGACGACGAAGATCAGCAGGAACGCCGCGTACTCGCCGACAAGCATGCGCAAGGACTCGGCGGCCGCGAGCCGGCGCGCCGGGGAAGGGTAGGCGTTGGCGAATGCCCAGGTGACAGCGACGATCCCGGCGCGCAGGCCAAGGACCGTGCCCACCGCCGCCATGCCGGAAATCCCCCACGACGTGTCGAGGAAGTGGCGGACGACGGTTGCGTAGAGCGCAAGTTCGGCGACGAGGCCGATCAGGAGGGCGACGGGGAGCATTTCCATTTTCCAGAGACTTGCCGGTCGCGGCCTTCGGGTAGGCGGGGCGGCCGGCAGCGAGGCGGCGAAGCGGTGCCGGCCGGCTGCGCGTCCTGCGCGGAACGGTTCGCGATCATTCCACCTCTGCCTGGCCGGGGTCGCCGATGGCCGTCCATGTGCCCGGCCGGGCAGGCCAGGCGCCGAGCATGGGGTCATGCAGGGTGGCGTGACCCGACCCGTGCAGAAGGAGGCGACTGTTGCGCGAGATTTCGAGGAATCTTCCGACTGCTTCCGCTGAGGCTTCGGGCCACGGTGACCAGATGCCGGCGACAAACATCCGGGCGGGCGCGAATCTCTGGGGGTCGGTCAACTCGGCAAACTCCTCTTGCGTGGCGGGCGACAGCCCGGCAGTGGCCTCGTCAACCCCGGCAACGGGGCGGGCGATCGACTCGGGGCGCATCGTCACGGCGGGCGGCAGGGTGCCGCCGGGAAACACGGGAATCAGCGTCGTCGCCATCAGTCTCCGCCTGCCACCCGCCGCGGGACGGATATAACCGGCGACGTTCTGCAACGATGCTTGACCAGCCATGCCGGTCTTGAAAAACTCGCGGCGCGTCGTCATGGTGCCAAGTCCTCGAGCATCGTTGCGCTTGCCTGAAATTGACCCGGCCAGTGTAGGTTGCCTGGCCGCATCGACCTAGGCAAACGCTTCTAAACGACGTTCGCTCGTTTTTGCCATAATTCTCTCATGAGTAACGATGGACATCCGGACCTCGATCGGGCCACCTGCTCGGCCGCTCTTGCCGCCTTCATCGCGGAGGCGCGTGACCTGCGTCTCGCCGCGGCGGCGGACCCGGTGACCGAGCGGCGGCGGGCGAGTCTGCGTGCATGGCAAGCCGCCAGGCTGGCGCGGACGCATGCCGACCTGCTGGCCAGCGAGCGTTTCGGCGAGGCTGCGGCATTCTTCCTGTCGGACCTCTACGGCCCGAAGGATTTCGGCGAACGCGATGCCGAACTTGAGCGCATTCTGCCGCTGATGACGACGCTGTTGCCGGTCTCCGGCCTCGCCACACTGCTGCTGGCGATCGAAGTCGATGCCCTTTCCGAGCGTTTCGACGCGGCGATGGTCGGCGTGCTCGGCGCGCAACTCGATACCCCGGAGATGAGCAACGCGGCATACGCCGACGCCTACCGCGAAGTTGGCGACCGCCCGGGTCGCGAAGCGCAGATTCGCCTGATCGGCGAGACCGGCGAGGCGCTTGACGCGTTTGCGCAGAAACCCTTCGTGCGCATGGCGCTTAAGATGATGCACGGACCGGCAAAGATGGCAGGTCTCGGCGAGTTGCAGGCCTTCCTCGAGCGAGGTTTCGACGCATTCCGGACCATGCGCGATGCCTCCGAGTTCCTCGATTCCGTCGTCAGCCGCGAACGCGCGTTTTCCGCTTCGCTATTCTCCGGCGGGACTTAGCCGGCCTGATCGGTTGCGGCAAGCCACAGGCAGCCGCCCCTGGTTTCCCGGTCGATGGCCGCGAGCACGCGCTCGTGGTCGGCCAGTTCCGCGGCGCTGGCCCGCATCACCCGCAGCGGTTTGCGCTCGATCTGTCTGCCGCCCGCGCCCGCATGGGTTCGTGGCGCGGTATCGGGCTCGATCATCAGCGTGTCCTGGCCGCGCGTCATCGCCAGGAAGACCTCGGACAGGAGCTCGGTGTCGAGCAGGGCCCCGTGCAGCGTGCGCTGCGAATTGTCGATTTCGTAACGTTCGCACAGGGCGTCGAGGCTGTTGCGTTTGCCGGGGTGAAGTTCCTTGGCCATCCTGAGAGTGTCGGTGACGCTGTCGCACACGGTCTCGACCGGCACCCGGTCGAGACGGGCCAGTTCGGCGTTGAGGAAGCCGATATCGAACGGGGCGTTGTGGATGATCAATTCGGCGCCGTTGATGAATTCGAGGAATTCGTCGGCGATGTCGGCGAATTTCGGCCTGTCGGCCAGGAACTCGAGGGTGATGCCGTGGACCGCAGCTGCGCCCTCGTCGATCTCGCGCTCCGGATTGATGTACTTGTGCAGATGACGGCCGGTAAGCCGGCGATTCACCATTTCGATGCCGGCGACTTCGATGATGCGATGGCCGTGCCTCGGGTCGAGACCGGTGGTTTCCGTGTCGAGGACGACCTGTCTCATCCTTCTTCCTCAAGTTCGTCGATGCCGCGGTTGGCGAGCGCGTCGGCGCGTTCGTTTTCGGGGTGGCCGGCGTGAGCCTTGACCCAAATCCACTCAAGCCGGTGCTGCCGGCTGAGGGCATCGAGCTGCTGCCAGAGGTCAGCATTCTTGACCGGCTTGCGATCCGCTGTCTTCCAGCCGTTGCGCTTCCAGCCGTGGATCCACTCGCTGATGCCCTTCAGGACGTACTGCGAGTCGGTATGAACGCAGCCGGCGACCGGGCGCTTCAGCGCTTCCAGCGCACGGATCGCTGCGGTCAACTCCATCCGGTTGTTGGTCGTCACCCGTTCCCCGCCCCACAACTCCTTCTCTTTCGTGGCCAGGCGCAGGATCACCCCCCAGCCGCCGGGGCCGGGGTTGCCGCGACAGGCGCCATCGGTAAAGATCTCCACCCGGTCGTCAGCGGCCATGGCCTTCCTTCCGCGCCACCGGCCGCAGCGCCTTGCCGGCAACGGTCTGCGTGCGCCAGTTCGGGGTAATCAGGCGCATGGCGCGGGTGCGCTTGATCGCATGGAGCAGGTAGAGCCCGCCGGGAAATCCCCACCAGCGCCCGCCGCCCCTCTCCATGAACTGCCAGCGCTCGAGCCAGGCTTCCTGGTCGCAGGGCGGGACATGGCAGCCGGGAACGGGCCGGTTTACCTCGAAACCGAGAAGTTGCAGCCAGTCCTTGAGGCGCGCCGGCGACAGATAGCTGCCATGCCACGGGAAACGGCCGCTGCGGTCGAGTCGGCTGCGCAGTCCCCACAGGGAAACCGGATTGAAGCCGAGGATGATCAGGTGCCCCTCGGGGATCAGGATGCGCTCGACCTCGCGCAGGATCTGATGCGCGTCCACGCTGAATTCGAGTACATGCGGCAACACGACAAGATCGGTGCTGTGCGACGCGAATGGCAGGGCAGCGAGTTCGCAGAGGACATCGACGGTACCGGAAATGCCGGCCTTCTGGCGCAACGGAATGCGGTTGGCCCGCAGGAGATCGGACTGCGGCAGGCCGAGCTGCAGCGCATTGAAGCCGAAGACATCGGCAATGGCGCTGTCCACGGTGGACGCTTCCCACGCCGAAACGTAGCGTCCCTGCGCCGTCTCCAGCCAGCCGTCGAGGCCGGGAATTGACATCTGGAGGCCTTCGCTCGATAGTTCCGGCATGTTCGAAATCTTGCTCATTCCCGCGTTCAACGATAACTACATCTGGCTGCTGGTCCGTGACGGACGGGCGGCGGTGGTCGATCCAGGAGACGCGACACCGGTGATCGCCCGGCTCGAGGCGCTGCAGCTGCGGCTCGAGACCATCCTCGTCACCCACCACCATGCCGATCACCAGGGTGGCGTCGCCGAACTCGTCGAGCGCTGGCATCCCCGCGTCTTCGGACCGGAGCGAGAGTCTATCACAGGCTGCAGCGACCCCCTGGGCGGTGGCGAGAGGATCGCCGTGCTGGGCTACCCCGCCGATGTGCTGGCGGTTGGCGGTCATACCCGCGGCCATGTCGCCTATCACTTTCCGGGTTTGCTGTTTTGCGGGGATACCCTGTTCGGCGCCGGTTGCGGTCGCCTTTTCGAGGGAACGCCGGCGCAGATGCATGCCTCGCTGGCCCGTCTGGCGGCGCTGCCGGACGAGACCAAGGTCTATTGCGCGCACGAATACACTGAGACCAACCTGCGCTTTGCCCTGGCCGTCGAACCGCAGAGCATCGCGCTGCGCGAGCGGGCCGAGCGTGTCGGCCGGATCCGGGCGGCCGGGCTGCCGTCGATTCCGAGCACGCTGCGCGAAGAAAAGGACACCAACCCCTTCCTGCGTTGTGGCGAGCCGGCGGTGATCGCGGCAGCATTGGCGCATGGTGCGGTCGACGCGTCGCCGGAGGCGGTTTTTGCGGCCATTCGCGGCTGGCGCAATACCTTCTAGCGGGCGGCACTCGTTCCCGGCCAGCGCCGGCCCGGCAGTCATGGCCATTCCGGGGCTGAACGACGCGGGAGCGATGTGCTAAATTAGGTCCAGACAGCGAAACCGTGGCAGACAATCATGACAGAAGAAATTTCCGGGAGCCCATCCACCACCGCCACCGCGCGCGCCGTCGCTGCGCTCAAGGGGCCGCGAACGCGCAGTATCGGTCTCTGGCTGGCGGGATTGATACTGGGCTTCGGCATCGTCGGCTACCTTGCCGGCCCGCCGCTGATGAAGTGGCTGCTGGTCAGGCAGTTGTCCACCGAACTGCATCGTCAGGTCAGCATCGAGCGCATCGACATCAGTCCCTATGCCCTGTCGGCGCGGGTCGCCGGCGTTTCGGTCAAGGCCGACGACGGCAAGGAGGTTGCCGGCTTCGACGAACTGCTCGTCAATCTGTCGAGCTTTTCTCTCTTCCAGCTTGGCGTGGTGATAGACGAAATCCGCCTGCAGGGACCGCGGGTGGCCGTTGCGCGGGTGGCGGAAGGCAGGTACGACATCTCGGATCTGCTCGACGAGTGGATGAAACCCAAGGAGCCGTCGCCGACGCCGCGTTTCTCCATCAACAACATCCAGATCACCGGCGGCAAGCTCGTCTTCGACGACAAGCCGGAAGGGCGCGTTCATACCGTCGACAACCTCGAGCTCAAGGTGCCGTTCATTTCCAGCCTGCCTTACCAGGCCAAGATCGTCGTGCAGCCGAGTTTTTCAGCGACGGTCGATGGCTCGCCATTCGCGTTGCAGGGTCAGAGCAAGGAGATCTTCGAGGGCAAGCACGAGAGCGAACTGGCGCTCGACCTCGATCGTCTCGACCTCGCCGCACTGCAGCCCTACGTGCCGGACTGGGTTCCGCTGCGCATCGCTGGTGGCCGCCTGGACACGGAACTCAAGGTTCTCTTCAAGGAAGTCAGCGACAAGACCTTCTCGTTGACCGTGACTGGTGCCGCGCACATCAGCGACCTCGTGGTGACGGAGGCAGGAGGCGCCCACCTCGTCGGCTGGAAGCGGCTCGATGCCGAACTCGGCGAGGCGGACATCGTCAATACCCGCGTCGTGGTGCGCAGCGTCGCAGTCGACGGCCTGGATGCGGCAATTTCCGTGAACCGCGACGGCGAATTGAGCCTGATTCGCCTCAGCGACCGCCTGATCGCCGGGTTGCCGGCGGCGGACCCGAAGGCGCCGCCCGCCAAGCCCGCCGAATGGGCGATCGAGGGCGTCAAACTGAGCAACGGGCGGATCCGCTGGAAGGACGAGTCGACCGCGCGTACGGTGGAGGGCGATCTCCTCGATCTCAATGCCACCATCGGGCGCATCGACCACCGGCTGGCCGAACCGATCGAGGTGGCCGATTTCGGTGCGCGCATCGACCTCGGCGATCGCTATCAAAGCGACTACGGCACCTTGAAGGGACTGCGCATCGACCTGCACGGGCATCGCATCGAACTGGACGAAGCCGTGTCACGCGGCGTTCGTGCCCGCTTGGTGCGCAACAAGGACGGGAAAATCGAGTGGCTGAGCATGCCCCTTCTGAAAACTGTCCGCAAGGTCAAGGAGGAACTTTCCGACGAACGCCCCTGGAACGCGGCGGTCGGCCGCCTGGTGGTCACCGATGCCGCAGTGCGCGTCGAGGACCTTTCGACATCTCCGACGGCCGTGCAGACCATCGAAGGCCTAGAACTGACCGCCGAGAAAGTATCCACCGAACCGAACAGGAAGGGAACGCTGGCCCTCAAGGCGAAGGTCAACGGCAAGGGGGCGCTCAAGGTCGATGGCAGCGTGCAGTTGATGCCGCTGGCGACCGTGCTCAAGATCGAGGCACAGTCGATCCCCCTGCTGCCGCTGCAGCCGTACTTCACCAATTTCCTGAACATCGCGCTGACCCGCGGCCTGGTCTCCAATGCCGGCGAACTGACGGCGCAGATGGGCAAGGAGGGGCTGAACGCGACGTACAAGGGGTCGCTGACGCTCGGCGACCTGCTGGCGGTCGACAAGGTCAACAATGCCGATTTCCTGAAGTGGAAATCGCTGTATCTGGGTGGAATCGATTTCCGGCTGCAGCCGATGGCGGTCAATGTCGGCGAGGTGGCGCTCAGTGACTTCTATTCGCGCCTGATCCTGAGCAAGGAAGGCCGGCTCAACCTGCAGGACATCGTGCGCAAGCCCGAGGCAGGCGCCCAGCCGGTTGCCAGTGCTCCGGAACGGCCGGTGGCTGGCGCGGCCGCCGGGAAAGCGGCGGCACCGGTGCCGCCAGCAACCGCCCAAGCTCCCACGCTGCCGATCCGGATCGCCAAGGTCACGCTGCAGGGCGGTACCGTCAATTTCTCGGACTTCTTCGTCAAACCCAACTACACGGTGAACGTGACCAGGGTGGCCGGACGCGTCAGTGGGCTGTCGTCGGCCGCCGATACCGTTGCCGATCTCGAACTGCGCGGAAAGTATGCCAATTCGGCGCCGGTGCAGGTGACCGGCAAGCTGAATCCGCTGGCAGCGAAATCCTTCCTCGATATCAAGGCCGACGTGACGGGTGTCGATCTCGTTCCCTTCTCGCCTTACTCGGGCAAGTACGCCGGTTACAACATCGACAAGGGCAAGCTGTCGCTCAACGTCGCCTACAAGCTCGAGAACAACCAGCTGGCGGCGGAAAACCGGCTCTTCATCGATCAATTGACCTTCGGTGACAAGGTCGAGAGTCCGGATGCCACAAAGCTGCCGGTCAACCTGGCGATCGCACTACTCAAGAACAACCGCGGCGAGATCGACCTCAACCTGCCGATCTCCGGGTCGCTCGACGACCCTGACTTCTCGGTGGGCGGGTTGATCATCCAGGTGATCGTCAATCTCTTCGTCAAGGCCGTGACGTCGCCCTTCGCGCTGCTTGGCTCGATGTTCGGCGGCGGCGAGGAGTTGTCGAACATCGAATTCGGACCAGGGCGCGCCAGCCTCGGCGACACGGCGGTCAAGCGCCTGGAGTCGCTGGCCAAGGCGCTTGCCGAACGCGATTCGCTCAAGCTCGAGGTTACCGGCCGTGCCGATCCCGAAGCGGACAAGGAAGGACTCAAGCGGGTTGCCATGGAACGTGCGGTCAAGGGCGAGAAGCTCAAGGATCAGATCAGGAAGGGGACGGAAGGTGGATCCCTCGATTCGGTCGAGATTGACGCGGCAGAGTATCCCGACTTCCTGAAACGCGCTTACAAGGAAGCGAAGTTCCCGAAGCCGCGCAACGTGATCGGAATGCAGAAGGATCTGCCCGTGGAGGAAATGGAGAAGCTGATGCTGGCCAACCTGCCGGTCAGCGATGATGACGTCAAGGAACTTGCCCTGCTGCGGGCGGAGACTGTTCAGGGCTGGTTGATCGAGCAGGGGAAGGTTCCCGCCGAGCGGATCTTTCTCGTCCCGCCCAAGCGCGGTGGGGACGACAAGGGCAACGGTAGCCGCGTCGACTTCTCGCTGCGCTAGGGAATGACCGAGACCCAGTTTCTGGTCCTGTTGGCGGGGCTCGCCGCCATCATCTTGGTGCAGGTCATCGCGCTGCTGCGCGGCAGCCGGCGCGGTGACGACGAGGTTCGCCAGCGTGCCCTGCTGGAGGCGCAGGCGAAGGGACTCGAACGGCTCGAGCGGGAACTGCGTGACGAACTGGCGCGCAGCCGGCGCGAGGACGCCGAGGAAGCATTCCGCGACCGGGAGGAGCGCGCGCAATCGGCGACACTGCTCGGCCAGGCGCTGACGACCCAGGTCGGTCACTTCGGCACGGCCCAGTCGGAGCGGCTGGAGGCCTTTGCCCGCGAACTGAATCGTTTTTCACTGGGCCTCGACGAGCGCTTCGAGCGCCTGAGGATCACTGTTGAGGGGCGGTTGACCGCGATACAGGCAGACAACGCCGGCAAGCTGGAAGAAATGCGCCGTACCGTGGACGAAAAGCTGCACGCCACGCTCGAGCAACGCCTTGGCGAATCGTTCAAGCTGGTCAGCGACCGTCTCGAACAGGTGCATCGCGGCCTCGGTGAAATGCAGTCGCTGGCTGCCGGCGTCGGTGACCTCAAGCGGGTCTTGAGCAACGTCAAGACCCGCGGCACCTGGGGCGAGGTCCAGTTGGCGGCGCTCCTCGAACAACTGCTGACCGCCGACCAGTTTGCCGCCAATGTGGCGACACGCCCGGACAGCAGCGAACGCGTCGATTTCGCCATCCGGCTGCCGGGCAAGGGCGATGGCGCGGTGGTCTGGTTGCCGATCGACGCGAAGTTTCCGGTCGAGGATTACCAGCGTCTGATCGACGCCCAGGAGCGCGGCGAGCTGGGGGTCGTCGAGGAGGCGAGCAAGGCGATCGAGGTATGCCTCAAGGCAGAGGCGCGCAGCATTCGCGAAAAATATGTTGCGCCGCCGCATACGACCGATTTTGCACTGCTCTATCTGCCGACCGAAGGGCTGTATGCGGAGGCCTTGCGGCGTCCGGGTCTGGCCGACACCCTGCAGCGCGACTGGCGGGTCAGCCTGGCCGGTCCGACGACGCTGGCGGCGCTGCTCAACAGCCTGCAGATGGGATTCCGCACGCTGGCCATCGAGCAGCGCTCGGCGGAGGTCTGGGCGGTGCTGGGGGCAGTCAAGGGCGAATTCGGCAAGTTCGGCGAAGCTCTGGCGTACACCCGGAAGAAGCTGGACGAGGCCAGCAACAGCATCAGCAAGGCCGAGACGCGGACCCGCCAGTTGTCGCGAAAGCTGAGCGACGTCGAGGCACTGCCGGCGAGCGATGCCGAAAAGCTGATCGGCCTGGCTGAACTGGATGGCCAAGACGACTGAACTGGAGGCCGCCTACCAGGCGACGACGTATCGGGTCTACCTGCCGGATGGGCGCTGCGACCTGCATCCCGGCGTTGCCTCGGAGACCCTGCGTTGCTGGCTGGAGACCGCCGGCGCGACCTGCTTTGCCGTCCTGACGGCGTACAATCCGGCTTCCCTGCCGCTGGACGGGAGTGAGAACGCCAGCCGCCAGTCGCAACTGGAATGCGAACTCCTCGACTCGGGATTTGAGACCTATGTCGGCGAGAACGTGGCCGACGACGCTGCATGGCCAGTGGAAGAGAGCTGTTTCGTTCCTGGCATCGCGGTTGCCGAGGCCATCACCCTGGGCGAGAGGTACGGGCAGAATGCCGTCCTCTGTGGCGGCGCCGATGGAGTTCCCGAGCTGGTATGGCTGGCAACCGCCGCGGCACCCAGCTAGGCGGGGTCGCCGGACCCGATCACCAGAGATGCCACCACTTCTTCTTGTCCACCAGGCCTGTCTTGTAGAACTCGCTGTCGGGGAAATTCTTGCGCATGACACGGTCGGCGTCATCACGCAGGTCGTTCATCCCCAGCTTGTCGTAGGCCAGGATCAGGATGTAGGTCGCTTCCTCGACAGCAGGCGCCGTCGGATACGTCTTGATCGCATACTGCGCCCGGTTGGCAGCGGCTATGTAGGCGCCGCGATTGATGTAATAGCGCGCGACATGGACTTCGTGTGATGCCAGCGCATTGACCAGGTAATTCATCCGCTGGATGGCGTCGGGGGTGTATTTGCTTTCCGGGAAGCGGGTGGCCAGTTCGCGGAAGGCGTCGAATGCTTCGCGTGCCGACTTCGGGTCGCGCTCGGTCGGATCCTGCGTGCTGATATAGGGCGCATAGCCCAGATCCTCGTTGAAGCTGACCAGGCCCTTCAGGTAGTAGGCATAGTCGACAGCCGGATGGTTGGGGTGCAGCTTGATGAAGCGGTCGCAGGCGGCGATGGCCGAACCCGGCTCGCCCGCCTTCCAGTAGACGTAGCCCAGTTCAAGCTGGGCCTGCTGCGCATAACGTCCGTACGGATAGCGGGCCTCGAGCTTTTCGTAGTACTTGGCGGCCCTGTCCCAGGCGCCGCTGCTCTGCGCATCCTTGGCCTCGGCGTACAGCTTGTTGGCCGACCAGCCGGCGGTTTCGTCCTTGTCGCCGGAAAGCAGGCCGCACCCGCTGATGACGGCGGCGATCAGGACCGCAGTCGCCAGACGGAGAAAGGTGGGGAATGCGGGTAAACTTCGCATCATGAACAATCCTTTGGAAGACCGGACCGATTATAGCCGAACTCCGCCCGATCAATCCCGGGTTCCGGATCGCTGCGCCGGGTGGCGTCTCGACCGGGTGCTTGCAGAAGTCCTGCCGCAGCATTCCCGCAGTCGCCTGCAGGCCTGGGTACGCGAAGGGCGCGTCGCCGTGGGCGGGCGAATCGAAACGGAGCCGAGGCACAAGCTCGTGGGCGGGGAATTCCTGGTCCTGAGCGAGCCGCCCGGCATGCGGGAGAGCGCCGAGCAGCCGGAAGACATCCCGCTCGACATCGTCTTCGAGGACGAAGTGTTGCTAGTCATCGACAAGCCGCCCGGTCTGGTGGTGCACCCGGGGAGCGGCAACTGGAGCGGCACCCTGATGAATGCCCTGCTGCACCATGTGCCGGCGATCGGCGAAGTGCCGCGCGCGGGCATCGTGCACCGCCTGGACAAGGATACCAGCGGCCTGCTCGTCGTCGCCAAGACGCTCGCAGCTCAGACCGACCTGGTACGCCAGTTGCAGGCGCGCAGCGTCAGGCGCCAGTATCTGGCGGTCGTCTGTGGCGTCGTCCGTCGCGATGCGACGGTCGCGGCGCCGGTCGGCCGCCATCCGGTGCACCGGACGAAAATGGCGGTGGTTCCGGAAAGCCGCGGCGGCAAGCCGGCGGTAACCCACTTCCGCATCCTCGAGCAGTTCGCCCACTGCGCGCTGGTCGAATGTTCGCTGGAGACCGGACGCACGCACCAGATCCGCGTGCACATGGCGTCGATCAGGCATCCGCTGCTCGGCGATCAGGTCTACGGCAAGCCCGACCAGGGCCTGCCGGCATTTTCCCGGCAGGCCCTGCACGCCACCCGTCTGGCGCTGCTGCATCCGCTCACGCGGCGCATGCAGCAGTGGGAGGCGCCGCCGCCAGCCGACATGGCCGCCTTGCTGCAAGCGCTGCGCGGTGGGTGAGGTATACGTTCCCGACTGGTCTGTGCCGGCCAACGTCAAGGCCCTGCAGACGACGCGCAACGGCGGCGCAAGCCGGATGCCGTGGGCGAGTTTCAACCTCGGCGATCACGTCGGCGACGATCCGGCCGCCGTTGCGGCGAATCGCCAGGCCCTGCGCGCGGGATTGCCCGGCGAGCCGCGCTGGCTCAGGCAGGTTCATGGCATTGTCGCGGTCGACGCCGGCCAGGAGGCGAAAACCGAAGCGGCCGACGCGGCTATTGCGCGCCGGCCGGGGGCGGTGTGCGTGGTGATGACAGCCGATTGCCTGCCGGTGCTGCTTTGCGATCGCCGCGGCTCGGTGGTCGGTGCCGCGCATGCCGGCTGGCGCGGGCTGCTGGGGGGCGTCCTCGAGAGCGCGGTGACGGCGATGGCCGTGGCTCCCGGGGAGCTTCGGGCCTGGCTGGGTCCCGCGATCGGCCCGCGCTGTTTCGAGGTGGGGACCGAAGTGCGTGATGCCTTCGTCGCGCGAGATCCGACGGCCAGTGACGCATTCGTGGCGACGGGACCGGACAAGTGGTTGTGCGACATCTACCTGCTGGCGCGGCAGCGCCTGGCGCAGTCGGGGATCGGCGCGATCAGCGGTGGCGGCACCTGTACCTTCACCGAGTCTGCGCGCTATTTTTCGTATCGCCGTGATCGCACGACCGGACGGATGGCGAGTCTGATCTGGCTCGACAGTGTATGATTCGCGCCTTTTTCCGGATCGGATCGGCTTTCCCGTGAGTACCCTCGCCTGGATCATCGCCGTTGCACTGGCCGGCGGCGTGTTGAGCGTCGTGGCGGCGGCGGCAGTGACTCTCGCGGCTGGCACGCAGCGCGTCAGTGTGCTGATTTCCTATGCCATCGGCGCGCTGCTGGGGGCGGCGTTTCTGGAAATCCTGCCGCATGCGCTCGAGCACGGCGACCCGCACCGCATGACGGCAACTGTCCTCTTCGGGATTCTCGCCTTCTTCCTGCTGGAGAAGTTGGTCCTGTGGCGGCATTGCCATCACGATCATTGCGAGGCGCACGATGCCCAAGCCCCGGTCCATGATCACGGGCGCTCGGGCATGCTGATCCTGATCGGCGATACCTTCCACAACTTCGTCGACGGGATCCTGATCGCCGCCGCATTCCTGGAAAGCAAGGAGCTCGGGATCGTCACCGCGCTGGCCATCATCGCCCACGAGATTCCGCAGGAAGTCGGCGACTACCTCATCCTTCTGCATTCCGGCTACAGCCGGGCGCGGGCACTCGCCTTCAACCTGCTGTCGAGCCTGGCGACAGTGGTTGGCGCCATGCTTGCCTACTTTGCCCTGTCGCAGCTGACCGGGTGGATTCCTTCGCTGCTCGGCCTGGCGGCGGCCAGCATGATCTATGTTGCCGTCGCCGACCTGATCCCCGGGTTGCACAAGCGCACCGAACTGAAAGCGACGGTGCAGCAGGTTCTACTCATTGGGCTTGGCATCGCCTCGATCGTTGTCGCCCGCCTTCTCGTCGGCGAGTAGTTCCTGGTAGCGCCGGCGCTGCCGACGCACCTTGCGGCCGGCCATCCAGAGCAGCAACCCACAGGGCAACAGGCCGTAGAACAGGAAGGAAATGATTCCGGAAACCACCGTCGGCTCGTTCAGCGCGACGAGGATGGTCACATAAAGCCAGCCGATGGCAACGATGTACATCCGGGTAATTATGCAGTCAAATCCATTGACAGCGCTCGGGCTGGTATGGAGAATCGAACGGCTTGACCCCGATTCATATACAGAGAACAGAATGGCCATGGCGCAAGAGGGACCTGACAATAGCGATGCCTTCATGGGTTCACCCCTGTTGTTCATGCAGGCGGGTCAGGAGATGGCGCAGCAGTTCATGACCTTCATCGGCCAGGCCGGAAATCCTTCGGCAACGCTTCCGCCGGCTGCCGACGCGCAGGCATTGGTCGCGCTGCAGCAGCAGTTCATGACCCAGCAGATGTCGCTTTGGCAGTCGGTGCTCGCCCGCCAGCAGGGCGCCCCGGAGACTTTCAAGGTCGCGGCCGATACTGGAGATCGCCGTTTTGCGGCGCCCGAATGGCGCGAAAGCCCGGTTTACGATTACCTCCACCAGGCCTACCTGCTCAACGCGAAGTACATGAAGGACCTGGTCGAGCTGATCCCGGCGAGCGACGACAAGGCGCGCAGCCGCATGCGTTTTCTGGCGCGCCAGATAACCGACGCCATGGCGCCCTCGAATTACGCCGCGTCCAACCCGGAATTCATCAAGCTGGCACTGGAAACCGAGGGCCGGAGCATTACCGACGGGATCAACAATCTGATCAGGGATTTCGAGAAGGGGCGCATTTCGATGACCGACGAGTCGGTCTTCGAAATCGGTCGCAACATCGCGACGACCGAAGGCGCGGTGGTCTTCGAGAACGATCTGATGCAACTGATCCAGTACGCGCCCCTGACGCCGCAAGTCGCCGAGTTGCCGCTGGTGGTGGTACCGCCGTGCATCAACAAGTTCTACATCATGGATCTGCAGCCCGACAATTCGCTGATCCGCTTCATGGTCGACCAGGGCAACACGGTCTTTCTGGTTTCCTGGCGCAATCCGCAGGAAGAGCACGGCCATCTGACCTGGGACGATTACCTCGAACGGGGGCCGATTGCCGCGCTGCACGTGGCGCGGGAGATCTGCGAGGCCGGGCAGGTCAATACGCTGGGATTCTGCGTCGGTGGGACGATCCTGACTTCCGCGCTGGCGGTCCTCAAGGGCCGCGGTGAAGACGTCGCCGCATCGCTGACCCTGATGACGACGCTCCTCGATTTTTCCGACACCGGCGAGATCGGCCTGTTCATCGACGCCAATGCCCTGGCCGCGCGCGAGTCGGCCATCGGCAAGGGCGGCCTGCTGCCGGCGCGCGACCTGCAGAGCACCTTCTCCTTCCTGCGGGCCAACGACCTGGTCTGGAACTATGTCGCCGGCAACTACCTGAAAGGGCAGAAGCCGCAGGCCTTCGATCTGCTCTACTGGAATTCGGATTCGACCAATCTGCCGGGGCCGTTCGCCTGCTGGTACATGCGCAACCTCTATCTCGACAACAGCCTGCGCGTCCCCGGCAAGCTGGAGATGTGCGGTCAGCGCATCGATCTGGGTGCGCTGGCGATGCCGGTCTACGTGCTGGCAACGCGCGAGGACCATATCGTTCCGTGGAAGTCGGCGTACGAGACGACGCGGATTCTCGGGGGCGAGGCGCGCTTCGTCCTGGGCGCTTCCGGCCATATCGCCGGCGCCATCAATCCGGCGAGCAAGAACAAGCGCAACTACTGGGTCAATGACGACGTGAAAATCGATGCCGAAGGCTGGTTGACCGCGGCAGAGGAGCGGCCGGGCAGCTGGTGGACCGACTGGGCCGCCTGGCTCAAACCGCATGCCGGCGAGTCACGGGCGGCGCGTCGGCCAGGGAATGCCAAGTACAAGCCGATCGAGCCGGCGCCCGGCCGCTACGTGCGTCAACGGGCGGTGTGAAAGGATGCTTCCGAGGAGGGGGAGACAATGTCAGGATCTGCGCTGGTGAGCGGGGGCATGCACGCCGAGGGCTTCGCTTTCGAGGCCCATGCCCGTGACGTCACCGGTGCCAATATTTCCATCAACGGCGGCCAGCACATGTACTGACCGGCGTGTTTTTTTACCCGCTGTAAACATCAACAGGAAGGAAGAACTATGACACAACGTGTTGCACTCGTTACCGGCGCCATGGGCGGTCTGGGAACCGCGATCTGTCAGGAACTGACCAAGGCTGGTCACAAGGTGGTTGCCTCGTATCACCCGCAGTTCGACAACAAGGAAGAGTGGCTGAAGGAAATGGCCGCCGCGGGCTTCAACGACTTCGTCTGCGTCGCCGGTGACATTTCCTCCTGGGACGACTGCGTGAGGATGGTGGCGGAAGCCGAAGCGTCAGCCGGCCCGGTCGATATTCTGGTGAACAACGCCGGCATCACCCGCGACCGCATGTTCGCCAAGATGGAACGCGACGGCTGGGATGCCGTCATCGGCACCAACCTGACCTCGCTGTTCAACATGACCAAGCAGGTCTCGACCAAGATGGCCGAGCGCGGCTGGGGTCGCATCATCAACATCTCGTCGGTCAACGG
>ERZ761607.2290-NODE-2290-length-21153-cov-7.411271_pt1 | contig 21153 bp, 20 predicted proteins | sample MGYA00511164_ERZ761607 | MGnify/ENA primary metagenome ERZ761607 (study PRJEB28899, sample SAMN02445080) | bioreactor sludge metagenome | biome: EBPR sludge | place: Australia: Brisbane, Thorneside Wastewater Treatment Plant | collected 2011-06-22 ... | reverse complement strand
GGCCGGCAAGCCGGGGCGGATTCAGTTCAAGATGAACGCATTGGAAGACAAAGACATCACCGCCGCGCTGTACCGAGCCTCGCAGGCCGGCGTGCAGGTTGATCTGATCGTGCGCGATACCTGCCGGCTGCGGCCCGGCCTCCCCGGCGTCTCGGACAATATTCGGGTGATGGGCATCGTCGGCCGCTTTTTGGAGCACACCCGGATTTTTTACTTTTACAACAACAATCATGAAGAATACTTCATCGGCTCGGCCGATTGCATGAAGCGCAATCTGGAAAGCCGGGTCGAGGTGGTCGCCCCGGTGGAGACCCCGGAGTTGCAGATGGAGCTGCGCCAAATTCTGGACGTGCAGCTCAAGGACCGGCGTTCGGCTTGGGACATGCAAGCTGACGGCGGCTACAGCCAGCGCCAACCCGCAGAGGAGGAGGACGCGCGCGGTTCGCAACAAATCCTGATCGAGTTGGCCGAACGCCGCCAGAAGGAAGCGCTGCGGTTGAAAAAGCGCAAGCCCAAGGGCATCGCCCGGCGGGGCGCGAGTTAGGAATCCTCCAAAATTGGCGGCATGTGTTTTTGCGGGTGGTCCAGGGCGCGGTGGTAGAACGCCAGGCCCGCGCCGGTCAACACCGCGTAAAACAAACCGAAGAACACCGCGACCAACACGGTGGCCAACAGCTCGACCGTTTGGCGCGGTTTCTTTAAATCGAGCGCTTTAAAGCCGCTCATCAGCGCGATCGCCACCAGCACCAGGACGCCCGCCACCGCCGGCAGCGGAATTCGGGCCAACCAGGGTTCGCTGATGGCCATGCCGGTCCCTAAAACCAGGATGCCGACCACGCCCGCCGCCCGGCCGCGCGCGCCGGATTCAATGTTGGCCAAGGTGCGGTTGAAGCTGGTCGCCCCGGCGAAGCCGGAGGTGAAGGTCGCCAGCAGATTCATCACCGCCTGACCGAGGATGTCGCGGTTGACCGCCATCGGTTCCTTGATTAGCAAGGAAGTGGTCCGGGCCATGATGGCGGCTTGAAGCGAGCCCACCGCCGCCACCGCCAAGCCGTCGCTGACGGCGGCGAACAGCGCCACCAGCTCGGTCCAGTTGACCGTCGGCACGCTCAAGACCCGGATCGAAAGATTCAAATGGCCCAGCCGTTCGAACGCGGTGTTGGCGCTGCCGATCAGCAGGTCACATACATCGGCGGCCAGCCAACCGGCGGCGAGCGCAATCAGCAGGTGATAGCGGCCGAGCCGCAGAGCCTTAGCGGCCAGCCCGGCCCCAATCGCGACCGCGCCCACCAACAGCGGCCAGTAGTTCTTAGCGTCGAAGCACAGCGCCTGGCCGAGCGATTCGATGAAGCCTTGACCGTTGATGATCACCCCCAGCAACGGCCCCACTTGCTGGGACAAGATGAGCATCCCGGTGCCGGCGATGATCCCTTGCGCCACCGAAATCGGCAGGTCGAGAAACAGATTGCCCGCGCGAAGAAAAACGAAGGCGAACTGGAATACGGCGGCGAAAAAGGTGGTCAGTAAAACCTGATTGACGTAAACCGGACTGTACGGCGTGGCGAACATCGTCGCCGACGCATACAGCAAGATGCTCGCCGCCGTGTTGGGGCCGGACAGGGCCACGCGGGAGTTGCCGATCAAGGTCGCCGCCAAGGCCGGCAGCAGTGACAGATAAAGCCCGTGTTCCACCGGCATCCCCGCCAGCGTGGCCAGGGCGATGGCTTGCGGCAAGGTCAGCAGGGCGGCCAGCAGGCCGGGCAGCCAGTCCTGGCGGCTGGCGGCCACGCCCGCCAGGAAAGGGGACGCGCGGAGTTCCGCGCTCATCGGAAGATGCTGAGCAGGCCCTGACGGGGATCGGGCGGGCGCAGTTGCGAGTTCATGTAGGCCGCGACATCCAGGGCTTCTTGATCGCTTAGCACCGGCGCGCCAAGCGGCATGTTGGCCTTGATGAAGGCGGCGGCCGTGGGGATGTTGGCCATGCCGGCGCCTTTGTTATAGCTGCCCAATCCCCACAGCGGCGGCAAGCCGGCTTGACCGGTTCCGTCCTCGCCGTGGCAGCTCAGGCAGTGTTGCCGGTAAACGGCGCGGCCGCGATCTCGATTCGGGTCCAACCCCACCTTGCCGAGCAGCGGAAAGCCGCGCCCCGGCGTTTCCGAATCGATCGGAAGACCCTGAGCGAGAAAGCGGGCGTAGGAGGCGATGGCGATCAGCTCGATCGAGCCAAAAGCTGGCGGGATGCCGTTCAGCGAATAGCGAAAGCACTGCTGCACCCGTTCGTCGAAGGTGTCGACCCGGTCGGTTTTCATCCGCCACGCCGGAAACGCCACAAAAGCGGCCCAAAGCGGGGCGGCGTTGGCCTTGCGGCCGGCGTCCAGGTGGCAATTGGTGCAAGAAAGCCGGTTGCCGGGGCCGGTATAGCGCGAAGCCTTGTTGGGAGTATCGGTGATGATCGCGTGTCCCATCCGCACCAAATCGCCGTACTTGTCTTGCGGGGCGGCGTCGAGCGGCGGCGGGTTGTGCGCGTCGCGGCCGAGGGCGGCCGGAGCGCTGAGAAGCAGAGCGACCGTTAACATCCAGTAAAAGCAGCTCACCGGCAATTAACCTCGTTAAAAGCGCGCATCTCGATCCACTTAAGATCGGGTGGTTATCGTGGTGTGTCCAACCACTTTTCACGGCGGCGGCAAACCCTCGTCGCGGGGAGCGGCGGCGCGGTTGAATTTAACCCAGCCCTCCGCTGTCGGCCCTCGGACGCCCGTTCACGGATCCGAAAAAAATTTGCTGATTATTTCAGCGTTTAGTTAAAAGTTGCAACAAAAGTATATCATTAGCTGATCTATATTCTATAAATATTAAGAATCTTACAGTTCGTTTTTAAATCATCATGTTGTTTAATAGAGACGCGGCCCGCATCGTCAGCACTGCATGGAGAGCTTGATCCAAATTGTAGGCTGCTAAAAACAAATTTTAAAATAATCAAGATGTTATTTAGAGCTCGCCGATCTTACCCTCGCCTGTCCTCATCTGGAGACCGTTCATGAAGTTTGCCGTGCCCATTCGCGCCCTGCTGGGCGTTGCCGCTTTATGGGCGGGAATCGCCCAAGCCGATGTCACCCTGCTGAATGTCGCCTATGACGTGACACGGGAATTCTATAAAGACATCAACGCCGCCTTTATCGAACGCTGGCAAAAAACCACGGGCGAACGGATCGCCATCGAACAATCGCACGGCGGCTCGAGCAAACAGGCGATGTCGGTGGCCAGCGGCCTGGAGGCCGATGTGGTGACGATGAATCAGGCGACCGATATCGACCTGCTGGCGCGCTCGGGCGTGGTGGCTCAAGACTGGCGCAAGCGTTTCCCTTACGACAGCGCGCCGTATACCTCCACCACGGTGTTTCTGGTGCGCAAGGGCAATCCGAAAAACATCCGCGACTGGGACGATCTGACCAAGCCGGGTATAGCGGTGATCGTGCCCAATCCCAAGGTGACCGGCAACGGTCGCTACACCTACTTGGCGGCATGGGGGTATGCGATCAAGAAAGGGGGCGATGAGGCGGCGGCGCGCGATTTCGTGACGCGCCTGTTCCGCAACGTGCCGGTGCTGGACGGCGGCGGGCGCGGCGCGACCACCACCTTCACCCAGCGCGGCATGGGCGATGTGCTGGTCACCTTCGAAAATGAAGCGGTGCTGATCGAGCGGGAATTGGGGACCGGCCAATTCGATGTCGTCTATCCCTCGATCAGCGTGCAGGCCGAAGCGCCGGTGGCGGTGGTGGATAAGGTGGTGGACAAGAAGGGCACCCGCAAGCAGGCGCAAGCCTATCTGGAATTTCTCTATTCCCCCGAGGGCCAGGAGATCGTCGCCCGGCATTTCTACCGGCCTCGGCTGGACGCGGTGATGCAACGCCACGCCGGACAATTCAAGCCGATCCAGCTGTTTACCATCGACGAGGTCTTCGGCGGTTGGGCCAAGGCCCAGCAGGCTCATTTCGCCGACGGCGGCATGCTGGATCAGATCATGGTCAATCGTTGATGCGGCCGGGCAAACGGCATCGCGTCTTGCCGGGGTTTCCGCTGGCGCTGGGTTATACCCTGTTTTATCTGGCGCTGATTGTGTTGATTCCGTTGAGCGCGGTGTTCTTGAAATCGGCGACGCTGAATTGGGAGCAGTTCTGGTCGACGGTCAGCGCGCCGCGCGTGGTGGCGTCTTATCGCGTCACCTTCGGGACCGCGCTGCTCGCCGCCGCCATCAACGGTGTGTTCGGCTTGATTTTCGCGTGGGTGTTGGTCCGCTACAGCTTTCCGGGCAAGCGGATCGTGGACGCGCTGGTGGATTTGCCGTTCGCTCTGCCCACTGCCGTCGCTGGCATCGCGTTGACCGCCATCTACGCCGGCAACGGCTGGTTGGGGCAATGGCTGGAGCCTTTGGGCGTCAAGGTGGCCTTCACCCCGTTGGGTATTTTGATCGCGCTGACCTTTATCGGCTTGCCTTTCGTGGTGCGCACCGTGCAGCCGGTGCTCGAAGACCTCGACACCGAGTTGGAGGAGGCGGCCGTCAGTCTCGGCGCGGATCGCTGGCAGACCTTCCGGCACATCGTGTTGCCGGCGCTGCTGCCGGCCTTGCTCACCGGTTTCGCGCTGGCCTTCGCCCGCGCGGTCGGCGAATACGGCTCGGTGATCTTCATCGCCGGCAACGTGCCGATGGTCTCGGAAATTACGCCGCTATTGATCATCAGCAAGCTGGAGCAATTCGATTACGCCGGCGCGACCGCCATCGCCGTGGTGATGCTGGTGGTGTCTTTCGTGTTGCTTTTTTTGATCAACGGCCTGCAAATCTGGACCAACCGCAGCCGTGAAAGGTAAATCATGAGCGGCGCTGTCGTCAGTCATTGGGTGGTGCATTCGCACCGGTTCGAAACCAACGCCGCCACCCGCGAGCCCGCTTGGGTTAAGCGGCTGCTGATCGCCATCGCGCTGGCGTTTTTCGCGCTGTTTCTGCTGTTGCCGCTGGCGACCGTCTTCGCCGAAGCCTTGCGCCGGGGTTGGGTCGTTTATTTCGCGGCGTTGACCGAACCGGACGCGCGCTCGGCTATCAAGCTGACTTTGCTGGTCGCCGCCATCGCCGTGCCGCTCAATCTGGTTTTTGGCGTCGCGGCGGCCTGGGCGGTCGCCAAATTTAATTTTCGCGGCAAGCAATTATTAACCACGTTGATCGACCTGCCTTTTTCGGTTTCGCCGGTGGTCGCCGGCTTGATGTACGTGCTGTTGTTCGGCTCGCAGGGTTGGTTTGGGGCATGGCTTTTGCAAAACGATTTTAAGATTATTTTCGCGATGCCGGGCTTGGTGCTGGCGACGGTGTTCGTCACGGTTCCCTTTATCGCCCGCGAGCTGATTCCCTTGATGGAGGCTCAGGGGCGGGAAGACGAGGAAGCGGCGGTGGTGCTGGGGGCGTCCGGCTGGCAAATCTTTTGGCATGTGACCTTGCCGAACATCAAATGGGGTTTGCTCTACGGGGTGATTTTGTGCAACGCCCGGGCCATGGGTGAATTCGGCGCGGTGTCGGTGGTGTCCGGCCACATTCGCGGGCGCACCAACACCATGCCGCTGTATGTGGAGATCCTTTACAACGAATACAACTTTGCCGCCGCCTTCGCGGTGGCGTCGTTGTTGGCGTTGCTGGCGCTGCTGACCTTGGTGGTCAAGTCGGTGGTCGAGTGGCGCGGCCAGCAGCAGTTGAGCGCCGATCAGGAAGCGACCTAAGGGGAAAGGATGAGCATTCGTGTCGAAAAGATTGTGAAGCGCTTCGGCCAGTTCGTGGCGATTGATAACGTCACGCTGGATTTTCCGACCGGCCAACTGGTGGGGCTGCTCGGGCCGTCCGGCTGCGGCAAGACGACGCTGTTGCGCATCATCGCCGGCTTGGAGTCGGCCGACGCCGGAAGGGTTTTTCTCGAAGGCGAGGATGCCTCGGACACCCACGTGCGCGAGCGCCAAGTCGGGTTCGTGTTCCAACATTACGCGCTGTTTCGCCACATGACGGTGTTCGACAACGTGGCGTTCGGCTTGCGGATCAAGCCGCGCGGCCAGCGCCCCGCAGAGAGCGCGATCCGCGAGCGCGTCGGCCAGCTGCTCGATCTGGTGCAACTGGCGGCCTTGGCGCAACGCTATCCGGCTCAGTTGTCCGGCGGTCAGCGCCAGCGCATCGCCCTGGCGCGGGCGCTGGCGGTCGAGCCTCGGGTGATGCTGCTCGACGAGCCGTTCGGAGCCTTGGACGCCAAGGTGCGCAAGGAGCTGCGCCGCTGGTTGCGGAGCTTGCACGACGCGCTGCATTTCACCAGCGTTTTCGTGACCCACGATCAGGAAGAAGCGCTGGAGGTGTCCGATCAGGTGGTGTTGATGAATCACGGCCGGGTCGAGCAGGTCGGAACGCCCACCCAGGTTTACGAGCATCCCGCCACCCCGTTTGTCTACGGCTTTCTCGGGGCGGTGAATCTGTTTCACGGCTGGGTGCAAGGTCAACATTTGGATGTGGCCGAGGGGCGTTTGCCTTTGAATTACGGTAATTTTCCGGCTGGCACCGAGGCCTTGGGCTTCGTCCGCCCGCACGAATTGGATATCGCAACCGATCTGGCGGACCCTTCAGGTTTCGTCGCCCAGGTCGAGCGGATTTTGGCCTTTGGATCGACCGCGCGCGTCGAACTGACCGGAGCGCACGGCGAACCGAGGCGGCTTTACGAAGTGGAGCTATCGCGCGAGCGCGCCGACGCTTTGAATCTCAGCGCCGGACAGCGGGTGCGTCTGAAGCCCGCGCGCATCCGCTTGTTCCCACCCGAACAGGTTGCGGAAGTTTCCATCCGAATATTAGGCGGCCTCGGTACCCAAAAAGCCACACATTAAGCTTTGCTTGAAGGTCGGGCGCCAATATCGGATAGTTGGGTAGTGGCTCTACAGCGAATTTTTTGGCTGGACAATCAACATCTGATTTTGAGGGAAAGAGGTTTGATTAAAGATCATACTAGCTTTGCCACGCTGATCTATACACCGCAAGCATTCGATTTTGAGCCGCTATCGCAATTTCAAGGTCGTGCACGGGCTTGTCTAGATTAATTGTGACACACGAGTGTCTCAATGTTTGAATGTGCCCATAATTCCCTGTTTAATCTTAATTTTGCAAAAAATTAGAACGCTCATCGGTCATGAATCCGGCCATCGCCTCAGTCAAAGCCCGCCCGCTGCAACTGGATCTTGAGACCTCCGCAGAAGACGCCTTCGTCAGAGTGATCGACACTTGTTTGCGCCACGCCGAGGCTAATTTGCCAGCGGTGCGGGACGGGCAGATCGAAGGCGTCCATCAAATGAGGGTGGCGTTTCGCCGGCTGCGTTCCGGGTTAAAGTTGTTTCGGCCGCTAGTCCCGCGCGAAGCGAGCGCCGGACTGCTTGACGATCCGCGCTGGCTCAACGGTTTTCTGGGCCCGGCGCGCGATTGGGATGTGTTCTTAAACGAAGGGCTCTCGGTCCTGTTCGATCATTTTCCACGCAAGCGCGGTCTGTTGCTGTTTCGAACCAAGGCTGAAACCATCCGTCGAGCTCACCGTCGGGCCTTGCGCAAGGCGCTGGACGAGCCGCGCTATCAGGTGATGATGCAGCGGTTTTACGATTGGCTGGAGCGGCGCGCGTGGCGTGAAATCTCGGACGACGAGCAACGGCAAGGGCTGGCGGAACCGGTGTTGGCGTTTTCGACGCCGCTGCTCGAACGCAACCAGCGCCGGGTGGCCAAGCGGGGCGAAGACTTTGCGGAACTCTCGGCCGAGGCGCGGCACGCCTTGCGCATCCGCATCAAGGAATTGCGTTACGCGCTGGATTTTTTCGCCAGCCTCTATCCGACCGCCGAGGTCAAGGCTTATCTCGCGTCTTTGGCGAAATTGCAGGATTGCCTGGGCATCATGAACGATACCGCGGTCACCCACCGGCTGTTGGACGAGGCGGGCTTGACTTCGGCGTCCGCCGCCCGGCAGGTCATCGAAGGCTGGACCGGTTGTCGAATGGAGGCTCAAAAAGATCAGTTCGACGAACTCTGGCAACACTTTATGGCGTGCGAGCGTCCCTGGAAGGACTGAGCGACGCCATGCTCCACCCTTACAGCTAACGGTGCGAGAAGTTCTGGCGCGGCTTTGCGCGAAGTCGCGTCCGCGAGGAGCCGCCGCTGCCAGCGCGGTTCGCTTCCTTATGAATGACGCGCCGCTTGAGAGGAGAACGCCATGCCCGATTCAAGCCTGACCCAACAGTTGACCGCGCTGATCGCCGCCAAGCCAGTGAGATCCACCGATCTCGAACACGCCGCGTTGATGACCTTGGACGCCATGGCCAACGCCCTGGCCGGTCGCGCGACCGAGCCCGGCGCGATTTTGCTGCGTTGGGCGGGCGAAACGGTCGATGTCGAGCGGCAAGCTTTTTTATTCGGCGCCTTGACCCATATTTTGGAAACCGACGATTTGCATCGGGCGTCGGTGGTTCACCCAGGTTGCGTGGTGGCGCCGGCGGCGTGGTGGATCGCGGCGCGGGAGGGCCTTCGCGGTCATGCCGTGCTCAAGGCGGTGTTATGGGGTTTCGAGGCGGCGACGCGGGTGGGCATGGCGGTCGGACCGACGCACTATCGTATCTGGCATAACACCGCGACCTGCGGGCCTTATGGCTCGGCCATGGCGGCGGCGGCGCTGTTGCAACTGGACGAGGCGGCGACCGTTCACGCGCTGGGCAACGCTGGCACCCAGGCTTCGGGATTATGGCAATTTTTGGACACCGGGGCGATGAGCAAGCATCTCCATGCCGGTCGGGCGGCGGCGGCGGGCGTGCTGGCGGCGGATCTGGCCCGCTTTGGATTTACCGGCCCCCCCGAAATTCTGGAGGGCGGCAAGGGTTGGTTCGCCGCGAGTTGTCCCGATCCCGATCCCGCCGCCGTGACGCGCGATCCTGACGGACCCTGGCAGTTGCTGCAAACGTCGATCAAGCCGTGGCCTTCCTGCCGGCACACCCATCCGACCATCGACGCGGCGCTCGAAATACGCCGGCAAATCCCGTCCGATGACATTGAACGAATTGAGGTGGAAACGTATCCAACCGCATTGGACGTCTGCGACCGGCCGTTGCCGCAAAGCGATTATGAGGCCAAATTTTCGTTGCAGCATTGCGCGGCGGCGGCGCTGGCGCGGGATTCGGTGGATTTTGCCGCTTTTTTGAGTCCGGCGCGGGAACAATTGGCGGCGCTGCGACAAAGCGTTAGCTTGCGAGCCGGCGAACCTTATCGTTCCGCGTACCCGCGCGCGTGGGGCAGCGCGGTTACGGTGACGCGGCGCGGGGGCGAGCGGATCACGGTCCGGCGCGATCATGCCAAGGGCGATCCCGAAGCGGCCTTATCGCCCATCGAATTGATCGCCAAGGCGCGGATGTTGATGAGCCACGGCGGAGTCCCCGAACCGGATCGCCTGATCGACGCTATCTTGGCGCTTTCGGATGACGCAATCTTGCCCGATTTGCTATTCCGGTCGAGTTGATTTTTGGCATTGCAGCAAAAAATCTGTCATAAACGCTGTGATAAGCTGTTGTTTGTGAAACAAAATGTTGTTTTTTGCCGAAAAACAACGTTAGATGGTATGTTTTTTCTAATTTTTTTGTTAATCTATGCAGCGTGTGGCGGGCATTTTCCTTCTCCTCAGCCTGCCGCACATCCTCCTTTGGTGGTTTTTGGCCGGACAGCCTTTGTCCGGCCTTTTTTTTCGCCCGGCGCTTGGCGGGCTTGAAGCCATGCCGCATAGCTCGCTTCGGATTCCGCCCAAGCCGGAGCGGTGCCAACTGTGCGGGCGCGCGATGAGCGCGCTGACGCGGCACCACTTGATCCCCCGCGCCCGCCATCGGAAAAAACGCAACCAGCGGCTGTTCGATCACCAAGAGGTCCGCGCGCGAATCTTATGGATCTGCCGGCCTTGTCACAATCACCTTCATGAGGTGTTGAGCGAGAAAGAGATGGAGGCCGCTTATCACAGCCGCGAAGCCCTGCTGGCGCATCCGGCAATCCTGCGGTTCGTCCAATGGATCGAAACCAAGCCGGAGGGGTTCAAACCGTGAGCTTCACCGGTTGAAACCGCCGGAAATCTCGAACTGGCGCGAGCGGGCGACGCCAGCTCAAGCAGCCCTCGCGCGGTTTCCGTCAACGGTGGATCTGTCCGTGAAACTGAGGTGATCGCCAATTTTTCGATTAAAATAAACCGATCTTTTAGCCGACTCGGAATCCCGGATAACGCCATGGAATTGATCGCGCGCATCGACCGCCACTTTGCCGCCAGCCTCGAAACCAAACAGCGCACCTTGGAAGCGATGGGTTTGCGGATCGCGCAAGCCGCCGGGCATTTAGCTGAAAAACTGCGGGACGGTCATAAGATTCTGGTTTGCGGCAATGGCGGTTCGGCGGCCGACGCCCAGCATTTTGCCTCCGAACTGGTCAACCGCTTTGAAGTCGAACGTCCGGGTTTGGCCGCCATCGCCTTGACCACCGACAGCTCCGCGCTCACCTCCATCGCCAACGACGAGGCGTTCGAGCAGGTATTCGCCCGGCAGGTGCGGGCCTTGGGGCGGCCCGACGATGTGTTACTGGCGATTTCCACCAGCGGTAATTCGCCGAACGTCGTGGCGGCCGCAGAAGCCGCCCGCCAGTTGGGCATGTCGGTCGTGGCGCTGACCGGACGGGACGGGGGCCTCATGGCCCGCCAGCTGATCGGAGACGATATCGAGCTTCGGGCGGCCTCGACGGCGACCGCCCGAATTCAGGAAACCCATATTCTCATCATCCACTGCCTTTGTGACGGCGTGGATTGGTTGCTGTTTGGAAAGGAGCACTCATGAAAGCATGGCAGTTAAACGCGATCGGCGCGCTTGGATCGGTGTTGTTGCTGAGCGGTTGCGCGGGTCTGCTGCTCGGGGGCGCGGCCGTCGGCGTGGGCGTGGCGCACGACCGCCGGACCGCCGGCACGTTCGTGGATGATCAGACCGTCGAACTGAAGGTTTATGACGCGCTGAACAAGCAGCTCCCGCCAGGCAATCGGATCAACGCCACCAGTTACAACGGCGTCGTGCTGCTGACCGGCGAGGCGGTTTCGGAAAGGGCCAAGCAGCAAGCGACGGAGGTAGCGCGCGCGATGACGCCGCCGATCAGGGAAGTGTACAACGAGCTGATCGTCGCCCAGCCCAGTCCGCTGGCCACGCGCAGTAACGACGGCTTTTTGACCAGCATGATCAAAGCTTCGCTGTTCCAGATCAGGCTTAAGGACTTCGATCCGAGCCGCGTCAAGGTGGTCACGGATCGGAGCGTGGTCTATCTGATGGGCTTGGTGCGGCCGGCGGAGGGAGATGCCGCCGCCAACATCGCCAGTCAGGTGAGCGGCGTGCGCCAAGTGGTCACGCTGTTCGAATTCATCAACTGAGCTTATTTCACGATCTTCAAGATCGGCTTGCGGGCGGACGGGCCGACTGGCTTGCTCGGTTGCGGCGGGTGATCCGGCGGTGGCGAAGGCTCGCCATCCTGCTCCTCGACAAACGCCATGCCCTGTCCGCTTTCGCGCGCGTAGATGGCCAAAACGGCGGTCACCGGAATGGTGACGGTGCGGGCGACACCGCCGAAGCGAGCGTTGAATTCGATCCAGTCGTTGCCCAAACGCAGCTCGCGCACCGCCGTGGCGTTGATGTTGAGGACGATCCGTCCGTCCTTGATGTGCTGTTGCGGCACTTCCACGCCGGGCAGCTCGGCGTTGACGAGCAGGTGAGGGGTCAACCCGTTATCTTCAATCCATTCGTACAAGGCGCGAATTAAATAAGGACGAGTTGAAGAGGTCATGAGGAGGGGTCCAGCAAGGGAAAAACCGCCGCTCCAGGACGCGGCTGGAGAATAAAGCGGCTTTCAGCGGAAAGACGGGACGCGCGGTCGCCGCCTTCCGCCGAAGGATGGCGTCAGTGTATGTCCTTCCAGTACTCCTTCTTGAGGAGATAGAAGATGAAGGACGCCAGCGCCAGGAACAAGACCACCCAAATGCCGATCCGCTGCCGGTCCAACTGCGCGGGTTCGCCGACATAAGACAGGAAGTTCACCAAATCCGCCATCGCCTCGCGAAATTCCGGCGGACTCATGCTGCCGGGTTGCACCAGTTCGAAACCGGTCAGCGCCTTGGTTTCCGGCGCGCCTTTTTCCTTGGCCTTATGGACCTCGTAAACCGGTTTCTGCCAGCCCTGCAGTTCCCACAACACATGCGGCATGCCGGCGTTCGGAAACACCGCGTTGTTGACCCCAAACGGCCGGGTCGGGTCCAGGTAGAAAGTTTGCAAGTAGGTAAACAGATAGTCCGTCCCGCGCGAGCGGGCAATCAGGGTCAGATCTGGCGGCACCACGCCGAACCATTGCTTGGCGTCGGTCTTGGGCATCGCGTTTTTCATCAGTTCGCCGACCTTGGCCCCGGTGAAGATCAGATTCTGCTTGACCTGCTCGTCGGTCAAGCCGATGTCGCGGGCCAGGCGGTTGTAGCGCTGGTGCTCCAAGGAATGGCAGCCCATGCAATAGTTGACATACAGCTTGGCGCCTTTTTGCAGGGAGGCTTTGTTGTGGAGATCGATAGGCGCTCTCTCTAAGGGATAACCTTCTCCGCCAGCTGCGAGACTCAACGCGGGTAACGCCAGCAACGCGATCGCAACGATTATTTTTTTCATTTCCAGGTCACCCTTTCCGGAACGGGTTTGGTTTTTTCGAACCACGGCAGGATCGGCAATACGAAGAAGAACGCGAAGTAAACGACGGAGCAGATCTGCGCCAGGGTGGTGCGGGCCGGGGTGGTCGGCAGCGCGCCAAGATAACCCAGGATCAGGAACGAAACGATGAATGCCGCCAGCGCCAGTTTGAACGACAGGCCGCGATAGCGGATGGATTTCACCGGACTGCGGTCCAGCCACGGCAAAAAGAACAGCAGCACGATGGACGCGCCCATCGCCAGAACGCCCCAGACTTGCGTGCCCGCGAAAGAGGGCACCGCCCGCAAAATGGCGTAGAACGGGGTGAAGTACCACACCGGAGCGATGTGCGACGGCGTCTTCAAGGGATCGGCCGGATCAAAGTTCGGATGTTCGAGGAAATAGCCGCCCATTTCCGGCATGAAGAAGATCACCACCGAGAAGAACAGCAAAAACACCATCACGCCGACCAAATCTTTGACGGTGTAGTAGGGGTGGAAGGGAATGCCGTCGAGCGGTTTGCCGTCCTCGCCCTTGACCTTTTTGATTTCCACGCCGTCGGGGTTGTTGGAGCCGACTTCGTGCAGGGCCATGATATGGGCGACCACCAAGCCGAGCAGGACCAGCGGCAGGGCGATGACGTGCAGCGAGAAGAAACGGTTTAGGGTGGCGTCCGAAATCACGTAATCGCCGCGGATCCAAACCGACAGATCGGGACCGATGACGGGGATGGCGCTGAACAGGTTGATGATCACCTGCGCGCCCCAAAACGACATCTGACCCCAAGGCAGCAGGTAGCCCATGAAGGCTTCGGCCATCAAGCACAGGAAAATCAGCACGCCGAAAATCCAGATCAGCTCGCGCGGCTTCTTATAAGAGCCGTAGATCAGCGCGCGATACATGTGCAGGTAGACCATGAGGAAAAAGGCCGAGGCGCCAGTCGAATGCATGTAGCGGATCAGCCAGCCCCAGTCCACGTCGCGCATGATGTATTCGACCGAGGCGAAGGCGTCGGCGGCCGAGGGCTTGTAGCTCATGGTCAGCCAGATGCCGGTCAGAATTTGGTTGACCAGCACCAGCAGGGCCAAGGAACCGAAGAAGTACCAGAAGTTGAAATTCTTGGGCGCGTAATATTCGGTCAAATGCTCCCGCATCATTTTGGTCAGCGGGAAACGCTCGTCGATCCAGCCGAGAAAGCCGGTGGTGCCTTGAGTGTTAGCCATTATGCCGCCTCCGGATCGACGCCGATCAACAAGCGAGTGTCGCTCAGGTACCGGTAGGGAGGCACCACCAAGTTGGACGGGGCGGGGACGCCTTTATAGACCCGCCCGGCCAAATCGAAACTCGAACCGTGGCAGGGACAGAAAAAGCCGCCTTTCCAGTTAGGACCCAAGTCGGCTGGAGCCAGCTCGGGACGGAACAGCGGAGAACAGCCGAGGTGGGTGCAAATCCCCACCAGCACCAGAATTTCGGGTTTGACGGAGCGGTAGGGGTTTTGAGCGTATTTGGGTTGCTGGCTGGCCATCTCGGAGTTGGGATCCTGCAGCTGGCTCTTAAGGCCCGGCAAATCATCCAGCATTTGCTTGTTGCGCTTGACCAGCCATACGGGTTTGCCGCGCCATTCGACGGTTAGCCTAGCGCCCTCTTCCAACTTGCTGATGTCCGCTTCCACCGGCGCGCCGGCGGCCTGAGCTCGCTCGCTGGGCGACCAGGACTTCAAAAATGGAACGGCGACGAACGCCACGCCGACGCCGCCGACCACAGTAGCCGTAGCGGTCAGAAATCGGCGTCGGCCGAGATCGACGTCATCTACCGTACTCATACGCAGTCTCCTGTTGTGATTTATCGTTAGATTATGGATGGGTAGGACACGCAAGGCAGCACGGTGTCGTGTTCGCCGGAGCCGGACTGGGAGCTTTTATGATGCCGAAACCAGCACGCTTCGGAGGACGCTGGACGATGCGCGAACTCCATCAGTAACAACTCCCGCCATTTTCGCGGTACGGTAAAACTATAACCTAACGAGGGTATTAGGGTCTACGCGCTTGTCGCTTGAAGCCGTCGGCCCGCGCGGCGACGCGCCCGGCCCGGCCGGGCGTGGAAGGGGTTCGATGCGAAATCCACTACCGGGCGGTGTTGCTTCCCGCTGCGTTCCGAGCGGCCGTCGGCCCGGATAAAAGGCTCTTTTTCCGGACCGATCTTGACGGCGCGCCAGCTTCGGGCGGGTTGAGAATTAAGGGTAACCTTGCCGCTCTATCCGGCGCTAGGCTCCTAAAGTCTGAACCGCTACTTGATCAGCGCCGCCAGCTCAGCGGCGGTAACAGGGGCAAAACGTTCGTCTTTAAGGGCGGTCAATCCCACGTAATCCGATCCTTGATTATCGGTGGTGAAGTCGACTTTGAGGCCGCCGAGATCGTAGGGTTGGCGGCGCGCCGCCTTCAGAAAATTCTCGCGGGTCAACGGTCCGTCGATGGTTTGCATGATCATGACGAACAGCTTGCCGACCATATAGCTTTCCAAGGAGATGACGTTGAGATTTTCACTCAAAGCCTTGCGCGCTTCCGCCACCACAGGCAACGGCGATTCGAGCGGCGGCACCACCTGAGTGGTAAAAATAACTTTGTTTTTAACAGCTTTTTCCTTCAATAGAGACGCCAATAAATCGCCCGAGGCCGCCGACACCGAGCTAAAAATCCAAGGCTCGCCTTTTTGAATGACGTAAGCGATGAAATTGACGGCTTGATTGTAAAGCGCGGTGGTTACGACCAGACGGCAACGAACGCCCGCCTCGGTTTCCCACTTTTTCAAGGACATGTAGCCTTCGCGAGCGTTTGAAGTATCGCGCTTATAAACGCCGACGGGACCGATGTTGTTGCGGGCCGGATTGTCTCCCGGCATGTTCAAAATTTGATCCAGTTTGGCGACGGCCGCCTCAGTTCCAGGGTGCTTGGCCAATGAGGCGCGAAGTCCGGACAAACCGCTCATGCCGTAAGGATCGTTTTGGACATACGCGCAGATTTCGGTCGGCTTGAGGCCCATCGAGATCCCGGTATCAGCGGCGATTTCGACTTCCTTGGCGTAGGAAACTCGAAAGTTCAGCACATCGCCAGGACCGGTAAAGCCCGCGCCGTTATAGAAACCGAAGGCGGGAATTTTGTGTTCGGCCAGCACCGGCAGCACCGCTTTGGCGGTTCCGGTGCCGCCGCTGAGCACCATGGCGAAGATGCCTTTTTCGATCAACTGCTTGGCGCCTTCAACCGCCTTGGCGGGTTCATAGAAGTCATTGACTTGCGTGAATTCGATGGCGTGTTTCTGGACGGTTTGGCCGTTCAAGGCCGCCGTCATGCCCTGTTTTTGAGATTGACCGAAATACTTGTATTCACCTTCCAATTGCGTCGTTGATCCGATCCGGATGATTTTATCGGTAACGCCGACTTCTTGCGCCGAAGCCCAGCTTGGCGCGAGACCGAACGCGAGCCATGCGCCCCATGCGGCGGCTAGGGCCATGTTTAAACGAGGCTTCTGAATTTGTGGTGCAAGCATTGTTTGTCTCCTTCACCTTCTAAAAAACTTCAATTTCGGAAATCAGGATGTTCTCCAGCAAAGTGCCTAGTGTAGGCAACAATAAAGAGCAATTATATAAGAATTTCAGTATTATTTAGGTTAAAAATACATATTAATTATCTGGTTTTTCGGGCGAGGTTCTGAAAGGAGCGGTTTGTAAACTCAAGGCGGGCTACACCGGATTGTCGATATCGACAAACTCGAAGCGGAGCTTGAATCGATCAGCCAAATGCGCCCCCAGCGCTCGAACGCCATAGCGTTCGGTCGCGTGGTGGCCGGCGGCGAAAAAATGCAAGCCGTTCTCGCGGGCGAAATGAATGGTTTGTTCCGAAGCTTCGCCGGTTAGGAAACCGTCCGCTCCACTTTCCAGCGCGATTTCGATGAACGACTGGGCCGCGCCCGTACACCAGGCGAGACGCTGGATCGGGGCGTCGCCGGCGGGCACATGCAGCGGTTTTCGGCCGAGGCGGGCGGCGAGATGGGCGGCGAAGGCGTCCGCCGACACCGGCTCGGCCGTCTGGCCCAACATCACCAGTTCAAGCCCTCGCCGGTCGCTGCCGGAGGTCCCCGTGACGGTGAGATCGAGCACGCGAGCCAGTTGGGCGTTGTTGCCGAGTTCCGGATGGGCGTCCAGCGGCAGGTGATAGGCGATCAAGCTGATATCGTGACGGAGCAGCGCGGCAATCCGGCGCTGTTTCATGCCGATGATGCGCGGGTCTTCGCCTTTCCAAAAATAGCCGTGATGCACCAGCACGGCGTCGGCGCGGCGCTCGATTGCCGCATCCAGCAGCGCTTGGCAGGCGGTGACGCCGCCGATCAAGGTTTCGACCTCCGGCCGTCCTTGCACCTGCAAACCGTTCGGGCAATAGTCGTTGAAAGTCTCGATGGCCAACAGGCGGTTGGCATAGGCCAGCAAATCGTCAAGCCGCGCCATCAGCGGGAGTCCGGCAGCGACTTTAAAGCGGAAAGCAGCGCGGCGTTTTGCTCGGGATTGCCGATGGTGATCCGCAAAAACTGGTCGATGCGCGGCTGGCGGAAATGGCGGACGATGATGCCGCGCTGGCGCAAGGCGGCGGCCAGTTCGGCGGCGGCCAGTTCGGGATGGCGGGCGAACAGGAAATTAGCGGCCGAGGGCAACACCTCAAAGCCCAATTCCCGAAGGCTCGCGCTCACCTGTTCGCGGCTGGCGATGACGGCTTGCCGGGTGCGTTCGAAGTGTTCCCGGTCGGCGAAGGCGGCCACCGCCCCGGCGATGGCGAGCCGGTCGAGCGGATAGGAGTTAAAGCTGTTCTTGACCCGCTCCAAGGCGTCGATCAGTTCGGGATGGCCGACCGCAAAGCCTACCCGCAAGCCCGCCAGCGCCCGCGACTTGGACAGCGTTTGAATCACCAGCAGATTCGGATAACGGCCCGCGAGCGCGATGGCGGTTTCCCCGCCGAAATCGATGTAGGCTTCGTCCACCACCACCGCGGAATCGCGGTTGAAGGCCAGCAAGCGTTCCAAATCGACCAGCGCCAGTAGACAGCCGGTCGGCGCGTTCGGATTGGCGAAAATGACGCCGCTGTTCGGTCGTCGGTAATCGTCGATTCGCAGCGTGAAATCTTGAGCGAGCGGCACGGTCTCGTAGGCGATTGCGTAAAGGCCGCAATACACCGGATAAAAACTGTAGGTGATGTCGGGGAACAACAGCGGCGCATCGTGTTGGAACAGCGCCTGAAAGGTGAAAGCCAGAATCTCGTCCGAACCGTTCCCGACGAACACTTGAGCCGGACTGACGCCATAATAATCGGCGATGGCCCGTTTCAAACGCTCGGCGTTCGGGTCGGGATACAGGCGCAGGGCGTCGGATAGCTCCGCCTGAATCGCTTCCAACACCTTGGGCGAGGGGCCATAGGGATTTTCGTTGGTATTGAGCTTGACCAAATTGGCGAGCTTGGGCTGCTCGCCGGGTACGTAGGGGGTGAGCCGGTGGACGACCGGACTCCACAACCGCCGGCTCATGGCGGCTCCGGGATGCGGTATTCGGCCGATCGCGCATGAGCGGTCAGGCCCTCGCCGCGCGCCAGGATCGAGGCGGCGCGGCCCAGACGGGCGGCTCCCTCGGGCGAGCAGTAAATCAAGCTGGTGCGCTTTTGAAAATCGTACACGCCCAACGGCGAGGAAAAGCGGGCGGTGCGCGAGGTCGGCAGCACGTGATTGGGACCGGCGCAGTAATCGCCCACCGCCTCGGCGGTGTGACGGCCCATGAAAATCGCGCCGGCATGGCGGATCAGCGGCAGCAACGCCTCCGGTTGCGCCACTGAAAGTTCCAGATGTTCGGGCGCGATGAAATTGACCACTTGCGCTGCCTCGTTCAAATCCAAAGTCTGGATGAGCGCGGCCCGTCGGCCGAGCGACGCCTCGATGATGGCCCGCCGCTCCATCTCAGGCAACTGTCGCTCGATGCTGGCCGCGACTCGCTCCAAAAATGCGCCATCCGGACTGATCAGAATCGGTTGGGCGTCCTCGTCGTGCTCGGCCTGCGAGAATAAATCCATCGCGATCCAGTCCGGATCGGTACGGCCGTCGCAAACCACCAGGATTTCCGACGGACCGGCGATCATGTCGATGCCGACGGTTCCGAAAACCTGGCGCTTGGCGGCGGCGACGTAACTGTTGCCCGGTCCGACGATTTTATCGACGCGGGGCACGGTGGCGGTACCGTAGGCCAGCGCCGCCACCGCCTGCGCGCCGCCGATGGCGAACGCTCGGTCCACGCCGGCGATGGCGGCGGCGGCGAGCACCAAATCGTTTAGCGCGCCATCCGGTGCTGGAACCACCATCACGATTTCCGCGACGCCGGCGACCTTGGCGGGGATCGCGTTCATCAACACCGAGGAGGGATAAGCGGCCTTGCCGCCCGGCACGTACAGCCCGACCCGATCCAGCGGCGTGACTTGCTGGCCGAGCGCGGTGCCGTCCGCCTCGGTGAAGCGCCAGGATTCCAGCGTTTGGCGTTCGGCGTAGGCGCGAATCCGAGCGGCGGCGGTTTCCAGCGCTTGTCGTTGCTCGGCGGGAATGCTGTCCAGCGCGCGGTGCAACCGGGCGGCGGACAGTTCCAGGTCGGCGATTTTCACGGCCTTCGAGCGGTCGAACCGACGGGTGTATTCCAACAGGGCGTCATCGCCCCGCGTTCGCACTTGGTCGAGAATGTCGCGCACGGTGGCGCTCACCGATCCGTCGGCGACGCTTTCCCAGGCGGTCAACTCCGCCAGACGCGACCAAAAATCAAACTGGGTGGTATTCAGACGTTGGATATCTGGCATAAGCGATGTCCGAGCGACAAACGGCGGCGCGCCGGGCGGCGGGCCTCAAGCGCCTGCGGCGGCGGCCATGCGGTTCATGATCGCCTTGATGCGGGCGTGTTTCATTTTCATGGCGGCCTTGTTGACGATCAGCCGCGAACTGATGTCGGCGATATGCTCCAGGGGCATCAAGCCGTTGGCTTTCAAGGTGCTGCCGGTATCGACCACATCGACGATGTAATCGGCCAGCCCCACCAGCGGCGCCAATTCCATCGAACCGTAGAGCTTGATCACCTCGACTTGCCGGCCCCGGTCGGAGAAATAGCGGCGGGTGATGTTGACGAACTTGGTAGCGATGCGCGGGCGGCTCAAGCGGGGCGGCCGGTCGGGACGGCCGGCGACCATCAGCCGGCAGCGGGCGATCCGCAAATCCAGCGGTTCGTACAACCCCTCGCCGCCGTGCTCCAGCAGCACGTCCTTGCCGGCCACGCCGAGATCGGCCGCGCCGTATTGCACGTAGGTCGGTACGTCGGTGGCGCGGATGATCACCAATTTGATGTCGGGTTGGTCGGTATCGAGAATCAATTTACGGCTGGTTTCGGGGTCGTCGACCGGAACGATGCCCGCCGCCGCCAGCAGCGGCAAGGTTTCCTTGAAGATGCGGCCCTTGGACAGAGCGATGGTCAGCGCGGCGGTCATAAGGGACCTGTTCAACCGGGCGTGCGGCGGATGCGCGCGCCCAGGTGCGACAGTTTTTCCTCGATGCAGTCGTAACCGCGATCGATGTGGTAAATGCGGTCCAGCACGGTGTCGCCGTCCGCCACCAGCGCGGCCAGAATCAGGCTGGCCGAGGCGCGCAGATCGGTGGCCATGACCGGCGCGCCGGTCAGTTTGGGAACGCCGATGCTGATGGCGGTGTTGCCTTCTAGTTCGATTTGCGCGCCCATCCGCTGCAGTTCGTTGATGTGCATGAAGCGGTTCTCGAACACCGTTTCGGTGATCGTGCCGACGCCGTCGGCGACGGCGTTGAGCGCGACGAACTGCGCTTGCATGTCGGTGGGGAAGGCGGGATAGGGGGCGGTGCGGATGCGCACCGCCTTGGGCCGGCGGCCGGTCATGTCGGCTTCGATCCAGTCCGGTCCAGTGTTGACCTGAATGCCGGCTTCCTCCATTTTCAGCAGCACCGCTTCCAGATGGGCGGGGCGGGCGTCCTTGATTTTGACCCGCCCGCCGGTGATCGCGCCCGCCAGCAGGTACGTGCCGATCTCGATCCGATCCGGCAGAACCTGATAGTGCGCGCCGTGAAGCTGGTCCACCCCCTCGATCACCAGCGTATCCGTGCCCGCGCCTTCGATGTGCGCGCCCATCGCCATCAAGCACTCCGCCAGATCCACCACCTCCGGTTCGCGGGCGGCGTTTTCGATGATCGTGGTGCCACGGGCCAGCACGGCGGCCATCAGCAGGTTTTCGGTGCCGGTGACTGTGACCAGATCCAGCACGATATGCGCGCCTTTCAAGCGGTTGGCGCGGGCGCGGA
>ERZ761607.2288-NODE-2288-length-21159-cov-3.638836_pt1 | contig 21159 bp, 15 predicted proteins | sample MGYA00511164_ERZ761607 | MGnify/ENA primary metagenome ERZ761607 (study PRJEB28899, sample SAMN02445080) | bioreactor sludge metagenome | biome: EBPR sludge | place: Australia: Brisbane, Thorneside Wastewater Treatment Plant | collected 2011-06-22 ... | reverse complement strand
GTCTGGACCAAGGTCACCTCGGAAGCCGGCGGACTGATCGAAGGCTTCACTGGCGCCACCCCACTGGCCGTCGCAGCCCTCGTTCCGGCCGGACAGAACGTGTTGGAGGCTCTCCACAACGCCGATTATGCCGGCTTCGATTGGATGCGCCTGTTCATCGGCACCATCGGCGGCAGTATCGGCGAAACATCCGCCCTCGCCTGCCTGATCGGTGCGGTCATCCTGATCGCCATGGGCGTCGGATCCTGGCGCATCATGCTCGGCAGCGTGTTCGGCCTGATCGCGATGTCCCTGTTGCTGAACCTGCTCCCCGCCGACAAGTACAAAGGATTCACCCAACTGCCCTTCTATTACCACATGGTCATGGGCAGCTTTGCCTTCGGTACCGTCTTCATGGCCACCGACCCGGTATCCGCCGCCGCTACCGAACGCGGCAAGTGGATCTACGGTTTCCTGATCGGTGTGATGATTGTGCTGATCCGTGTCACCAACCCCGCCTATCCGGAAGGCGTAATGCTTGCCATCCTGTTCATGAACGTGATGGCCCCGCTGATCGACCACCTCGTCGTACAGTCCCACATCCGTCAACGCAAAGCCTACCTGGGGAAGTTCCGCCATGCGTAAAGATGACATCCGCGTAATTACCTTCGCTGCCATCGTCTGTGTGATCTGCAGCCTGCTGCTCTCCGTGACCGCCCAGTCGCTGAAGGACAAGCAGGATGAACAGGTCGAACTAGACCGGAAGATGAATGTTCTCAAGGCCTTTGGCGTCACGCTGGTCGATGAGTCCGGCGCAAGGATCTCGAGGGAAACGGTGGAACGCTACTTCACCGACCACATCTCGGAGATCTTCATTGCCAAGGAAACCGGCGATGTCGTTGAAAATCCCGACCCCGTGGTGCTGAAGAAGGAAGCGAAAGCCCGCACCCATGAAGGCCGTAGCCTGTTGCCGCTCTACGTGTGGAAGGACGACGGAGTCGCCACGAAATATGCCTTCCCGACATCGGGTATGGGTCTGTGGTCGATTGTCCACGGTTACCTCGCCCTGGACCGCGATCTCGCCACCGTGATCGGCGTGACCTTCTACAAGCACGGTGAAACACCCGGCCTCGGCGGCGAAGTATCCACCGAGTGGTTCCAAAACCAGTTTGCCGACAAGAAGATCTACGAGAATGGATCATTGATCCGCCTCGAAGTCGTCAAGGGCGGCGCGCCCGAAGGAAGCAACCACCAAGTCGATGGCATCAGCGGTGCCACCATGACCGGCAACGGCCTCAATACCTTCATCAACCGCGACATTTCCTACTACAACAAGTACTTCAGCCGCATCCGGGGGACCTGATCATGGCCAAGAACAAGGACATCCTGCTCGATCCGTTGTCGGACAACAATCCGATCACCATCCAGATTCTCGGAATCTGCTCGGCCCTCGCCGTAACCGTGAAAATGGAAACCTCCGCGGTCATGTGCATCGCCTTGACCGTTGTGCTGGTCCTGTCGAACGTAGCCATCTCCCTGATCCGCAACATCACGCCGGGCCGCATTCGCATGATCGTCGAAATGGCCGTGGTGGCTACCCTGGTGATTGTGACGGACCAGTTCCTGCGCGCCTACATGTTCGACGTCAGCCGGCAATTGAGCGTATTCGTCGGCCTGATCATCACGAACTGCATCGTGATGGGCCGCATGGAAGCATTCGGCATGCAAAACCCACCCGGGCTCGCTTTCCTGGACGGTCTGGGCAACGGACTCGGTTACAGTGCCGTGCTGCTCACCGTCGCCTCCTTGCGCGAGGTGCTCGGTTCCGGCACCTGGTTCGGCTACCATGTCATGCCTAGCGGGTACCAGCCCAACGGTCTCGCCCTGCTCGCCCCCGGCGCCTTCATCATCATCGGGCTGCTGATCTGGGCCCAACGGACGATTATCAAAAAATTCGAGGCGGAATAAGGAGCACCATCATGGAACTCATCAGTCTTGCCGTAAAATCAATCTTCATCGAAAACATGGTTTTGGCCTTCTTCCTGGGCATGTGCTCGTTCCTTGCCCTATCGAAGAAGGTTGAGACAGCCACCGGCCTGGGGCTCGCCGTGACCTTCGTGCTGACCCTGACTGTCCCGCTGAACTGGGCGATCTACAATTACCTGCTCAAGGATGGCGCCCTCGCCTGGACGGGGAACCCCAGCCTGGCCGGCCTTGACCTTTCCTTTCTGACGTTCATCTGCTTCATCGCGGTGATCGCCTCGACGGTGCAGCTCGTTGAGATGACCCTCGACAAGTTTTTCCCGCCGCTCTACAGCGCGCTGGGCATTTTCCTCCCGCTGATCACGGTCAACTGCGCCATTCTCGGCGGCTGCCTGTTCATGGTGGAACGCCAGTACGGCTTTGCCGAGTCGGTAGTGTACGGTTTCGGTTCCGGAATCGGCTGGTTCCTCGCCATCGTCGGTCTCGCCGCCATTCGCAAGAAAATCCGCTACTCGCACATCCCCGACGGGTTGAAAGGCCTCGGCATGACATTCATCCTGACCGGCTTGATGGCCATTGGATTTTTGTGCTTTTCGGGTATATCGTTGTAAACCAATTCCGGGAGTCCTGACATGAGTCCTACCCTACTGCCAGTGTTCGCGATCTTTGACCCGATCTTCGTAGCCGCCAGCGTGGCCGTGTTTACCGGCGTCATTCTCGCCCTCGTCATCGGCCTGATGATCGCCTCGCGCAAACTCCAACCGGCGGGAACCATCAAGATCGACATCAACGACGGCAAGAAGGTGATCGAGGTGGAACCCGGGGTCACCCTGCTCTCCGCCCTGTCCGGCCAAAACGTATTCCTGCCTTCCGCCTGCGGTGGCGGCGGCACCTGCGCCATGTGCAAATGTCACGTGCTTGAAGGTGGCGGATCGATCCTACCCACGGAAACCGGTCACATCGGCAAGGCCGACGCCAAGGCCGGCATGCGTCTCGGTTGCCAGGTTAAGGTCAAGAACGACATGAAGATCCACGTCCACGACGAGGTCCTCGAGATCCGCAAGTTCGAGGGTACCGTTCGTTCGAATCACAACGTAGCCACGTTCATCAAGGAATTCATCGTCGATCTGCCCCCGGGCATGGACCTGAACCACAAGGCCGGCGGATACATCCAGATCGACATCCCCAAGTACGAACTCTCGTTCAAGGACTTCATCATTGAGGATCGCTTCAAGAAGGCCTGGGACAACTTCAAGCTCTGGGACATCAAGGCCAAGAACGATGAACCATGCTTCCGAGCCTACTCGATGGCGAACCATCCCGCCGAGGGCAACTGTGTGATGCTGAACGTCCGCATCGCCACGCCCCCGCCCAGCATGCCTGGTGTACCGCCCGGCAAGGCCTCCAGCTACATCTTCAACCTGAAACCGGGCGACAAGGTCTGGATCAGCGGTCCCTATGGCGAATTCTTCGCCAAGGACACCAACAAGGAAATGGTCTACATCGGTGGCGGTGCCGGCATGGCTCCTCTCCGTGCGCACATCATGGACCTCCTGGAAACCAAGAAGTCCACCCGCAAGATCAGCTACTGGTACGGTGCCCGTTCCCCGAACGAGATGTTCTACGAGCCGGATTTCCGCAAGCTCGAGAAGGAATTCCCCAATTTCAAGATGAATATCGCCATGAGCGAACCGCGCCCCGAGGACAACTGGACCGGTTACACCGGCTTCATCCATCAGGTGCTGTTCGACAACTACCTCAAGAACCACGAGGATCCGAGTGAGATCGAATTCTATATCTGCGGTCCGCCGCCAATGATTGCCGCCGTGAACAAGATGCTGTTCGACCTCGGTGTCGAGAAGGAGCAGATCGCCTACGACGAGTTCGGTTGATCTGCCTCCTTGGTCATGACGAAAAAGCGCCCGCCCGGGCGCTTTTTTCGTTTCAGGACAAGGGATTATCCAATTTACACCCCTTCGCGTTTGTCTATAGTGGCGGCTGGAGCAGAACATGACGGATCGATCGGAAATCATCGGTGTGGTTGGTTTGGGTTATGTGGGCATGCCCCTCGCCGCCGCACTTGCCGAACGGTATCCGGTGATCGGATTCGACATCAATGCACGACGGATTGCCGAACTTGTATCCGGAGTCGATCACACCGGTGAAGTGTCCGCCGAAGAGCTGAAAAACCCCAACCTCCGCTTTTCCAATCACGTCAACGCACTGCGCGAAGCGACCTTCATCATCATCGCCGTACCCACGCCGGTCACCCCGGCTCTTCAGCCTGATCTTGAACCACTCCGCACCAGCTCCGAACTGGTCGGATCCATCCTCCAACCCGGCATGCTGGTTTCCTATGAGAGCACGGTGTACCCGGGATTGACCGAGGATTATTGCCTGCCCATCCTCGAAGCCAAATCCGGCCTGAAACTGGGACAATTCGACCTGGCCTATTCACCCGAACGCGTGAATCCGGGCGACAAGCATCACACCGTCCGCACGGTTGTCAAAATCGTCAGCGGTCACACCCCGGCCTCCTGCGAGCGGGCCGCGACCGTCTATGCCCAGGCAACCCGCGCTGGCATCCACAAGGCACCGAGCATCAAAACCGCCGAAGCCGCCAAGGTGATCGAAAATGTCCAGCGTGACCTGAACATCGCCCTGATGAACGAGTTATCCAAGATTTTTTCGCTGCTCGGCTTGAATACGGATGAGGTACTGGCCGCCGCCGGCACCAAGTGGAATTTCCACAAGTACCACCCGGGCCTCGTCGGCGGTCATTGCATCGGCGTGGATCCCTACTATCTGACTCATCGCGCCGTCGAACTCGGTTACCACCCCGAAGTCATCCTCGCCGGCCGCCGCATCAACGACAGCATGGGCAAGCATGTCGGCTCACTGGTCATCGACGCCTTGAACCGCAACGACCGATTGCCCCGCCATGCCAACATCTGGGTCCTCGGCCTGACCTTCAAGGAGAATGTTCCGGACATCCGGAACACCAAGGCCATCGACGTTGTTCGCCACCTGCAACGCCACGGCGCGTCCGTATCCGTCTGGGAACCCATGATGGATCCGTCCCATATCGAGCGGAAATTCGAGGTGCCAACCTGTCAACCGGACGATGTACGCGACCTGGATGCCGTGGTCCTGATCAACGGGCACGAGGCTTTCCGCGGCTTGACCCTGGACAAACTGAAGTCGAGGATGAGGACCCCCGTCCTCGTTGACATCAAGCATTTCTATGACCGCGCCGAAGCCCGCCGCCTGGGTTTCGATTACACCACCCTGTGAACACCTGCACCACCATTGCCAACAAACAGCCGCGACCAGGTCAACAGGCTGGATCGGTCTTTGCGAGGACGACATGATCAAATCATTCGTATTCAGCGGCGGCAAACTGGTAGGTGAAGATCCCGGCTTGGATTTTATCAAGACCATGCTGTTCGATGACGATGCCCAGATCTGGGTCGACCTCGAAGCACCATCACCCGAGGAGGCGCGTTCGGTCCTCGAGGGCATCTTCGGTTTTCACCCGCTGGCCATTGAAGACTGCATTGCCGTTACCGAACAGCCGAAGATCGATGACTACGAGAAGTACCTCTTCACGGTCATTCATGCGCTGACCATAAACGCCGAGCGCAAGGTGCAAACCCTCGAACTCAACATGTTCATCGGCCGCAACTTCCTCGTGTCGCACCATGATCAGGCGATACCGAGCATCCGCCAGACCGTGGATCGGATCAAACGGAACACCGCGGCGGTAGCGAAGGCGTCAGACCGGTTGGCCTACACCATCCTCGACCTGCTGTTCGATCTCTACGAACCCGCCATGGAAGCGGTGGCGAATGACATCGCCGAACTGGAGCGCGAGGTGCTCGCATCCCGCTCTTCGGACATTCTCGGTACGGTGCTCAACCTCAAGACGGAAGTCCGGAATTTCCGTCAGGTGGTCAATCCCCAGCGCGAAGTCATTGCTCGCATCGCTCGGGGTGAATTCAAGCTGGTTCGACCTCACCTTCTCCCGTATTACCGGGATCTGCTCGATCGCCTGAAACGGGTCAGCGACCTGACCGAGTTCTACCGCGAGACGTTGACAAATATCCTGCAGATCCACCTGAACCTTCAACAGATGGAAGTCAACCGGGTCATCAAGATCCTCACCGTGCTCGCCACCCTCAGCCTGCCGATAGTGGTAATTACCAGCTTCTACGGCATGAACTTCAACCATATGCCGGAACTTGAATGGCGCTGGCCCTACCTGTGGGTGCTCGGCTTGACCGTGATTTCGTCCGGCATCATCTACTTCTTTCTCCGCCTGAAACGATGGTTGTAATCAAGGAGCATTCCGCCACGACATGAGAAAACGCTACATCCTCGACACCAACGTCCTGCTGCACGATCCAAAAGCCCTGTTCCAGTTCCAGGACAACGATGTGGTCATCCCGCTGAAAGTGATTGAGGAGATCGACCGTTTCAAGCGCGACCAGACGGAACTCGGCCGCAATGCCCGCCATGTCTCCCGGATGCTCGACGAAATCCGGCTGCAGGGCAATCTCTCCAAGGGCGTGAACATGCCGGGTGGCGGCAACCTCTGCATCGCTTTTCCCGGTGAGCGCCATTCCTATACGGAAGGCATCACCGCGGATGACCAGATCCTCCACCTGTCCATGCTGCTCCGCGAAAAGAACGAGAATCCGCCCATCATCGTTGTCAGCAAGGATATCAACCTCCGCCTGAAAGCAGACGCCCTCGGCCTCGAAGCGGAGGATTACGAAACAGGTCAGGTGAATATTGATGAACTGTTCCTCGGCCACTCTACCCACGACGTCTCACCCGATGTCCTGGACCATTTCCGACAGAATGGCTTCATCGAGCCGGCCGGCTTCACGCCTTCCCCGAACGAGTATGTTCTCCTGCGCGACCAGAACGATACCAACCACGCATTGCTGACGCGTTTCGACGCGCCGTCCAACCGGCTCATCCCGCTGATCCCCGCACCCGACGAGGTTCGCCCCGTCCAGCCCCGCAACAAGGAACAGCATTTTGCGATGGATGCCCTCTTGAACGATGATATCAAGCTGGTGACCATCATCGGCAAGGCTGGTACCGGGAAAACCCTGCTTGCCGTGGCCGCTGCCATCTACAAGACCATGGATCAAAAGAATTACCGGCGTATGCTGATATGCCGTCCGACCATACCGATGGGCAAGGACATCGGGTACCTTCCGGGCACCGTCGAGGAAAAACTCAATCCGTGGATGCAACCGATTTTCGATGCGATGGACCTGCTCGCCAACGGCCGCAAGAACGGCTTCAAGGGAAGCAAGTCCATGGCCGAGGAATCGGATCGCATCGCCATCGAACCCCTGACCTACATCCGGGGCCGCAGCATCCCCAACCAGTACATCGTCGTGGATGAAGCACAAAACCTCACGCCGCTCGAAGCGAAAACCGTGCTGACCCGCGTCGGGCCCGGCACGAAAATCGTGCTCACCGGCGACATCTACCAGATCGACAACCCCTACGTGGACAGCATGTCGAACGGCCTCACCTCGATTGTCGAGAAATTCCGCAACCAATCCATCGCCGCCCACATCGTGCTGAACAAGGGCGTGCGGTCGGAGGTTGCCGATCTCGCCGCGACCTTGCTCTGATGCCATGAAACGAGCGCTGCGCAAAAGTGGCCACGGCGTGCTGTTCCTCCTGGACCTGGCCTGGGTGGCGGGTGCGGTTGGTGTCTGCACCGCCTGGTGGGTCGGCTGGATCTTCAAGGACTCCTCCCGCGCCACGATCTGGTTCAGCCTGATCCCGCCGTTGGCGGTGATTCTGTTCGGATTCGGCTGGCTTTTCCTTACCCTGCGCAACCGCTTCCGAGTCGTCCAGTTGTTCGTCTTCGCCACCGTCATCGCCTGCTTCGTCAAGGTGCTGTTAATCGATCACCGGTGGAACCGTGCGCCCCGGCAATTGCCCCCGGACAACCTGCGCATCCTGCACTGGAATACGGCCTGGGGCGTTCTTGGCGTCGAATCCATCGTCCGCACCATGTCGTATGACCAACCGGACATCGTCCTGATCTCCGAACCTCCCCGCCTCGACATGATATCGGACATCGCCTACCACGCCCTCGGCATGGAGCACATCTTTACCGACAAGGGCATGACGCTGGCCTCCCATTTTCCGATCACCTACCTCGGCCATGTCCCCTTTCCCCTCGGTGCGGCCTGGCATGTTCGCGTCGACACCCCCCATGGTCCGCTGGAATTCGTCGCCGCAGATCTTGTCTCCCGTCCCGACCTGAACCGGCACCCTCCGCTCAAGGCTCTGGCGGACTGGTTTGCCGCCCGCACCAACACCCTGCCGGTCGTGCTGATGGGCGACTTCAACACACCCCATGATGCCACCGCCTTCGCACCGTTGCGCCAGCACCTCCAGCGTGCGTACGAGGTGCGCGGACGTGGCTGGCCATACACCTGGCCCGTGCCGCTCCCCGTCTTCGCCATCGACCACACCTGGATCAGCCCCGATATCACCGTGAACGATTACTTCCTGCTCGTCGCCCGGTACAGCGACCACAAACGCCAGATCATCGACCTTTCATTGCCTCCCCTTTCCGAATCGAACACGACGACCACCACCCCGGACGAGGCCGCACCATAATGGAACAGGCCACTGCATTCGGGGCCCTCAATTATCTGGTGCTGGGAACCTATGTCACCGCAATGATGGCCATCGGCCTGGCCTTCGCCGGGCGCCAGTCCTCCCTCCAGCACTACGTGCTCGCTGGTCGCTCGCTTCCCTGGATCGCCGTTGCAATGAGCATGTATGCATCGGTTACCAGTGCGATGACCTTCATGGGGCTTCCCGGCATGGCCTACCGCCAGAACCTCTCGTTGCTGGTGGTCAGCCTGATGAGCCCGCTTGTCGCACCGGTCCTGATCTACCTGATCTATCCGCTCTACCGCAAACTGCGGGTTACAACCTCCTACGAATACATTCTTCATCGCTTCGGTTCCCGTGCCCGCTATGCCGTGGCCGGCTTGTTCGTTGCTGCCCGGTTGAGCTGGCTGGCGACCGTGATCTACGCCCCGGCCCTCGCCCTGCACGTGACGACCGATGTGCCACTCGGTCTGGCCATCGTGCTGATCGGAGGCATGGCCACCCTCTACTGCGTGCTCGGCGGACTCTCGGCCGTGGTGTGGACCGATGTGCCCCAGTTCATCATCATGATCGGCGGCGCAACGTGGATCGCCGCGGAAATCGTCCTGTCCGTCCCCGGCGGTTTTACCGGCATTCTCGCCGAAGGCCATGCCTCCGATAAACTGGTCGCCTTCAACTGGTCATTCCAACTCGGCGAAATGACCGCGCTCGGCGTCGCCATCGCCTACTTCTTCATTCTGATCCAGGACTACGGGGTGGACCAGGTCACCGTACAACGGATGATGGCGATCAAGGACGACCGTGGTGTCACCAAGGCCATCCTGTTCAATGCCATTACCGACTTCGTGATCATCGCGCTGCTCCTCTTCGTCGGACTTGGCCTCTACGTGTTCTACCAGCAACATCCCGGCCAGCTCCCGCCTGACTTGCGCCCCGATCGCGTCCTTCCGTGGTTCATCCTCCATGAACTGCCCGCCGGTGTTTCCGGGCTGCTCATCGCGGCATTGTTTGCCGCCGCCATGTCCAGCGTGGATTCCGGATTGAACTCGTTGACTACAGTCATCCTGAATGACATCGTCGCCCCCCTGGCTGCCCGTTCCAGCCATTCCTCCGCATGGTTGACCGTGAACCGGGCCCGCCTGCTGACATTCCTGCTGGGCCTGGCCGCCTGCCTGGTCGCCCTGCTGGTGTACCAGCGGATCGAGGGCATTATCCGCGCCTTCTACACCTACATGGGCCTGTTCAGTGCCCCCGTGTTGGCCCTGTTCCTGCTTGGCATGCTGACGCGCTCCGCCAACGCGTTCGGCTGGATACTCGCAACCCTCGCTTCCATCGCCACCATCCTTACCATCAAGCATCTGGACCTGATGGATGAAATCCACTTGTTCCCCTTGTCCACCCTGCTGACCTTTACCCTCGGTTACGTCCTGAGCCGACTGATTCCCGACCACCAAGCCAACCCCAACGCATCCTGGCCCGATGTCATGCGCCCATGAACTCCTGGATTAAACGCCACATCTCCCTGACCCGCGAGGAGCGCCTGTTGATCGCCGGGATCCTTGCCATCGCCCTGGTTGGCATGACCGCCCGCCTGCTGCGCACCCCGGCCGTACCCGATCAACCACCCCCGCCCACCCGCAACACCCGCTGATCCAATCCCACCGCAAACGCGCGCCTAATCCTTTCCTAGCCAGACCCGAATGATTGGCGGTCGGTTGCCCCATTGACCGGCATACCCTTTCTGGCGTATAGTGTCGGGTATGAAGAAGGTGAGCTTCCAGGAGATGGTTGATCGCATTGTTTCCGAGCAACCGCGGTACGACGCCCAAGCCTATTATTTCCTGCGCGAAGCCCTTGATTTCACCATCAAATTGTTCGAGAAACCCGTCGAGGGTCCGGCCCGGCATGTTTCCGGGGGAGAATTGCTCGACGGAATCCGCAAGTATGCCCTGCAGGAATTTGGTCCGTTGACCAAAACTGTATTGAACCGGTGGAACATCCAACGTTGCGAGGATTTCGGCGAAATCGTCTTCACCATGGTCGAAAAAGGTGTACTGGGAAAAACCGACGAGGATCGCAAAGAGGATTTTTCAGGTGGCTATGACTTCGACACGGCATTCCGCAAACCCTTCCGTCCGACCACCCAGCGTGTTGTCGCTGCCTCTTCGTTGGACTCCCTTCCCATCCGTTAGCCGCATCGCGGTCCTCGCGTCCGCACTCCTGCTCACCATGGCCCTGTCGCATCGCATCACCGCCGACGCCGCCTCGCATCCCATCCTCGATCAGCTGCGCACCGGAAACGCCCCGCTCGAGCGCCATGTTCTGGACAACGGCCTCATCGTTCTCCTCAAACGCGACACCAGCGCCCCGGTCGTGGCCGTGCAGATCTGGGTCGGGACCGGCTCGATCCACGAAGGCCCGAACCTCGGCGCCGGCCTATCGCACTACATGGAGCACATGATCTTCAAGGGCACCCCGACCCGCGGCCCCGCCGACATCACCCGCACCATCGATGAAGCGGGCGGCGAAATCAATGCCTACACCGCCCACGACCGCACCGTGTTCTACGCCGACCTTCCCTCCCGGAATTGGAAGGTCGGGGTCGATGTCCTCTCCGACGCCGTGATGCACGCCAGCCTGCCCGAGGATGAGTGGGAGCGCGAGAAGGAGGTCATCCTCCGCGAATTCGCCATGGGTTACGACAGCCCTCCCCGTGTCCATGGAAAACTCCTCTACGAAACCGCCTACCGCGTCCATCCCTACCGCGTACCCGTGATCGGCTACGAGGACGTGTTCCGCACCATGACCCGCGAGCACCTCGCCGCGTTCTTCCACGAAAACTACGTTCCCGACAACATGATGATCGTGGTCGTCGGCGATATCGATACCGCCTCCGTCCTCGAGCACATCAGGGCCACCTTCGCTCCCTTCAAGCGCCGCGCCCGCATGGCCCCCGTCCTGCCCCGCGAGCCGGCCCAGCTGACGCCCCGCACCGGCCGGGTTACCGGCAACTACCAGGTCACCCGCATGCACTGGGTGTACCACACCGTCAGCCTCGACCACCCCGATGCCCCCGCTCTCGACCTGCTCGCCTCGATCCTCGGCGATGGCCGCAGCTCCGTCCTGTACCACGCCCTACGCGAACAGGAAAACCTCGTCCACTCGATCAATGCCTGGTCCCATACGCCGGCCGATGGCGGCCTCTTCGGCTTCTCCGCCACCTTCGATCCCGACAAGGAGGAAGCCGTCATCACCGCGATCCGCCGGGTCCTCGCCGCACAGGCCGAAACCCCCTTCACTGCCGAGGAGATCGAAAAGGCCCGCCGCAACTACCTGATCAACGAACTCGCCGCCCTCCAGACCATGAGCGGCCAGGCCAGCAGCTACGGCTCCGGCGAGTACTACGCCGGCAATCCCCGCTTCTCCGAAAACTACCTGGAAGCCATCCTGCGCGTGGATGACCGTCAACTGCACGACGTGCTCGAGCGCTACATCCTCTCCACCCACGAGACCATCGCCCTGCTTTCGCCGGAACCAACCAACACCTCCGCCCACGCAACCGCCGCCGAACTCACCGCCCCGCCCCTGACCCGGCTCGTCCTCTCGAACGGCATCCCGCTGATCGTACGCGAAGACCGCCGCCTGCCCTTCGTCTACATCAGCGTGGCCATGGAAGGCGGACTGCTCTCCGAATCCGATGCCAACAACGGCATCACCCAACTGACCGCCGACCTGCTGACCCGCGGCACCACGACCCGCTCGAGCGCGGACATCGCCCGCCTGATCGAAAGCCGCGGGGCCGGCCTGTCCGGCTATGGCGGACGCAACAGCATGGGCCTGAACGCCCACGGCCTGACCGAAGACCGGGAACTCCTGATGGATGTGCTGGCCGACTGCCTGAAGCACCCGTTGTTTGACGACGCCGAACTGGCCAAGCAGAAACAACAGCAACTGGCCTCCCTGCGCCAGCAGCAGGAACAACCGATGTCCGTCGCGCAAGACCACCTCCGCGCCCTGCTGTTTGACGGTCATCCCTACCGGTTGAACCCGCTCGGCTCGATGGACTCCCTGGCCTCCCTCGACCGTGAGACCGTGGCCGCCTACTACCGGGCCCACGCCACCGCCGATAAAATGACCATCGCGATCTTCGGCGACATCGACGCCGACGAGGCCCGCGCCCTCGCCGAACGCCACCTCGGACCGATCTCCGGCCAACGCGACGCCACCCGCCCCGCGATCACCGCCGCTCCGCAACTTCCCGCCACCATCACCACCAACGGGCCCTTTGAGCAAGCCATCCTCCTCGCCGGTTTTCCCGGCATCGACCTGAAGGACCCGCGCAATGAAGCCCTGAACATCCTCCAGCGCGCCCTCAGCGGCTTGTCGTCCGACCTCGCCATCGAGATCCGCGAAAAACGCGGCCTCGTCTATTTCGTCGGCGCCTCCGCGGTCAGCGGGCTCGATCCCGGCCTGTTCGCCTTCTATGCCGGGACCACCGCGCCGCAGATCGACGAGGTCGAACAGCTCATCCGCGAACAGGTCGCCCGTATCGCCCGCGAAGGCCTCCGCCCCGACGAGTTCGAACGCGCCCGCGCCCAGTTGCTGGCCAGCCACGACATGAGCCTCCAGAACACCGGCGACCTCGCCCAGCTCTGCGCCCTGAACGAACTCTACAACCTCGGCCACGACCACACCTTCGGGCTGCCCGCCCGCCTGCTCGCCGTCACCCCGGATGACGTACGCCAGGCCGCCGCCGACCTGTTCATCATGGACCGGCTGGCCGTGGTGCGCCTGCTGCCTGCCGAACCGCCTCCCGCCCCGTAAACCCTCCGCGGTTCGGCAAACAGCTTGCTTTTGCCCCCGTTTCCCCTAGACTGCCGCGCTTTCCCAGAACAGGACCCATTCCCATGAGCAGCTCCCGCTACCGCAACATCGCCATCATTGCCCACGTCGACCACGGCAAGACCACCCTCGTCGACCAGCTCCTCCGTGAAGGCGGCGCCTTCCGCGTGAACGAGGCGGTCGAGGAACGCGCCATGGACTCGATGGACCTCGAGAAGGAAAAGGGCATCACCATCAAGGCGAAGAACGCCTCCGTCCATTGGAACGACTACACCATCAACATCGTGGACACCCCCGGCCACGCCGACTTCGGCGGCGAGGTCGAACGCATCATGGGCATGGTCGATGGCGTGCTCCTCCTCGTCGACGCCCTCGACGGACCCCAGGCCCAAACCCGCTTCGTGCTCAAGAAGGCCCTCCACCACGGCCTGAAGGTCATCGTGGTCATCAACAAGATCGACCGCGACAATGCCGATCCCCACCGCGTCCACGACCAGGTCCTGGAACTGCTGCTCGAACTGCACGCCAGCGACGACCAGTTCAATGCCCCGTTCGTCTATGCCAGCGCCCGCAACGGCTACGCCATGCACGAGATCGACCACGAGAAGAAGAACATGGTCCCGCTGTTCGAAGCCATCGTGAAGCACATCCCGCCGCCCAAGGTCGAGGCGGACAGCCACTTCAGCATGCTGATCAGCAACCTCGACTGGAGCGACTACGTGGGCCGTATCGCCATCGGCAAGGTGCTCGGCGGATGCGCGAAGGTCGGTGACACCATCGTCGCCCTCCGCCGCAACGGCTCGAAGGAGAAGGCCTCCATCACCAAGGTGTTCGAGTTCAGCGGCATGAAATCCTCCGAATCGATCGCCGCCGAGGCCGGGAACATCGTCGGCCTCTCCGGTTTCAAGGAACTCGACATCGGCGACACCCTGTGCGACCGCGACGACCGCACCCCGATCGCCTTTACCGACATTGATCCGCCCACCCTGCAGATGCAGGTCTGCGTGAACGACGGACCCTTCTCCGGCCGCGAAGGGAAGTTCGTGACCGCCCGCCACCTCCGCGACCGCCTGCTCCGCGAAACCCGGACCAACATCTCCCTGAAGGTCGAGGACACCGACTCCGCCAACGTGCTGCTGGTCAGCGCCCGCGGCGAATTGCAGATCGCCATCCTCGTCGAGCAGATGCGCCGCGAAGGCTTTGAACTGCTGTTGTCCCGGCCGCAGGTGATCATGCGCAAGGAAGGCACGACCACCCTCGAGCCCTACGAGACCCTCTGGATCGACCTGCCCGGCGACGTGCTCGGCGACACCCTCCAGACCCTCGCCGCGCGCAAGGCGCAGGTCGTGAACATGTCCCACCACGCCGACCGCGTGCAGATCGAGGCCGTCATCCCGACCCGCGGCCTGATCGGCCTCGAGACGGAAATGGTGAACATGTCCAGCGGCCGCGCCGTGATGAGCCACATGTTCAAGGAATACGCCGCGCATTGCGGCCCGGTGGCCGGCCGCATCACCGGCACCCTCGTATCGATGGAACTGGGCACCGCTACCGGCTACGCCCTCGACACCATCCAGGAACGCGGCAAACTCTTCATCGGCCCGAGCGAGGAAGTCTACGAGGGCATGATCATCGGCGAAAATCCCCGCGCCGAGGACCTTCCCGTCAACCCGACCAAGGCGAAGCAGCTCACCAACATGCGCGCCTCCGGCAAGGACAAGGCGATCTCCCTCGAACCCCCGATCAAGATGTCCCTCGAGCACGCCATCGAGTACATCGCCAGCGACGAGTACGTCGAGGTGACCCCGAAAAACCTCCGCCTCCGCAAGAAGATCCTCAACGCCACCCAGCGCAAACGCGCGGTGCAGCGCGAGGAATCCCTCGGCGAAGGGTGATCGTCCCGTCCGGCTAGAGTCAGCCTTTCTTGCCCGGTTCCGACAGCGCGGTGAGCAGGCCCAGCATCAGCAGCGTGGTAATCAGGCTGCTGCCCCCGTGGCTGAGCAACGGCAGCGTGATCCCGGTCAATGGAATCGCCTTGGTGACCCCGCCCATGTTCATCAGGGTCTGCATGGCCAGCAGCGTCGTGATCGCCGCCGCCAAGGTCTGCGGGAAGGGCGAACGCAACTGGTCGGCAATCCGGTACCCTCGGTAGAACAACATGAGGTACACCAGCACCAGCAGGATGCACCCGATGAAACCGAGCTCCTCGGCATAAGCGGCGTAGATGAAGTCCGACGCCGCGATCGGTACCACCGTCGGCGCTCCCGACCCCAGACCGCTCCCCATCAGGCCACCGGAAAACATCGCCGAGAGCGATTGCAGGATCTGCCAGCCCTTGCCCGTCGGATCGGCAAACGGATCCAGCCACGCCTGGAAACGAACCTGCGCATGGCTGAAGAACCGGAACCCCAGCACGCTCGCACCCGCGGCGAACCCCGTCCCCAGCACCAGGTAGCCCCACCGTCCGGTCGCCATGAACAACAGCACGAGCAAGGTCACGTTGAGCAGGATGATCATGCCGAGATCCCGCTGCAACACCAGCAACCCCATCGGTACCGCCCACAAGAGGCCGAGCGTGACCACCGACCGCATCGGTGGCGCCGGAATGCCCGAGACCGTTTGCTGCAACGGCTTCCGGAAATCCGTCAACACCCCCGCCATGAAGACCGCCAGCAGCAACTTGACCAGCTCCGCCGGATTGACCTGGCCCGCCATGAAGACCGCACCGCGGTAACGCTGGCCCATGACCAGGATCACCCCCAGCACCGCACAGGCGAGTAGCAGCGCCGGCAACGCCAACCGGCCCAGCACCGCCACCCGACCACGCCGCAAGGCCAGCCAAGTCACCAGGTAGGCGGCCACGCCGATGGGATAGGCGTGTGTGGAAGCCAGCGTCAGGTTGGCGAGGTCGATATTGCCCAACCGGAACTGCAACAACAGCCCGAGGCCCGATAACAACAGGACCATGGGCGGCACGATGCGGTCGCCCTGGTACATCCCCGGCCGGAATACGACCCGGAACAACAGGGTGCTGACCGTCAAGCCGAGCAGCGGCAACAGGTCGGGCAATCGCACCACCGGCGCATTGGCCCACCGCACCGCCATGATCATCACATACGCCGAAACAAAGATCAGCCAGATCATCAGGTACAACAACCCGACTCCCGCCTCGCCGCTCTTGACGCTCCGCCGCCCGCTCATGGCGCACCACCCGCCGGCACCACAGCCGCCACACGCGTGAAGTAGCCATCAGCCTGTGCCGCCTTGAGCAGCTCCGCTGCCACCGGCAAGGCCGACCGCGAACCGTAGCCACCATTTTCCACGATGACCGCGAAGGCGATCCGCGGATTCACCGACGGCGCGAACCCGATGAACCACGAATGGTCATCCCCGTGCGGATTCTGCGCCGTGCCGGTTTTCCCGGCCACGCTCAAACCTTCGATGTCCGCCGCCCGTCCCGTTCCCTGCAGCACCGTGTGCCGCATTATCGCGGTCAAGGTCTTTGCCGTCTCGGCCGAGAACATCGCCTCCTGCGGAACCGGCGGCTGATCCGCGGCCAGCCGCGGCGACCACACCACGCCCTGCCGTCCGATCGCTCCCGCCAACACCGCCATGTGCAACGGTGTGGCCAGCATGTCCCCCTGCCCGATGGAAATCTGCGCCGTCTTCGCCACATCGCGGTCGGTCAACGCCGGGAAACGGGCCGATGAACTCATCACCGTCGATGCCGAGCCCTCGAAGACCGGCCAGGGCCGCGTAAAACCACAACGAACCGCCATCGCATGCACCGATTCCCCACCGATCTGGGTGCCCAGTTTGGCAAAATAAACATTGGATGACTTGGCCATCGCCTCGCGCATCCCGATCCGGCCATGCCCCGGCCAGACCCGCCCGTTCCGTTGGTAGTCGTAGAACTCGTGGTCCCGAATCGGCTTGTTGCCCGTTCCGAAGCGAACGCCGTCAGCCGGACAATCAATCTGCGGATTGACCCCGCGCTCCAAGGCCGCCGCAGCGATCAGCACCTTGAACGTCGATCCCGGCGGATACAACCCCTGCAAGGCGCGGTTCAACAACGATGCATCGGCATCCTTGCGCGTGAACACCGCGGGGTCGAGTTTCTCCGGATTCAGCGACGGCGCACTGTAGAGGACAAGGATTGCTCCATCCGACGGATCAATCGCCACCACCGCGCCCCGCCGTCCCTTCATCAGTTCGTGCGCCTTGCGTTGCAGTGTGGCATCCAGGGTCAACACACGGTCAGTGCCCTCGATCTCCGCGCGCGTGAGCAGGTTGCGGCGGAACTTTTCCCACTCCGGCGACGTGTCGCGGGTCATCCCGCTCAGACGTGGATGATCCGCCGCCTCGACCCCGGACATGCCGTACACCGGATGTTCATAGCCAATGATATGAAAAAACGGCGCGCCACCCGGATACCACCGCCGCCCCGGCACATCCGGATCGGTCGTGGCCAGCGTGCGCCCGCGCACGTCAAGGATGCTGCCGCGCAACAGGTTCGCTGCCGGATTGTCCGGCCGCCGGTTGTAGCGCTTCATGAAGGTCACGAATTCGGGCCGCACAAACCCCGCCAGTTGCCAGGTCGCCTGGTAGGTCAACAGCCCCGCGAACAACAGCGCCACCAGCCAGAAGAACACCCGGTAGGCCCGGCTGATCGCCTTCTGGCTGCGCCCGGTCACCGACCGCACCAACAGGATCAGCACCAGGGCAAGCAGCAGGCCCCAGAAGGCATATTTCACCCAGGGCAAGACCCGGGTAATACCCTCCGGCGACAACCAACCTTCCAGTGACCACGACCGCTCCATCATCGCGTCCACTCCACCACCGTTCACTGCGATTGGCAAGTGTGCAATGGCGCCGGGCGACGCATCCTGCGGATTCGCTTCGTTCCCTTCCGGCCCCGGAACCGTGCACGCGGAAGCGTCACCGCAAAACATCCCCCGAATCTATTCCACATAGTCCCCATCCAGCCCCGCTCTGCATTGACACTGCCGGGCGAAATCAATAGGTTGTCGCCTTAACTTTTACCGAGGAAACGACCTATGACGACATTCGGCTCGCTGCTGAAACCGCTGACCCTTTCCACCGGCAAGACCGTCCACTACTACAGCCTGCCCGATCTCGCCGCGCAGGGGCACCCGGCGATCACGTCGTTTCCCTACTCGGTCAAGGTCCTGCTCGAGTCGCTGATCCGCCTGCAAGGCCACCCCGCCTACAAACCCGAGCAGGTGACCGCCTTCGCCGCATGGAACCCCGCGGTGGAAGGACAAGATGAATTCCCCTTCCAACCCGCCCGCGTACTGCTTCAGGACTTCACCGGCGTCCCGTGCGTAGCCGACCTCGCCGCATTGCGCAGCGCGATGAAGCGTGCCGGCAAGGATCCCGCGAAGATCGAGCCGCTGATCCCGGTGGACCTCGTGATCGACCACTCGGTCCAGGTCGACTCGTCGGAGGATGTCCAATCCCTCCAGCGCAACGTGGAGAAGGAATTCGAACGCAACGGCGAACGTTACCGCTTCCTCCGCTGGGGCCAGAACGCGTTCCAGAAACTCCAGATCGTCCCGCCCGGCCTCGGCATCTGCCACCAGGTCAACCTCGAATACCTGGCGAAGTGCGTGATGACCGATACCGATAAACATGGCCGCACCGTCGCCTACCCCGACACCCTCGTCGGCACCGACTCGCACACCACGATGATCAACGGTCTTGGCGTGCTCGGCTGGGGCGTTGGAGGCATCGAGGCTGAGGCCGCCATGCTCGGCCAGCCCATCCCGTTGCTCACCCCGGTCGTGACCGGCTTCCGCCTGACCGGCAAGGTCCCGGCCGGTGTGACCGCCACCGACTTCGCCCTCGCCGTGACCAACATCCTGCGCAAGAAGGGCGTGGTCGGCCAGTTCGTCGAGTTCACCGGCCCCGGCCTGGCCAGCCTCTCCCTGGCCGACCGCGCGACCGTCGCGAACATGGCTCCTGAATACGGCGCGACGATGGGCTATTTCCCGATCGACGACGAAACCCTGCGTTACCTGCGCGAGACCGGCCGCTCCGAGGAGCAGATCGAACTCGTCGAGAAGTACTGCAAGGCCCAGGGCCTGTTCCGCGACAAGAACGCTCCCGAGCCGGTGTTCAACCAGGTCGTCGAACTCGACCTCTCCACCCTCGAGCCCAGCGTGGCCGGTCCGAAACGCCCGCAGGACCGCCTTGCCGTAAGCGCGGTGAAGGCCTCGTTCCTGAAGGACCTCACCGCCCCGGTGAAGGAGCGCGGGTTCGGCCTCGCCCCCGACGCGCTCGGCAAGTCCGCCGACGTCCCCGGCCTCGGCACGATCCGCCATGGCTCGGTCGTGCTCGCCGCGATCACCAGTTGTACCAACACCTCGAATCCGCACGTGCTGCTCGCCGCCGGCCTGCTCGCCAAGAAGGCGGTCGAGAAGGGCCTGTCCGTCTCGAAGGCGATCAAGACCAGCTTCGCCCCCGGTTCGCGCGTGGTCACCGCCTACATGAACAAGTCCGGATTGAATCCGTACCTCGAGCAGCTCGGGTTCTACACCGTCGCCTACGGCTGCACCACCTGCATCGGCAACAGCGGTCCGCTGGACGACCGGATGGAGAAGGCGATCAAGGATTCCGACATGGTCGTCGCCGCCGTGTTGAGTGGCAACCGCAACTTCGAGGGCCGCGTCCATCCGCAGACCAAGGCGAACTACCTCTGCTCGCCCCCGCTCGTCGTCGCCTACGCCCTCGCCGGCCGGGTGGACATCGATCTCAGCACCGAGCCCATCGGCACCGGCAAGGACGGCAAGCCGGTGTTCCTGAAGGACCTCTGGCCGACCGAGGAGGAGATCCGCTCGTACCTCCAGCTCGCCGCCGATCCCGCCATCTACCGCAAGCTCTACAGCGGCATTACCGAATCGAACCCGGCCTGGAACCAGCTCCCCAGCGAGACCTCCCCGGTGTACGAATGGGATGTCACCTCGACCTACATCCAGGAGCCCCCGTTCCTGACCACCTCGTCCGGCGAACCCGGTTCGCTGCAGGACATCGCCGGGGCCCGCGTGCTCGGCTACTTCGGCGACTTCATCACCACCGACCACATCTCCCCGGCCGGATCGATCCCGGTCAAGAGCGCAGCCGGCCAGTACCTGATCAGCAAGGGTGTGACCAAGGAGGACTTCAACTCCTACGGTGCGCGGCGCGGCAACCACGAGGTGATGATGCGTGGCACCTTCGCCAACATCCGCATCCGCAACAAGCTCGCCAGCACCGAGGGCGGCCTGACCGTCAAGTTCCCTGGCAGCCAGGAACAGTTCATCTACGACGCGGCGATGAGCTACATCGCCGAGGGCACGCCGCTGGTCATCCTCGCCGGCAAGATGTACGGCGCCGGCTCGTCGCGCGACTGGGCGGCCAAGGGCACCTACCTGCTCGGCGTCAAGGCGGTGATCGCCGAGAGCTTCGAGCGCATCCACCGCAGCAACCTCGTCGAGATGGGCGTGTTGCCGTTGGAGTTTGTCGATGGCCAGACGGCGGAGAGCCTCGGACTCACCGGCAAGGAAGTCTTCCGGATCGACGGTCTCGCTCACGGGTTCACCCCCGGCAAGCGGGTCACGGTCAAAGCCGACGGGATCACGTTCGAGGCCAAGGCCCGCATCGACTCCCAGGTCGAGATCGAATACTACCGCCACG
>ERZ761607.2286-NODE-2286-length-21166-cov-4.632751_pt1 | contig 21166 bp, 12 predicted proteins | sample MGYA00511164_ERZ761607 | MGnify/ENA primary metagenome ERZ761607 (study PRJEB28899, sample SAMN02445080) | bioreactor sludge metagenome | biome: EBPR sludge | place: Australia: Brisbane, Thorneside Wastewater Treatment Plant | collected 2011-06-22 ... | reverse complement strand
CCTTGGTCGGCGGGCGAGGGGCTGTGACCGGCGGTCTCGTCGCTCGCGCGGGTCGGCGTGAAGAAGCCGTAGCGATCGAGGCGCGGCATGTGGAGCAGGTCGCTCCGGCCGTCGCCGTCGACGTCCATCGGGACGACGTTCGCGTTGCCGAGGTTCAGCGTGCCGGAGAGGTCGCTGCGCATCGGCACCGCGACGGGCGCGCTGAAGATCGCGGTGCGCCCGGCCGGCTCGGCGCTCGCTCCGGAAAAGCCGTTGAAGAAGACGCCCACTGCGGGCGCGCCGCTCTCGGTGCGATAGCGGGCCGGATCCGTGACGATCAAATCCGGAAGTCCGTCGCTGTTCACGTCGAACAAATCGGCGCGCGCGGCGTCGACGCTGACGTTCGGTGGAGCTTCCACGGTGCGAACCGTCTCGTCGATGCCGCCGAAGCCGGGGATGCCGCCACTCGAACCACGCGGCGGCTCGGTGTAGCCGAAGGTCATCGGCGGGAGCAGACGCCCACGCGTCCGATCGAGGGCGTCGCCGAGGACCGCCGCTTCGGAGACGTTCGAAAAGACGTAGTGCGCCATCACGCCGCCCGCGTTGCGCTCCTCGTCGGGCCGGCCTTCGACCTGCACCTGCGTGAGCAGCGAGTGGAACGACTCGCTCGAGGGCGCGTAGCCGAGGTGGTAGCGACGCACGAGCTGACGCTCGACGCCCTCCATGTCCATCGCGGTGACGGTCACGCGCCGAAGGCGGAGCCGCGTCTCGACGCGCCAGCCGCTCGTGTAGCGCGAGGTGACGTCCTCGCGGTTCTCGTAGTCGAAGTGGGCGCGCACGCCGTACGACTCGAGCGGCGCGCTGCACCCGCGGCGTGCGGCCACGTCGCCGCCCGCGCAGTCGTTCGGGCTCAGGTAGTAGACGTCCGCGACGTAGACCTCGCCCGCGTCGCGCACGTAGCGGTAGTAGACGGTCGACCCGTGGGGGTCGCTCATGCGCGTGAGGTGCCAGCCGTAGATTCGCCCGACGCCACCAGGCGATTCGCTCTGCACCGCCACGGTGTCGTCGAGGTCCGAGGGCCCTTCGCCGCTCGGAAGCAGGCCGAAGTCGAAGCGCGTGCCGTCCTTGCCCTGCACGATCCAGCGCGTGCGATCGGGCGAGCGGAAGAAGCGCAGGAAGCCGCCCTCGATGCGCGCGCGGTACTGCTGCCAGCCGTTCACCTCGGCGGGCCGGCCGGCCGCGTTCGGGTAGCGACCCGAGCCGTCGATCGCGGCGATCGTCGCGTCGTCGACCGGCACGAGCTCTTGGCCGCCGTTGTAGAAGAAGCGGTCCTCGTCCGGGTGCCAGCGCGCGTCGTCGAGGTAGCGTGGCAGACCGCGGTCCGACTGGCGCACGATGAAGGGCGTCGAGAGGTTCCAGCCGATGCCGAGCGGGCCGTTGCCGTTGGTGCTCGCGTAGGAGAGCCCGAGCGAGGGCTGCACGCCCGCGCGCCCCGCCGGCAGCGCGATGGGCACGCTGAAGGTCGCGGTGCCGCTGGAGAGGACGGGCGCGAACGACTCGCCCATGCCTTCGATCGAGCCCTCCGCGTTCGGAAGGCTGATGCGCGTCGGCGTGACCGCGCTCTTCGCTTCGCCCGAAGGGAGCGCCGTCGCCTCGGCGCCTTCGGGGATCTCGGCCGGAGCTTCGCCGGCCTCGCCGGATTCGAGCGCTTCCCGAAGACGCGGATCGTCCGAGAAGTCGGATTGAAGCTGCTCCGAGGCCTCGTGCGCGAGCTCGTCCGCGACCGCGGCCTCCACCTGCGCGGCGAGCTCCTCGCGGACGACGCTGAAGGTCGGGCCGGATGCGCTCGGCGGGAGCGTCTCGGTGTCCTGCGCGTCGGCCGCGAGCGGCGTGCCGAGGGTGAGGAAGACGACCGCGGCGAGGAAAGCAGCGAGCGCGCGGGTCGCATGCTTCGTTCGACGCGCGTCGGTCGCGGGCAAGGGGCCGTTCGATTCAGTGGATTGGCGGGTCATCACGGGCCCCTCGGGTCGAAGTCGAGTCGCGGCGATTGGGTCGAGCCGGGCGCCGCACACACGAGGCGGGCGCGCGTCGGCGGTAGATCAGTTCGGGAGCAGGAAGAGTCGAATCGGTGTGCCGATCCCGGACTCCGCCCACGCGAGCCACGTGCCTCGCGCGGAGGGCGCGAGCGCGACACCCGCCCGTGCGTTCATCAAGGCGTCATCGAGCCGCACGAGCTCGTCGACCGGGAGCGCGACGGTGGAGGCGACACGCGCGCGGCGCTGGACCGTGCCGATCTCGCTCAGGTACGCGACAAGCAACGGCGGGGCGCTCGGGTCCGCCGCGCCAAAGCGCGGTGCGAGGGTGACGCGACCGTCTTCCCCACGTGCGGGCGGGGGAAACGCGATCGTCGACGGGAACGTGTCGCGCGCGCCCGCCGTGATCGGGTGGACCGCCACCGTCCCGTCGTGCGTGGCGACGAGCCATCGCACGCGGTCGGGCTCGGTCGAAGGCGGCGCTCCCGGCGCGAGAGCGGACACGACGTAGGGCTCGCGCGCCAAAGAGGCGATTTCGAACGCCGTGGCATCGAGCGCGGTCGCCTCACGGTATCGCCTCGCCATCGCGCGGGGCGAAGTGAAGTCGTCCTGCCAGACGACGATCCATCGTCGGTCGTCGCCCTCGCCCTCGGTCGCGACGTTTGCATGACGCACGTCCGCCGCCACGTGCACGGCGAGCTCCGCCTCGAGTGGCGTGCCCGCAGCCGAGAAGCGGCGCGCGAAGAGCCGCTGGTCGAACATCGTCTCGCGCTTGAAGGTGACGATGAAGCCGTCGCCGTGGGGACCGACCCGTGCGTCCCACTCGTCACGCTCGGTTCCGACCCCCGCGCGTCGAATGGGCCCTACGCTTCCGTCGGCGGAGACGCGTCGGAACACCGCCACCGTGAGGAAGTCTTGGATCCCGTCGTAGGCGACCACCCAGCCGCCGCTCGGCAGTCCCACCACGGAGGGAAACACGCGCGCGGCACCGAGCATCAGCGGCTCGCCGACCCGCACTCCTCCCGCGTCGAAGCGCTGCCCGAGCACCGGCCCGAGCGTCCCCGACGTGCGTCGCTGGTACACGACGAGCACTCGCCCCGCGCCGTCGACGGCCACCGAGCGCGGTTGCCCGGTCCCCAGCTCCGGCGACCAGTCGCCAGTTTCCGAGACGTCGACCACCACCGCATTCGGCTCGCACACGCTCGAGCACGCGTCGTCGTCGACGAGGTTGCCGTCGTCGCAGGCTTCGCGCGGCGGCGCGGTCGGGTCGTCGTCGGTCGGCCCCGGCTCGACGAAGCCGTCACCGCAGCCACGCAAGCGACACGCTCCCTCGACGCAGACGCCGGACGGCATGCCCATCAGGAGCTCGCCGCACTCCGCGCCGTCGCTCACCGGCCCGCGTACGCAGACACCGTCCACGCACGCCGCCCACTCACACTCGCTCGTCGCGACGCACTCACACGCGGGCCCACCGTCGGGTTCCGGCACGAACGCGTCGGGGACGAACGCATCCACCCCCGCGTCCGCGCCGGAGTCCTCCGTCACGAATGCGTCGGTCCCGGCATCGTCGGGAGCGACGAAGGCATCGACCCCTCCGTCGTCTCGACGGTTCCGTTCCCGGGAGAGCCCGCACCCGCTCAGGAGAGCGAGCGCGAGCCCGAGGTGGAGCGCGCGGGACATGGGTTCCTCAGCGGAAGCGGGTCCAGAACCCGTAGTCGAGGACGAGCTGCACATCTTCGAGTTGCTCGAAGTCGATGCCGTCGACCTCCCAGACTCGAATACGGTACGTGCCCGCCAGCGGACGCCCTCGGAACTGCCGCTGCATGTACGGCTCGATCAATCCTCGATCCGCACCCGAGAGCGGGTTCGTCAAATAACGCTCGGCCGCGAGACCTCGCGCGTGCTCGATGTTCCCCGTGAAGAGCGGTGCGTCGTAGGCATCGCCCATGTGATTTCGTACGGTGTACGGCCCGACGTGCTCGATCGAGTACGGGATGTAACCGCCCGAGTAGCACGTCGAGGGGAACGCCGACCGCGAACAATCGCGGAGCTCCGTCCCCACGAAGTTCAGCCCGAGACCGTTGATGCGGTAGTTGAAGTTGCCTTCCGCGAAGCCCGAGCGACCGAGCACCTCTCCGCGGTCGAGCTGCCGCTGGCTGATGCGGACCTCGGTCTCCCAGTAGCAGCTCTCCTCCGCCCGCACCGGAGTGCAGTCGCGTCCGAAGCCGTCCGCGCAGTACGGGATGCAGTTCCGGCGCCACGTCGGTTGGAATGCCTCACCGAACGTGTCTTCGCAGACCGGCTGCGGATGCTCCAGGGTGGCCCCCGTCGAGGCCCACGTGCCGGCCGTGGCGGTGGGAGCGCCGGGGTCCCCGAGCGCCTCCAGCATCAAGCCAGCGACGAACGAAGTGCGCGCGACGCTCGGCGACGCCGAGTTGTCGATCATCATCACCCGCACCTCCTGAGCCACGGGGACCGTGAACGAGCCCACGTAGCGGAACCACGGGGTGATCAAGGACGAGGTTCCGTCATCGCTCGGCCGGCTCTGAGCCTGCCATGTGAACGCGACCCCCGCGTCGGCCCCGTTCTCCATTCGCACTCGTACGAGGCTGGCGCTCGCCTCGGCGCCGTACCACGAGACACGGTACGCACCGGGCGTGAGATACAATGTTTGCCCGATGTTCGCGCCGGGGGTGAAATTGCAATTCTCGCAGACACATCCAGGAGGACTGTTTGCGTTACAACCAGGCAGCCCAAACGTCACTCGGAATGTCTGCGGGATGCCGAGCGCACCCTCCCCCTGGAGCGGCGGCCCCTCGCGATAGAGGGTGGGACCGCTCGTGAAGACGTAGCCCTCTGCCGGATGGAGGTCGGCACAACCCGAGACGGGTTGCATCTCCCCGTCGACCAAGACCTCTGGGCATCCCTCCACGGTCCAGCCAGGCACGTCGGTCGGCCCCTGCCGAAGCTCGTTGGCGTGATAGAGCAAGTTGTGAACCGGAGCGAGGCAGAGCCCGCGCACGTTCGCGACGTCGTCTCGAAGCGATACCACGGCCGTGTCCGACGCGTTCTGGAACGGGAAGTCGAGGCGGTACGACTCCACGAAGAGCTCGAGATTCCGGACGTACTCGCCCACGTAGGATTCGACGAAGTCGTACGTCGTCTCCCCCTCGGCCGCTTCGCCTTCGAGAATCCGATCGAAGTCCATACCTTGCGCCGTGCAGAGGGACGATTCCCAACGTGCCGGAGCCTCCACCAACGTCAGGTCGTTCTCGAACGACGAGAGCGGCGCGCCGAAGCGTTGCTCGATGGCGGTCTTCGCGAGCCACGTCATCCCGATGGCGTTGCGCCGTGCGCGACGGTACCGTTCGCGCTCGGTGGAGAGGCGACGCCGAAGGAAAGTGTTCGTGCGGTACACGATCCCCGCACCGTTGCCCTCGAGGAAGAGTGCCTGCGCGAGCAGACGACGCGCACGATTTCGCAACACCTCGAGCTCCATGATCGAGGCCTGCATCTCGAGCACGGCGGTCCGGAGCCGCGCCTCCAACTGCTCGAGGTTCTCGGCCCGGGCGGCGGTTGCGCGCTCGAACTCGAGGAAGGCCTGGAGTCGGTCGACCTGCGTGTTGTCAAGTTGCGAACGCAGCTTGCTCGCGGAGAAGTTGATTTGCAGGACGGAGTTCGTGCAAACCGCGACAGCGGCTAGCGCGGCCATGGCTGAAGCGTTCCCCGTCGCATTCTTGACTCCGACCGTGGCTGCCCGGGTGATCTCAACAACACAAGCCGTCAGACGATCCGACACCTCCTTCGCAAAATCTGCGTTCTGAATGCTTTCGTCGTTATCTGCCCTTCTCAGTGCCAGGTCGACAGCTCGTGTATCACGAGCCATCGAATCGAGCTCGGCGCCAATTTGCCCTGGAATGATCGCCACTTCCTCAAGCGCTGCCTTCAGACGGATCACCTGTGCCCCAGCCGAACCAGCCAGGCCATCGGTCGAGGACAACGACGTCCGACCGCGAGCAAGGTCATACACCTGCGACGGGAGACCATGCACGACGATCTCGGATCCACGACGCTTGATCAACGCAGCACCGTTCTCCAACTGCGTCGCCGCTGCTGCCAATGACTCCCGGTTCGAGACGACACCAATGTCGATCTCTCTTGACCGCGTCGCGACTTGGCTCGCTTCACACATCAGGTCAAGCGCGTCGTAAAGCAGATCCTCCGGAAGTTCCGTCCCTTCGGTGTCAAGAAAGAACCGAGCTGCATGACGCCGAATCTGCGTCTCCACATCGACAGCACCGTCCACAACTCTCACCCATGGAAACTCGTAGTCTTCTCGATCACCGCACTCTCGCTCTCGACAGATGAGGGTCTGCACGGCGCCATCGAACCCTCCCGCGAATCTCGGTTCCTCCATTAGAGTCGGAAGGCGCTCGGACACCGCCACTGCTCGCAATCGGTGGGCGTCGACCACACGGTTACGAAGACCGCCGTGACCGAACGGCTTTTCGCTTGTCACTTGGTAGAATGCGATGCTCTGGTTGTCGTCGCACCTGGTGAACGGATTGACGCCATCTTCGAGACCGAAGAGCATCTGGTTTCCATATACGACGCTGTTTCGGCTATACCGAAAGGCACGCACGGGACTCCCTTCGCTAAGACCCGCATGGCAGTAGTGGTCTCGGCGTGGATTCGCGCTCGTCGTACTGAACGTCCACACGCTCGACCCATTCGTCATCGCCCTAACGGCAGTGCGATTGGAAACGCGTGTATCGAAGACTTCTGGAAGCACGAAGCCCGAGAGGTCCGACTGAGCGAGCCATCGAGCAACGATGGCCGCGCGCGCATGCCTCGTCGCCCGAAGCGCTCGCTCGGTCTCACTACCACAATTGATGCGACTACAGAAAAGGGACGAAGTGTCGTTCCCATCTGCCATCCCGTCGCCGTCGAAATCGACGTTGGTACACTCAGGGAGCGCGGTCGAGGAGCACAACCCAGTCGTACCGACGCGATAGACGTCTCCCGTCGTGGCTACCGCTTGGTCCCCCACAAACAGCGCCGAGTGTGTGTCGGGTCTCGCTTCCCATCGCACGGATGCCCCATGATTCTTGAACGATTCTGCAGAGAAGAACGCTCTCTCCTCACTCGCCGCAACGCTTCGCCAGAAGTCGCGAATTACGGTACGGTTCGGAGAACCTCCTCCGCTCGTCTGCGCGAGTCCGCTCACCCAACGGAGCCTTTTGCATAGCGAAGGGCTCGCAGCCTGAGGCGGATCTGCGGTGGGCGGCGGGTTGAACAGCCCCAAGAGCCCGTCTCGGATCGTAGCCGGGCCGGTGTCTCGGATGCGGACCGCCGTCGTGCCGACAGGGGCACGGCAGGTGGTCGCGTCCTCCGGTCCAATGCGACGAGGGCACGCCAGAGAGGTCGTCGTCCCCATGGGAAGGCCGCACAGCTCCCCTTCGCGGGAGCGGTCGGTTCCGGTGCCGGGGTACCACGCGCAGAGCTCGTCCGAGCCGAGCGCGGTGTATCGCAGCGTCCCTCCCACCCCGAGGCACTGCTGAAGGCCCCGCAGCGAAGCATTGCTCACCGCGAGCGACTCCAAGAGGGCCAACGGATCCCGGGCCGGGTCGGCGGCGATAGCCGACGTCAGTGGCGAGACGTCGATGCTCACACCGCAGAGCGATTCGAGCTCCGCCGCCGCCTCTTCCGCCCGCGCCTCGACGTCGAGCTGGGAGTTCAAGGCCGCTTCACCGAGCGCGTCGGCTTCGTTCGCGGCCGCCCGCGCCAGAGTGAGGTAACGACGCCACGAGGACTCGAACGCGTCGCCGTCGTCCGTGAGCTCGTCTTCGAGGGGAATGCGTCCGTCGAAAGAGATGTCGCCGCACTCCTGCCTCGGTCGTGCGCAGTGCGCTTCGGACGGCATAATGAGTTCGCCCGCTTGCGCGTGCAGGTCCGAAACCTCGACAGCGTAGCCGGTGAACGAAGTCGTGCTGGTGGGAAGCCACGCGGCCGCGACGGCGTACGAGCCCGGAGCGTTCGGCGCCGCCCCCGGTTTGAGGCGGAGCAAGTACACCCAGTTGTCGGCTCCGGTCGGGAACGCTCCATTGCGACGGTACGTGATCTGCGGACCGGACTGATTCAGCCACGGTAAGGAGATGACGTCATCGGCCCAAGTACACGGCACACCTTCGCGCGCCCCCTGGGTAGCGCATCGCATTGAGGGTGTCCCGACGACCGCAGCGAACCTCAACTGATCCCCTGCGACAAACGGGCGAATGAGCGCGGGTGAGGACGAAGAAGTGATCTCAGGCCCCTGTACCACGACCTGAGTGTAGGTGGGCGACACGATGCTCAGCGTGGCGCCGACTCCGAGTTGGCCCCAAAGCGACTCGCGAGCCGCGCGAATCGTTGGGTGATCCAAGTTGGTCTGCGCGGCGTGAACCTTCGCATACCACCGGCTCAGCACGGCGCCAACGTCAACGACCGTGGTCTGAGGCGTCGTAGACGTTGAGATACGAGTCCCGGTCGAAGCGATCGCCCCCAACTCGCCAGGCGCCATGGGAAGGGGCGGCCGACTCGTAGCCGCGTAGAGCTTCGTGTCGAATCCTACCGCTTCGCCTGCGAGGTCTCCGACGGTTGCGGTCATGTCGCGGCGATAGGCTCGAATGTACTCGCTCTCGACGCGCCGAGCCTCTGCAAAGTCATCTCGGGTGAGCCCGAGCTCAGCCAGGAACTGGTCCCGTGTCAGCGTGCCGAACTCATCCAGCCGACCCGCCTGGACGAGGTAGCGACGCACTACGGAGGGCCCCGTCGGTCGATAGAGAAAGTCGTCTATGCTGATCGACGTGCTGGTGACATCACTCGGTGGAAGTCCGATCGAGCGAAGGACTCGAAGAGCCTCTTCGCCTCCGTTGCTCAACTGTGGCTCTTGACAGACGGCCCCGGGGAGCGCCCCCGACTGCGCCACCGTGGCGTTAAAGCCGCCGACGAGAAGGCGCGCGCCGTAGAGGGAAACCTCGTGAGCTTCTCGGGCGCCACGGGAGAAACTGACGTTGTTGCTGATCATGCTCGTAGCAATCGACCGATAGGTCGACGCAGCCAGCTCACCTGCCTCACGCGCGAGCTCTGGGAGCTCCGCGTAGAGGGACATCAGGAGGTCTCGACCAGTCGCCATGCTGGTGGCGCCAGCATCAACCCGCGCGCTCGCGGTGCACGAAGCGTCGGCAAAGTAGATGTTGGACCCGATAGCCTGTGCCTGTACCTGGTGAGCCACCTGCCGGAGCGCCGCCTCAGCGAGAGCTGCCCGCGTCTCGATGTTCTGTGGAGGCACCTGAATCCGCTGGTAAGCATTTCCACTCCAGGCCGTGAGCTCCACATCGGCTTCCCCTGTCGCCATTTCAAGCAACAAGTTCACCTTGCAATTGTTGATTCGCATCTCGCATGCGGCTTCCTCGCAGCCGCAAGACGTCGATGTCGCAGCAGCAGTCGGACACGTGCGAATCGTCGCGCCAACGCGGCAGATGTCACTTCCGGATTGTGGCAATGGAGAGGTCGTTGGACCCGCTCCCGCCCCCGACCTGAACCACTCTTCCTCGAGACAGCGCATGTGGACTCCTGCCCATGCCTCGAAGGTGGCAGCATCAACGACGGGTCCGGAACTCCAGTTGATCGGCTGCCACCACTGAGAGAGAGAGGCGCCTTCCATCGTGCCGTTGGGACCGAGGATCGCTACCTCCCGCGTACCTCCACCCGGGACTGGCACTCGCAAGAGCTGTCGAGCTCGCACGCGCTCGAGACCACTTCCCGGTTCGTCCGGAACGCCGTCGGCGAGATCGATCCACTCGTCTTCTCCCGTGCCGCACGAGACGAACGAGAACACGACCAAGAAACACCACACGATCGCTCTGATGCGCATGATCTACCTCTTCACCAGCGAGCTCGACCGCCGGTGAAGACCGACGAGTCCTAGCCATACCCAAAAGAGAACGGAACCGTTCGAACGAGACGATTGTCCTCCCACGGCGCAGGAAGCTTCCGTCGCAATGCGGCATGCGGGCACGTCGTCGATCGACGCGCATTCGAAGCCAGTCGGACACATGTTGTCGACGCAAGACCGCGTGCAGTAGCCGTCGTCTCGCGAGACCAAACACATCGACGAGAGGCAGTCTTCTCCCTCTTCGCAGACTTCGCCTAGCGCGGCAGCTTCACACGAAGTGGACGCACACTCGGACGAGAGACAGCGACCGCGTTCGCATACCCCCGACTCACAAGCCTCCGCGTATTCGCAGGCATCTCCGATTGGACTCGTGCCTCTGGGCATTTCGGGGGGACCGCAGTCGGAGGTCTCGCAAGGCCGTTCTCCGTAGAGAGTGCAAAGGCCGTCCACGTCGTCAGAGGAAAGCACACCTCGCGCCTCTGCGTCGTAGAGCGGGTGCATCAATCGACCAAGGTGCTCGGGTCCGCACTCGACGCCTTCGCACGGATGGGCGAGTCCGAGCGCATGACCGAGCTCGTGCGCCACAACCGTTTCGAGGAAGAGGCCTCCCTCGACGCCGGACGTAGTGACCCAGGTGCGCGCCGCATCGAGACGAATGTCCGCCTCCATGATGGCGAGCGAGTCCTCCCCCACTTCAAGCACCAGGTCTGTCACCCCGACCGCATCGCGCGGTAGCCCGAGCGACTCCCAACCGTCGCGGACGAATGAAAGGGAGCTCGTGCCGTCCTCCGAGCCAACGAGGTTGGCTTCAGCGTCGGCCCAAGCGATCTCCGGACCCGCGCACTCAACCGCCGACCAAGGGGTGCTGCTTCGGATCGCTGCCGCTGTCACGCTCGACGGCGGTAGTCCCGCACCGGCTGCATTCACGTGAATGGGAGACGCGCGCCAGTCGACTAGAACCGGCGACGCCGTGCCCAGCTCGTCCCGAATCGTTCGAAACGCGGAAGCGGATGACGGCGCCATCCACACCGCGAGCGCACAGACCGAAACAATGAGTCGGCGAAACGCGTGGTCACGGCGTACGAGCACAACGCCCTCCGTGCGCGACTTCTCCAGGCGGCTGGTATCCAGCGAAGCGCTCGTAGATGATTGGGCCGCCGAACTGCGCGGTGGTCGCGTAACCTCGACTGACCCGTCCGGAGCCCTCGCGATTGACGGGATCGAGGGCTCCCATGGATCGCGAGTAGAAGTCCGGATCGAACGCGTCCTGCGTCCACTCAAAAACGCCGAGCACCATGAGGTCGACCCCAAAGATCGATCGGACGTTCGGCAGTTCGTCGACGTCGTATCGCGGCTCGTCTCCCCAGTACTCGAGTCCGCACGATCGCCATGCGCAGACTGGAGTTTCATCGCTATCGCCCCACATGTAGGTCATGTGACGCGGCGCGGGCCCTTTCGCAGCAAGCTCCCACTCGGCTTCTGTTGGAAGGCGGCGGCCGCCGTCCCATTCACAGAACGCTTCGATCTGTTCTGGTGAAACATGGTATGCGGGGCGCTGCGCGTGAGAATCGTCATCGAAGACCGCGCCCATGAGATCGCGAACCTCCGTACATCCACCCGCGCTCACACACGCTTGATAGCGAGCGATCGTGACCGGGTAGCGATCGAGGTAGTACGGGCTCAGGGTCACGATCCCCATAGGCCAGCGTTCGCCGCCGCGGAGAAGCTCACCGCCCGGGATGCAAATCTCCTCCGCCTCCCATGGACTTTGGCGCGCCTCGCCCGCGCACGCGTCCTCACACGCACCGCGTTCCCAGCGGCACGTCGTCTCGTTGCAGCGGGTGGGGATGTAGTGGTTGGGATGGCAGGAGTCGCTGATCTCCCACCGGAGCTGACCAACGGAGCACTCGGCATCGGGTGCGGGCTCCCCAACCGACTCCCACGGCAACCACTCGCAGCTGGCCGTGCAGACACGTTGGGACGGGACGCACTCGCCTTCGACCCGTGACTCGGTGGCTCCGGGGCTGCACTCGCCTTGGGCGAGACACTCACCGATGGGTGTCCAGAACCCATCGATGCAACGCTCGCTGCGCGTGCCGCAGTTGCGGCAGCTCGCGGCGCGACTGGCGCCGGGAGCAACACAGGCTTCACGCCCCGCGTCGGGCGGAACCTCCGAGTCGACCGAGTCGGGGGCATCGGAAGCGTCGGCGGGCGGGGCATCGACGGCTCCATCGGAGACGAGCTCAGAGGAAGAACCGCAGGCGGACAGAGCGACGCACAGGAAGGAGAGCAAGTCGAAGCGAAGGGTCATGGTCCACTCCGGTGGAGGGCGCCCACGAGAGCGCGAAAACGATCGAGGCTGAGGGAACCTCGAGCGCTCGGGAGGGAGAGGCGGTCGCCGTCGAAGCGCCACTTCGAACGAGCGAGCGACGCGGGCCAGAGGGTTCCGTGGTCGGTCGCGTAGACGAGGACCGCGACGGTCTCGCCGAGCTCGAAGCGGACTTGGCCGGTGAGGAGGCGGATGCGGTTGCCGAGTCGGCCGCCGGGCATCCAGAAGTCGATCTCTTCGCGCGACGTTTCAAGCGGCGCGTCGTCGTCGCTCGCGCCGAGGAGGGTCGGGTCGGTGCGCAGGGTGACCCGGGTGTGGATTCCACGTTGGCCTTGGGGGCCCGAGGGAAAGGCTTCGATGCGAACGACCTCGCCCGCGAGGACATGGTCGGCGTGTTGAGCTGCGTCGCGGAGGGTCGCGGCGAGCCATGCGCCGTCCCACGTGGGGGCGACAACGGATCGCTCTTCGGATTCGAGCGCCGCATGATCCGCACGAAGCGCCTGCGCGGCGGCGGGGGTCGTGAGCGCAGCGAACGCGAGGACTAGGAGCCCCGTGGTGCTTATGGAGATTCGTCGGAGACGGGCCGAGCGCGGGGCGTTCGCAAGAACGAGGTGTGATCGCGCGGCGCGCTCGCACGAAGTGAGGTTCATCCACTCTCGTTGCGCGTTTGCGCCGAGACGGGACGAGGCGCCGAGGGGAACGCAGTTTGGCAGAGCCGACGTCAGTGATTTGCCGGGCACGATGGCCGGAGGCTGTCCGATGCCCACACGCGCGGCAACCTACGATTTGTTCCTAGGTTTCCTGGAATTCGTTGCAATTACAGACTCTTGAGCGACACGACACCGTTTCGATCGACTACCGATTTCGCCAGGACGTTTCTTGTCCAGTCCAAGATTCGTCCGCCGCGACGCAACCCAGCCGTGGTCGGGGCGAGAACCGGCTCGCTCTCGGGATCATTCCTGGATCTGCGCAAAGCGCACTGGGGATCATTGCGGAAGCGTGGGTTCGGCTCGGCGGGTCTGCGGGAAACCGGAGCTCGCGGGTCGCTTCAAACGTGGTTCGCCACGCGACCGATCCACCTCCTTCAGGAAGGCGGATCGGAGGCAAGGCGGGTCGCAAAACTGGCTGAATGCGCTTCGCGGGATCTCTGCTAGACCGTTCGCGGGCGCGAGGGGTGTGTATGCCGATGTCTTCTCCCCGCGTGTTGGTTGTGACTTGGTACTCACCGCTCGGTGCGGTGGTTCAACGGGTGCTGGGCGGCGCCGACGTGGTCGTCCCACGCCCCGACCGCGTGCTCGCTCGTCGTGTCTCCGCGAACGCGGTGATCGTCGACGTGCCAGACGGCGCGTCAGATGCACTGCGAGATCGCGTGAAAGCGTGGGCGATCGCGCTCGTGCAGTCCGGAACGAGCGCTCTGGTGCTTTGTGAGCCGGGTCAGACGCTCTGGCCGGAGGACGCGACAGAGAAGCCCAGCGTCGCGACGCGGCCGACGGACGGCAGCGCACGCGCGCTCCAGCTGACGAAACCGGTTCGCGGCCCCGAGCTGCGTGCGCTGGTGAGCTGGAGCCTCGGTGCTTCGATCAAGCGCGACCCGGAGCTCAATGGGCCCTCCGAAGAGCTGCTCTTGTCCGGACTTCGGGTCGGGCAGTTGCTCGGCCTGCCCGCTCGAGAAATGGAACTCGTCGTGCTCGCGTCGGAGCTGCGGGACCGCGACGAGATCGCGGCGCGCATGGAGGTCACACGCAGCCAAGTCGATTTTCTCGCGTCCGAGCTCAAGCGGCGCACGAAGAACTCCCTGGAGGCCGTCGTGCGGCAAGCGTGGCTCCACTGGGTCACTGCCGTCGCGGACGACGAAGGTTCGGGAGCGTTTACCGCACGGGTACGAAGGGGCTCTGGTGTCGTAGTACAGGGAGTAGTCGGCCCCGCTGACGGACGCTAGTTCGTCGGCTTTCCTCAGCGAGGGCGAGAGTCCAGGCCCCGAAAAAAGAAGAGGCCACGGGTCATGCGAACCCGTGGCCTTCTGCTCTCCGCTCACATGGGAAGCGGGAAGCCACCTCCGCACCCGAGGAACGCCACAGTTTCATCGCCGCAACACACGGTCACCTCTCCTCCACCCATCCCGAGGATCCCGCCGCCGCCAACCTGGCATGTGTCCTCCCCCGTGCATGGTGCACACGCACACGACGTGTTGGTGTTTGGCACGCAGCCCATACCTGGGCAGCAGCTCTCGCCGGGGTTCCCAGGCGTCGGCGGGAATGGGGCACCGGCAACTGGTGCGGTGCAGGCACGCCCCGCCGCCTCACAGGTGCAGGATCCCGCGACGCACTGGGGCGCGTTCGCGCCGCAGACCGTGCCGCACCCACCGCAGTTCATCGGGTCCGCCGAGGTGTCGATGCAGGCTCCACCACAGCAGGCATGGCCTGCCGCGCACGCCGCGCCCGTCGCGCCGCAGCCACACATGCCGTTGGTGCAGCTTTCGCCCTCGGCGCACATCCGGCCGACTTCACCGCAGTTGTTGGGGTCGAAGCGCAGGTCGGCGCAGATGTAGTTGCCCGACTGCTGCACGCAGGCCTGGCCGGCGGAGCACTGCGGGCTGTTGCCGCAGAGGCACTGCGCGGAACCACCACCCGCGGGCGCGCCGCAGCGGCTCGCGCGAGCCATGTCGCAGCCGAGACCGCAGCCGTTGCAGTGGAGGAAGCTCTCGTGTCCACGCGCGTCGAGCTGACCTGCCGGGGCGGCGCGGTCGAAGCAGGTGGCACCGCAGCAACGCTCGTCCGCGCTGCAGGTCGGCGTGCACATCGACGGCACGCTGCTGTCCGTCATCGGGACGCTGCCGTCCACCGTCGGTGCGCCAGAGCAGACGCCGGCGGCGCAGGTCGAGCCGGCCGCGCAGACGTTGCCGCACATGCCGCAGTGATCGGCGCGGGTCTGCGTCGCGACGCAGGCGCCGCCGCAACACGTCAGACCGGCGGAACATGCGGGGCTGCAGGCGTTGCCGGGAGTGCGAGTGTCGTCTCCGCAGGCCGCGACCATCGCGACGAGGGCAAAACAAAAGGGAACCAAGTTAAGGGCGCGGGCCATGGACAGCTCCTTTGTGGAAACGCTGCGCAGCGCACGTTTCGCACGCGGACCACACGCTACCGGGCGCGTGGCGCAGGTGTCAATCCGGTGATTCGCAGAAACCCGTGTAGTTCCGCACGCGTGCGCCCACTCACGCACGGAGTGCAAGCGACCCGGAAGGACCTGAACCCCGCTCCTCGGATGCTTTGGATGGCTGCGCGAGCTCGCGCGGTCGAGCGCCAGAACGCCGTACTCGCGCACGCGCGTTCGCCTCGATTTTGCCACGGACGCTCCAGTCGGCAGTCCACCCCGTGACCTGCACCCGCGGCCATCGCGCTCACGCAGCCGACCGCTCGATCGCCTGACCGTCGACGGGTCGAGCTCGAACGAGGGATACTTCGGCGGTGGAAGAGCGAGAGCGGGTCTCGGTGCAGACCTACCTCGAGATGGACGCTCAGGCGGACGGCAAGCTCGAGCTGCTGAACGGCGTCGTCGTCGCGATGGCCGGCGCATCGCCGAAGCACAATCAGATCGTGGCGAAGCTCGCTCGCGCTCTGCGTAATGCGCTCGAGGCTTCGCCGTGCCGCGTCCTGACGCAGGACCAACGAGTGAGCGTCGAGGCGACGGAGAGCTACGTCTACCCCGACGTCGTCGTCATCTGCGGCGAGCCGCGCTTCGACACCCGCGCTCGGCCCGCGTCGTTGCTGAACCCGAGCGCCGTCGTCGAGGTGCTCTCCGAGTCCACCCTCGACCACGACCTCGGGGCAAAACTCGGTCACTACCGCCGCATCGCCTCCGTCCGCGAGGTGCTCTTCGTACACACCGAGACCCGCGCGGTGACCCTCGTCACGCGACTGGACGACGCGAGCTGGAAGCTCGTCGACCACGGTCCGACTGGCGAGGTCGTGGTCGCCGGCGCAACGCTCTCGCTCGACGCGATCTACGACCGCACCGATTCGCTACCTGGATCTTGAACCTTCCAGTTTTCGGATCGGTCGACCCACCGAGATCTCAAACCTTCTCGTTCTCGCATGGGTCGACCCACCGAGATCTTGAACCGTCTCGTTTTCAGATGGATCGACCCACCGAGATCTCGGACCGTCCCGTTTTCGGATGGGTCGACCCACCGAGATCTCGAACCGTCTCGTTTTCGGATGGGTCGACCCACCGAGATCTCGAACCGTCTCGTTTTCGGATGGGTCGACCCACCGAGATCTGGAACCCTCCTGGTGTCGCCCCCGACGGTCCGCCCGACGCGAACAAGAGTCACACACGCAGCACGCAAGCGGGGATTCCGCGAAGCTGAACGACTCCGCGAAACGACCGGGCCGGACGAGCGCGGGAGCCGACAAATCGGTACGAAGCGAGCCCAAACGCGACCCCAGGGTTCCAAGGGGCGGAGCCCCGTGGCCCGCGGAGCGTCCGAGCGCCGCTCCCGTAGCGAAGCCGAAGCGCAGCGAAGGCGCAGCGCAGGGAGCGGTGCGAGGAGGGGGTCGCGGGGATCTCCCCGCGCTCCGTGAGCGGAGGCCGAAGGCCGCAGCGAACACAACAGCGTGGGGGTCGCGGGGATTCTCCCCGCGCTCCGTGAGCGTAGGCCTTGGCCGAAGCGAACAGATAGAGTTATGACGCAGCGCATCATGCGCAGCCCCAAACACTTCTTCGCGCCGCTCGCGGTCGGAGCTCCCACCCCGCTCCGCGAGATCCCCTTCCACCCCTCGCGGATGATCCACTTCTTCGATCCCTCGAACGAGAAGATGGCCGCCAAGGTGCCGGACATCGCGAAGAAGGTGGACGTGCTCCTCGGCAACCTCGAGGACGCCGTCGCAGCCGACAAGAAGCTCGCCGCGCGCGAGGGCTTCGTGCGCATCGCGAAGGCCACCGACTTCGGCGACACGCAGCTCTGGACGCGCGTGAACAGCCTCGACAGCCCGTGGTTCCTCGACGACGTGACCGCGATCGTCGAGCACGTGGGCGACAAGCTCGACGTGATGATGATCCCGAAGGTCGAAGGCGCGTGGGACATCCACTACGTCGACCGCCTGCTCGCGCAGCTCGAGGCCAAGCACGGCCTGAAGAAGCCGATCCTCGTGCACGCGATCCTCGAGACCGCGCTCGGCGTCGCGAACGTGGAAGAGATCGCGAGCGCGAGCCCGCGCATGCAGGGGCTCTCGCTCGGGCCCGCGGACCTCGCGGCCTCGCGCCGCATGAAGACGACGCGCGTGGGCGGCGGTCACCCCGGCTACGTCGTCCGCGCCGATCCCGACGCGAACGCGCCCGACGCGCCGCGCCCCACCGCGCAGCAGGATCTTTGGCACTACACGCTCGCGCGCATGGTCGACGCCTGCGCCGCGAACGGCATCCTCCCGTACTACGGGCCTTTCGGCGACATCCAAGACGTGGTCGCGTGCGAGGATCAATTCCGCAACGCGTTCCTCCTCGGCTGCGTCGGCGCGTGGTCGCTGCACCCGGTTCAAATCGAGATCGCGAAGAGGGTCTTCAGCCCGCCGGTCGACGAGGTCCGCTGGGCGGTGAAGGTCGTCGAGGCGATGGGCGACGGCACCGGCGCGGTCATGATCGACGGCAAGATGCAGGACGACGCGACGGTGAAGCAGTGCAAGGTCGTGCTCGACCTCGCGCGCATGTTGGCCGTGAAGGATCCGGCATTGAAGGCCGCCTACGGCTTCTGAGCGACGATCTCCAGAGGAGCTGTTCCAGCGCCTCCCAACGCGAGTGAATCGCCTCTCGCAGCAGTTCGTTCGCAGCTCGTCCGGCAACGAACCGCTCCGACACGTGACCAGCCTCGACACGCACACGACGACGCGAACGATCCGACCGCGCCTGCCCGAAGAGAGAGACGCCATGACCCAGCCCCGCCCCCGCCGCTCCGTCCTCTACATGCCCGGCTCCAACGCGCGCGCGCTCGACAAGGGCCGCACGCTCGACACCGACGGGCTGATCCTCGATCTCGAAGACGCGGTCGCGCCCGACGCGAAGGAGCTCGCGCGCCAGCAGGTCTGCGCGGCCACGAAAGAAGGCGGCTACGGGCACCGCGAGCTCTTCGTGCGCGTGAACGCGCTCGACACCGCGTGGGGTCACGCGGACCTCGTCGCCGCCGCGACGAGCGGCGCCCACGCGGTGCTGCTCCCGAAGGTCGAGAGCGCGGACGCGGTCCGCAAAGCCGATCAGATCCTGCGCGCGAGCGGTGCGCCGGAGGAGCTCGCGCTCTGGTGCATGATGGAGACCCCGCGCGGCATCCTGCGCGCGGAGGAGATCGCCGACAGTTGCCCGCGTCTTGCGGGCTTCGTGATGGGCACCAGCGATCTCGCGAAGGACCTGCACGCCGCGCACACCGCGATGCGGCTGCCGATGCTCGTCGGCCTCGGCACGTGCCTGCTCGCCGCGCGCGCGGCTGGCCTCGCGATCCTCGACGGCGTCTACCTCGATCTCGAAGACGTGGAAGGCTTCGCCGCGAGCTGCCGCCAAGGCGCGGAGCTCGGCTTCGACGGCAAGACGCTCATCCACCCCAAGCAGCTCGAGGCCGCCAACGCAGCGTTCGCGCCGAGCGACGAGCTCATCGCGCAGAGCCGCACGATCCTCGCGGCGTGGGACGAAGCCTCGAAGGCCGGCAAAGGCGTGGTCGTCGTGAACGGCAAGCTCGTCGAGAGCCTCCACGTCGAGAACGCGAAGCGCCTCGTGGCGCTGGCGGACGCGATCGCGAGCCGCTGACGGCGCGCGCTCTCCGAGGGGTCGCACGCTCCCTGCCCCGACCGGCCAAGCCGGCGGTCCACCTCTCGAGCGTTTCTCCGCTCGCACGGATGGAATCCGCGCAAGTGGAGCGCGCTCTCACTCACACGGCTCGGCGCGCGAGGACTCCTCTTCGCAGCGCTCGTCGACGCACGCGAACACCAAGCCGCACGACGCGCCGGGCGGCGTGCAGTCCTCGTCGATCACGCAAGGCCGTCCGTCCGGACGCATCGGCTCGGTGACCTCGCGTGGACAGGCGGTCGCGAACGGGACCGTCGCGAGGAGAAGGAACGTCGGGGGCACGCGCACGGCAGTCAAAGTATCCCGTGCTCCTTCAGTCGTCGATAGAACGTGCGCCGCGGATACCCGAGCGCGCGCGCCGCACGTGCTCGGTTCCAATGATGCGATTCGAGGGCGGCCAAGATCCGCCGCTTCTCCGCGTCCTTGAAGTCGTCGACGTTCTGTGGCGTCGGCTCGTCCAAGGGCACCCGCGCGGGGCCCGCGCTCGCCGCCGCCGCCCCTGCGGCCGCATCGCGCGTCTCGCTCTCGAGCCGCGACGATCGTGGCTGGCCCGCGGCGTCAGCCGCGGAAGACCTCGCGCTCGGTCCGTCGAGCGCGAGATCCTCCTCCTCGAGCAGCTCGCCGTCCGCCATCACACAGGCGTGCAAGAGCACGTGCTCGAGCTGGCGTACGTTCCCCGGCCACCCGAACGCCTCCATCCGCTCGAGCGCGCTCCGCGAGAGCCGTCGTCGCGGTCGCCCCTCTTGCCGCGCGATCGCGGTGAGGAAGTGATCGGCGAGCAACGCGACGTCGCCGATGCGATCGCGAAGCGGAGGCAGGCGTACCTCGACCACGTTGAGCCGGTAGTAGAGATCCTCGCGAAACGCGCCCTTCGCGACCTGCTCGTCGAGGCGTTTGTTCGAAGCCGACACGATGCGCACGTCGACCGTCGTCTCCTCCTCGCCGCCCACCGGACGCACCTTCCCGTCCTGGAGCACGCGCAGCAGATCGACCTGCATCTTCGCCGGCATGTCGCCGATCTCGTCGAGGAAGAGCGTCCCGCCCGACGCTCGCACGAGCACGCCCTTGCGATCGCGATCGGCCCCGGTGAAGGCACCGCGCACGTGGCCGAAGAGCTCGCTCTCCAGCAACGACTCCGGGATCGCCGCGCAGTTCAGCGCGACGAACGGCCCCTTCGCGCGCGCGCTGCCCTCGTGGATCGCGCGTGCCGCGAGCTCCTTGCCGGTGCCGCTCTCGCCGTGGATCACCACGGGCACGTCGCTCTCGCACACCCGATCGATCACCGCGAACACGCGGCGCATCGCGTCGCTGCGCCCGATCATCCCGTGGTGCGCGTGGCGGCTCCGCAGATCGCCACGCGCCCGATCGAGCGCGCGCCGGGTCTCTTCGAGCTCGTCGGTGCGCGCCACGAGCACCCGCTCGATCTCCGCCTTCGCGTCCTCGAGCTCGCGGTTCGTCTCCGCGAGCGTGCGCCGCTGCGACTCGAGCTCCGCCACGAGCTCCGCGTTCTCGAGCGCGATCGCGGCTTGATCCGCGAACGCGACCAGGAGCTCGAGGTCGTCCTCCGCGAAGCGCCCGCGCCGCACGCGATGCTCGAGGTAGAGCACGCCGAGCACGCCCACCCGCCCGCGGATCGGAACGCACGCCACGCTCTTGAGCAGCAGCTTGTGCACCGAGAGGTATTCGGAGAGCCGCCGATCGTCGCGCGCGTCGACCGTCACGATCGGCTCTCCGTCGATCAGCACCGCCTCCGCGATCGATCGACTGAACGCGACGCTCGGGTCGTCGGGTCGCGTACCCGCCGCGCGCACGAGGCGCGGCTCGAGCTGTCCGTCCGATCCCACGAGCAGCACGAAGCCCCGCTCGGCTCCCGTGAGATCCACCGCCGCGTCGGTGATGCGTTCGAGCAGTCGTTCGATCTCGTGCTCACGCGCGACCCGCTTGAGGACGTCGAAGAGCCGACGGAGCCGCTCGTCGAGGCCTTGGCTCGACTCCGCGCGACGTCGATCGGTCGTCGCGCTCGCGCGCAGCCGCAGCCGACGACGCATCGGCTCGCGCCAGAAC
>ERZ761607.2284-NODE-2284-length-21192-cov-4.714103_pt1 | contig 21192 bp, 11 predicted proteins | sample MGYA00511164_ERZ761607 | MGnify/ENA primary metagenome ERZ761607 (study PRJEB28899, sample SAMN02445080) | bioreactor sludge metagenome | biome: EBPR sludge | place: Australia: Brisbane, Thorneside Wastewater Treatment Plant | collected 2011-06-22 ... | reverse complement strand
GCCAGCAGATCATCGACCTTTGCGGTCGCAAGGCACTCGACGGTGTCGGCGGCGCCGTAGTAGATCTTCACCTCGCCGTTGTCCTCGAGGATCAGGCCGCCCGGGAACAGCACATCGCCGCGGTAGCCCTCGCGCTCGTAAGGCGTGTCCGGGGTCATCAGCGGTTCGCGGTACATGCCCTTGATCTTCCAGGGTTCATCAAGGTCGAGCAGCATCAGGCCGATGGTGTAGGTCTTGTACCACTGGGGATGCCAGGCCGGGATTTCGCGGGTGGTATCGATGTGCACGGCGTGGAACAGGGTCAGCCAACCCTCGCGCGTCTTCACCGGGGGTGCACCGGGGCCGATCTTCGAGTTCACCCATGGGACTTGCTCCGAGCCGAGCACGAGTTGGGTGTTGCCCCAGTACGCACCGTCGGGTGAATCCGAGTACCAGAGGTCGAACGCCTCCGGCGCGCCGCGTCCGTAGATCGGGAAGGGACGCTCAAGCCGCATCAACTTGCCGTCGCGGCGTTCCGGGAAGATCACCATGTTCCGGTTGTCCGGCGCGGACAGGCTCAACACCTCCCAGCGATCGAAGTCGTCGGTCACCGCGATGCCGCCGCGGATGCCGTGGCGCGTATCCACCGCGAAACACAGGTAGGCGCGGTCGTCGACCACGGTCACGCGCGGGTCATAGGCGCGGATCACCTCGCCATCCTTCCATTCAATCCACGGTTTCGGGGCGGGTGTCCAGGTGATGCCGTCGTGCGACCAGGCCACGCCGATGTTGGTGCCGGCGAACACCGTGCTGCCGGGGGTGCCGCCATAATCGTTACGGAAGACCATGACATAGCGGTCCCGCCATTTCGCAACACCGGCGTTGAAAACCAGGGTGGCGGGGTAGGGCAGGTCGGATGCCTGGAGGACGGGATTGCCGGGATGGCGACGGATGCACGGATGGGTTTTCACGGGGTACTCACTTCGATTGACGGTAGTCGGTCGGCGTCATGCCGGTTTCACGTTGGAACGTCTTGTTCAGGTGGCGGGCATCGCTGAAGCCGCAGGCCAGGGCGATGGCGAACGTCTTGTCGTCGGTCTCCTTCAGCAGGGCCTTCGCCCGCAGGATGCGCAGCCGCGTGATCTCGTCCATGATCGTGCAGTTCAGATGCTGGCGGAATAAGGTGAACAGCAGGCGGCGCGAGATTTCCGAAGCCTGCACCACGTCCTTGATCTGGATCGGTTCCATGAAATGTTCCCAGATGAAGGTCAATGCGCGCGAGACATGCAGGTTCTTGATGGCGATCACCCCGGTGCTCTTGCGCAATACCACGCCCTTGGGCGGGATGCGGACGGGCTGGGCGGGGGCCTTCTCCCCGTTCAGCAGGCGGTCGAGCAGGGCTGCCGCCTCGTAGCCGTGACGGAACCGGTCGGTATCCACGCTGGTCAGCGGGATAACCCCCAGCTCGCTGGTGATCGGATCGTTGTCGGCCCCGACCACCGCCACATGTTCCGGTACCGGGATGCTGGCCCGCTCGCACGCCATCGCGACCTCGCTCGCCGAGACATCGTACTGGCCCATCACGCCCACCGGCTTGGGCAGCGCAGCGATCAACTCCGCCAGATGGGCGAGCCGCCGCTCCCCGCGGCGACAGACCCGTGGGGCGCTGGTCATGTCGAGATGATGGAATTTCTTGCCGGCCTTCTCCACGGCCCGACGGAATCCCGTCATTCGGTCCTCCTCCACGCGGCCGGCATAGGCCTGGTAATAGGCGAAATCGGAAAACCCGCGCGACAACAGATGTTCCGCAGCCATCCGTCCGATCGCCTCGTTATCCAGCACCACCCGCGGGAGCTTCGTCCCGTTCTCCGCGCGAAGATCAACCACCGGAACCCGCTTTCGCAGCAGGTAGGCCAGGTCCGTCTCCAGCTTCTTGGGCAGGGACACCAGTACGCCGTCACAGCGCCAGTGCAGCGGGATCTCGCGGGTGTGACCGGCCATGTCGTTGAGGATCCAATGGGCCTCGCGGGCATACGCCGCCACACCGCGGTTCACCTCGTAATCATACCAGCCCAGCGCCAGCAGGATGCGCCGTCGCACGCTCCCGGATGGCCGTACCGCCGTGCGTGCCCGCGCTTTCCCTTCAGGTATTCGCGATTTGTTCATGAACCCACTATGCACAGAAACGCATTGGAATGGCAAGTATTGGTATCAAATAATGTTAATATCCGTTTGGCCATCTCGGCGCATCCGGGGTAGGGTCGTATCCATGAAGAACAGGTTGATCGGTCGTCGTGGTGGTGGTCAGGCCTTCACCCTGGTGGAGTTGCTGGTGGTAATCTCCATTCTTGCCATCCTGCTGGCCCTCGTGTTGCCGGTGACCATCGGGGCGCGAAAAAAAGCACATACGGCAAGTTGCGCCAGCAATCTTCGTCAGTTGGGCATGGCCATGCTGACCATGATCCAGCAGCGGGAGGGTTGGTTGCCTGCTCGAGCGCCCATCCCCTCCGCGCAGGAGGATCCCGCCGACTGGACCTGGTACCTCAGCAACGAGACGGAGGCGAAGGATCCCGACTTGTTCGTGTGCCGCCTCAATTCCCACCGAGCCTCGCAGAAGCGACCGGGGCCGGCCACCAGCTACATCATCCATGCCGGGCTGCGCGACCGTGGCGGCCCGCTCTCGGCGGTGAACTACCGGCCCTTTTCCCAGACCGGACTGCTGATCGATGGCCGCGAGAACGGCTGGTTGAAGGAGGATCAGCGCACCCGTATCGGTTTCATCCATCCGAAGGATACCGCGAACATCCTGTACCTTGACGGACGGGTGGGGGTGTTCTCCTCCAACAGTCCGATGGAAGCCTTCTTTTTCAACTACGCAAACGTTCCCTGATTTCACCAATCACCCCGCAAGGATATGGCCCCGATGAATCACTCCCTTACCACTGTTTGTCTGGCACGTGTGTGGCCATGGCTGACCGCCGGCGCACTGGCACTTACCGCTTGCCAGCCCGGCCATCAAACGCGAACCGGCCGCGCCGGCCCCGAACCGGTTACCGTCTACCGAGTCGACGCCGAGGCCTTCGGTGACGATGAACGCCTTGCCGCCGTGGCCCTGCAGGGTATCGCCAACCGTGATTCGGCCCGCGTGTTCCTCGACTACGGCAATTCCCTGCGCTGGATGCAGATCGACTACGAGAAGCAACGCGCCGAGAACGGCGGGCGGGTGTTCAGCAGGGAGGATGCCGAGACCTTGTCGCGCACCTACAAGGACCTGCACGATTTCTGGATCGCCTTCTACGAGGAGCAGCGCCTGTGCCGGTTCGAGACGGTGACCATGCCCGAGTTGATCGAGAAGATGCGCGACGAGATCAAGGGCGTGATCCTCTACAGCAATGTGACGGATGACCTCGCCCTGGTCGCGACCATGGCCGGCGTGCGCGATGCCGTGCCGCTGACCGAGGCGCTCTACCGGAACTGGGTCGAGGACAAACCGTACGCCGTGCCGGTGATCTTCGATGTCCGCGACCTCTACGCCGGCTACCCGGCCGGTGTCGAACGCCGGCTTGCCGCCCATCGCTGGATGATCGACAACCTGTTCGCCGAGGTGAACAAGTCCGGCGCCGTCTCGCGCGACCGCACCTACGGACTGGCCGCCCATGACACCCTGGTCGACATCGACCTCGCGGTCAGCCTGCGCTGGGTGACCTTCGACCTCAGCTTCATGAGCGAGGAGACCCGCAACACCGAGAAGAAGGATCCCGACAAACCGCACCCGGTCTGGGGATTCGAACCACCCGACAAGCCGCTGCTGATCGAGATCCTCGAGGGCCTCGACGACTGGGCCCCGGTCTACGGCTGGGGACGGCCCTACGAGAGCGCGCTGATCCGCCGCCTGGCCATCCATCGCACGGTCAAGATCTGCGGCGGCACGGCGAACGGTTCCTTCTTCCGCCACATGCCGAAACTCACGGACGACTTCCGCCTCGATGTCCCGCACGTCGAGAAGCCGATGGTGAAGCCGAAGTACTACGTGGCCTTCATGGTCAACGAAGGCGATACCATCAAGTGCATGGCCTCGCTGATGAACAGTGGAAGCTGGCTCCAGTCCGAACGCGGCAAGATCGCGATCAACTGGGGTATCGATCCGTTGCTGATCCGCGACACCCCGGGCCTGATGAGCTACTACTACTATACCGCCACGGAGAAGGATTACTTCTTTTCCGCCCCCTCCGGCTGGGGCTACCTCGCGCCGATCAACCTGAAGGACGAGGATGTGGTGCCCTACGGCCGGATGGTGAAGACGGGTGCGGACATGGCCGATACCCGCTACATCGACGTCTGGTGGATGAGCGGCCTTCGCTCCCGCGATCAATTCTTCCCGCTGCTCGAGGCGATGGGTATGCGCGGCCTGACCCAATGGAGCAACCGCCAGGAAGTCGAGTTCGCCCCCGACGGCACCCCGGTGATCCACAGCAACTACTACTACCCGCGGTTCACCGCGGAGGATTTCGCGAAGATGCTGATCGACCAGACCGCCGAGGTGAAGCCGCCCTGGTTCATCGTCGTGTATGCCGGCAACCCGCACTGGTTCTACGAAGTCGCCCGCCGCCTCCCGGAACGCGACTTCGAGGTGGTGAAGCTGGATGAATTCTTCGAGGCCGCCCGCGCCGCCCAGCCCCTGGTCGAGGGGCGCTCGTGGATCCCTCCGAAGGACCGCAAGAAGACCGTGGTTGACTAATCCGAAGGTTCCCCATGCCGACACCCGCCAGCACCATTCCGACCGAGAGCTTCTTCGTCGCCAACGAACGCATCATGGCCGCCATCTGCGGCGGGCAACTGGTGACCGATCACGTCATCGGCGTCTCGGCGTTCCATGCCCCGGCCAAGGATGCGCCGACCCTGGTGCAGTCCACACGCCTGCTGCTCTCGGTGGATGGCGTGTTCGCCGAGGCCTACGATGCCGATGAGGGCGGGGCGGTGACGGAGCGCGGGTTTTTGCCGGACAGCCGGGCCGTGCGGATCACCTGGGAGCGGGAGGGCGTAACCGTCGAGGATACCTACTTCATCCCGCCCGAACTGGATGCCGTGGTCCAGCGCACCCGCATTACCAACCGCTCGTCACGCCCCCGCACGGTCAAGGTGTTTGGCATCCTCTATCCGCAACTCGGCTCGCCGGTTCCCCACAAGAAGGGGATCTGCGATGACGGCTGGTACGACCGCGAGCAAGGCTGCCTGGTGATTCGCGATACCCGGGGCAATGCCCTGGGATTCGGCTTCGACCGCAAACCTGACGAGTTCCAACTCGGTGAAGTGTGCGGCGGTACCGATGTGTATTACGACCTTGAGGATCATATCCTTTCCGGTCATGACCGCGTAAGCCGGGTCACGCCGAATGCCGCACTGGCCCTGGCCGCGCGCACCCTGGCTCCGGGTGCCTCGATGGAACTGGCCCTGGTGCTGAGCCATGGCGGTGATGCCGCCGCAGCGATCGATGCGATCGCCCGCTACCGGGCCCGGCCGGACGTCCACTGGCGCGCCCACGCGACCCAGTGCCGCGCGATCATGACCAAGGCGGAACCGTCACTGCCGCGGACCCTGGCCCCGTTCGGTCCGCGTCTCGATGAAGTGACCCGCCGCGCCGTGCTCGTGCTCCGCTCGATCCTGCGGCCCGACGGTGCCCCGATGGGCGGTATCCACTGCTACCAGAACGTCGGACAGGTCCGCAATGGCACCTATATCCTGAACGTGCTGGACCAGCTCGGGTTCCATGAGGAGACCCGCGGCGGTTATGAATTCTACCTGAACTTCCGGGTGGGCGATGACCGCTATTCGTCGCCCGATGAAAACGACCAGCTCGGTACCGTGCTGCATGTGTTGCGCCGCCGCCTCGACCTGTGCGGTGATATGGAGCTGATCGAGCGCCATGGCGACAGGATCCTCGGCCTTGCCGACCGGTTGCTAGGCCTGATGGACCAGCGGCTCGGTCTGATCTACTCCGAACGCGCCATCCATGAATTCGTTTCGATCAGCCGCGGCTACGAATCCTATGTGAACACCATGGCCTGGCGCGGGCTGACCGATGCCGTGGAACTGGCCCGCCGGCTCGGTCGCGACGCCCACGTCGCCCGCTACGCCGAAGCCGCCGAGGGGCTGCGCGCCCGGATCATCCAGCATCTGGTCGATCCCGAACTGGGCGTGTTCGTGAAGCGCCTGTACCGCGGCAGGCATTATCCGCTGCCCAGCATCTCGATGATCACCCCCGCGCTGTTCGGCGTGATCGATGCCCGCGATCCGATCGTGACCCGTACCATCGACCACATGAAGGCCTCGAACTGGGACCGGTCCATCGGCGGCCTCTACCGTTACCCGCTGCACCTGCAACCCTGGCCGGAACATCCGTTCGGCGGCCCTTGGGTTACCTATACCAGCTGGCTTGGCGGTGTGCACCTGCTGCGCGGCGAACGTGAACGCGCGGCGGATTGCATCCAGTGGTTGCTGGACCAGTTGCCGGATGACTCGCACCTGATCGCCGAACATTTCAGTATCCAGCATATCGGCCGCCGCGGCTTCGCCCGCATCTACCTCGATCCGGCTACCCCGGAAGTCTGGGCCACCGCCGAGTTCCTTCGCCTGGTCATGCGCTATGCCGCGCTTGCTCCGTCCGGTGGCGTCGCCTAGCATGGCCGGCGACGCGAACCCGTATGCTCATATCGCCCAAAACGCTGGAGAAGCTCCGCCGGATCGAGACCACCTACCTCGCTCTGATCCACGAACCCATTGCGGACCTCGCCTGCTCCTACCTCGAAACGGACGAACACCGGCGCGCCGTTCCCGGCGAATCGGCCGGATGGCAGCCCTGTCCATCCGGCACGGCCTGGGGACAGGCATGGGGTAGCGCCTGGTTCCGCGCCGAGATGATCCTCGCGCCTGAACAGTGCGACGGTCCGTTGGTGATCGAGGCCCGCACCGGCGGTGTGGAGGCACTGTTCTGGCTGGATGGCCGACCCGCCGGCATCTTCAACTACGATCCGTGGGTGCGTATCCGCGGTGACCACCGTGTGCAACGGATCGATGAGCATCCTGTTCCCGGCCGCACCATCCACATCGCCGTGGAGTCCTATGCGGGCCACCCCTCGCCAGGCAGCCAGCCGTTCGAGACCCTGGAATCCCAGACCCTGTATCCCGCTCCGTTCACCCGCCGCTTCGACGGGATTCGCCTTTGCCGCCGCCACGACGACATCGCCCGCTTCGTGCTGGACCTCCGCGCGTTGAACCAGTTGTCCGCCTCCCTGTCGTCCGACAGCTTCCGGAAAGGCGCGGTCGATGCCGCCCTCGTCGAGGTGTTCGCCCTGGTCCCGCAGGAGCCGTCAGGGCTTCCGCGCGCGACCTGGCGTGCCGCCCTCGCCAGGGCCGTCGCCGTGATGGCTCCGCTGCTGGCCTGCCGCAACGGCGATACCGCGCCATTCGCCGGCCTGGTCGGTCACTCCCACATGGACACCGCGTGGCACTGGACGCTGGACGAGACCATCCGTAAATGCGCCCGTACCTATGCCAACGCCCTGCGGTTGATGGAACAGTATCCCGAGTACGTATTCGTGCAGAGCAGCGCCCTGCATGCCGAATGGATGCGCCGGCATTATCCGGACATTTTCGACGGCATCCGCCGCCGCGTCGCCGAAGGACGCTGGGAGCCGAACGGCGGAAGCTGGATCGAACCGGACGTCAACCTTGCCGGCGGTGAATCGCTCGTCCGCCAGTTCCTCCGCGGCGATGCCTTCACGCGCGAACACTTCGGCTACCGCGCCGATACCTTCTGGCTGCCCGACACCTTCGGCTACTCCGCCGCGCTACCCCAGATCCTGCGCGGATGCGGCATCCGCTATTTCGCCACCACCAAGCTGACCTGGAACGAGTCCAACACCTTCCCGTACGACACCTTCTGGTGGGAGGGGATCGACGGCTCGCGCGTGTTCGCGCATTTCCCCGACATCCACTGTGCGCCCGATCCCGAGACCCTGATCAACAAGCTGCACGGGACCGGACCGAAGGATTTCCGCGTGGTGCAGAACTCCGTGCGCCACAAGGAGGTCAACCGTTCGCGCCTGATCGCCTACGGTTACGGCGACGGCGGGGGCGGCCCCGACGCGCACATGATCGAAATGGCCCGCCGCTGCCGCGACCTCGAAGGCTGTCCCCGCGCGGAACACGTCACCGTCAGCGCCTTCATGCAGCGGCTCGAGCGCGAGACCCCGGCCGCCCCGGTGTATGCCGGCGAGTTGTACCTCGAGGCCCACCGCGGCACCTTGACCCAGTTGCATGACATCAAGCGCGGCAACCGCCGCGCGGAATTCGCCCTGCGCGAAGCCGAGATCCTGGGCGTTTGCGGCGGTACGTGCTCCGACGGCTGGCGCGCCCGCTGGCATGCCGCATGGGACCTGCTGCTGGTCAACCAGTTCCACGACATCCTGCCCGGCACCTCGATCCAGGAGGTGCACGACCGGGCCATCGCCGAACTCCGCCAGGTGTGTGCCGATGCCGAGACCCTGGCCGCGGAGGCCGCCGCGACGCAGGTCCGGCCGGCGGATGACCGGGTCACCGTTTTCAACACGTTAAGCTGGCCGCGACAGGAGGCATGCATCCCCGGTCTGTCCGCCAACCGCCGCCTCGCCGGCTGCACCAGCCAGCGGGTGACCACACCCTGGGGTGCGTCGCGTACGGTGGCCCATGCCCTCGACCTGCCTCCGCTGGGTGCCCGCAGTTTTCCGCTCGCTCCCGAGGAACCGGTCGTACCGGCAACCAGCCCGTTTAGCTGGGATGGCCATGCCGTGACCACGCCGTTGCTTCGCGCCCGCTTTGCCGAAACGGGCGGGCTCGCTTCGGTGTGGCTATTCGGTGCGAAGCGCGAACTGGCTGCGGATGATGGACTTCCCTTGAATACCTTCCGCTTCGGCGAGGATATCCCGGCCGCATGGGACAATTGGGATATCGATGCCGACCTCGCCCTGAAGCTCACGCCCTCGTTGCAACCCGAGGAACGCACCGTCGTCGCCGACGGTCCCCTTCAGTTCCGCGTGCGCCAATCCTTCCGTTTCGGCATGGGTTCACGGCTCATCCAGGATGTGGTGTTCCATGCCGCCACGCTGCGGATCGACTTCGAGACGGTGATCCACTGGCGCGAGTCGCACGCCTTCCTGCTCGCCGAATTCCCGCTGGCCGTGCGTGCTCCGTCCGCGCGGCATGAAATCCAGTTCGGACACCTCGAACGGCCGACACACCGGAACTCCTTTGAGGATCGCGCGCGCTTCGAGGTCTGCCAGCACAAATGGACCGACCTGTCCGAGAACCGGTTCGGGGTGGCGCTGCTGAACGACGGCAAGTACGGCGTGTCGGTCGAGGGCGGCACGATCCGCCTCTCGCTGCACAAGGGCGGTTGCCATCCCGATCCACGCGGCGACCGCGGGGACCACGTCGTCACCTACAGCCTGCTCCCGCACGAAGGCGCATTCTCCGCGGATCATGTGGTGCGTGCGGCCTATGAACTCAATGTGGCACCGACGGTCATCACGGGTTCGTTGCCCGGTGACGCGACCTCCCTGTTCACCATCGATGTCCCGAACCTCGTCGTCGAGGCCATCAAGCCCGCCGAGGACGGCCGCGGCTACATGGTGCGCCTGTATGAATGCGAACGGCAAGCCACCCGCGCCACGATCCGCTTTTCCCGGACTCCCGCGGCGGTATTCACCACCAACCTGCTGGAGGAGCCCGTCGCACGACTCGACCTCGAAGCGGATGTGATCCGGTTGCCGTTTCGCCCATTCGATCTCGTATCCATCCAGGTGATCCCGTGATCGTTCGAGGTGCGATCCATGCCCCGATTCCGGTGGAGTAATCCCATCATCAATGCAAGCGGACCTGATCCTTTCATCTACCGCGCCGACGAACGGTACTGGTTGATCACCACCGGACCGGCACCCGATGGCCGCTTCCTGCCAATCTGGTGTTCCGACGACCTCGCGTGCTGGACCTTCGTGCGCGGTGCCGTGGCGCGCGGAGAGGAAGGGGCCTGGAACCGGTTCAATTTCTGGGCACCCGAGGTGCTGCGGCAGGATGGAACCTACTGGCTCTATTACACCGCCAAACCCACCGAGGATGACAGGAACCATGGCAACCGGATCGGGTTGGCGGTCAGCGATCAACCAGCCGGGCCGTTCGAGGATCGCGGCGTGCTGGTCAACCACGCCGCACTGGATGCCAGCCCTTTCCGCGATACCGATGGCACACTCTGGCTGCTCTACGTTACCGAATACGGCAACGCGCGCGGCCTCGCACCCGGCCGGATATGGATCGACCGAATGCCGGACCCGGCACGGGTGGCGGACGAGGCCACGCTGCTGGTCGACCGCCACTTCTGGCAGGAGGGACCGGTCATGCTGCGGCAGCGGGACGGGCATTACCGGCTGACCTACAGCATCGGTGCATGGACCAACGATACCTACCGCGTGGTCCAAGCCGTCGCGGATCGGATCACCGGCCCGTTTATCGAATCCGGTCCGCTCATCATGCAATCCACCGCCCAGGTCAAGGGTCCCGGGCACCACAACGTCTTCACCGGACCGGATGACGAAGCGTGGCTCCCGCGCATCGATCGCCTGGTCATGCGCGCCGACGGCACCCTCACCGGCCAGGCCCCCACCAGCACGCCACAGGAACACGGCTGGTAACGCGACCGTTCCTGGAAGCATGCACGAAATGGCATGCTGGTAGCACATACAAGGACATAATCGTGCTGGTTTCCGTTCGCCCTCACGCTCCCCCTGGCCTAGCATCAAGACAGGTGGCGGGATGCCGCGACGGAGGATCGAGCGCATGAGCAGACGGTTGGCGATACAATGGTGGGCCGTGGCCGTGATGGGCGGGTTGGGATCGATGGTGCACGCGGACCTGCTGATCTGGAATGGTGGAGCCGGCGGGGTCTGGCAGGATGGGGGAAGCGGGTGGCAGTCGGGCGGATCGCCGGACGTGTGGGACAATGCGCTTCCGGATTCCGCCTCGTTTACCGGGACCGCACCGACCACGGTCTCGATCGCCGCGGGTGGCGTGACCGTGGGCGATCTTACCGTCAGCGGTGCAGCCTACGGATTCGCCGGTCCGGGAACCCTCACCTTGACTGGTGGTGACATCACGGTGGGTGCCGGTCTTGCCTCCACGATGACGGTCGCCCTGGCCGGTTCGTCCGGTTTCACCAAGACCGGCGAGGGCACGCTGGTGCTCGCGGGCGCGAACAAGAATGTCGGAGGCACGCTGGTCGTCGAGGGTGGCGCGATCCAGGTCGCCGGAGTCGGCAACGGGTTTCTCGGTTCCAGCTCGAATGCCGCGGTGCGGCTCGACGGCGGTGCGTTGCACGGCAACTTCGCGGCCAACGTCTCGCCGGCCTGGTCCATCGAGGTCGGTCCGGCCGGCGGCGAGTTGCGCAACCTGAACACCGGACGCTGGCAGATGAACCAGGCGAACCGGCTCAGCGGATCAGGCACGCTGACCTTGTCCTTCGGAACGGCGAACACCCGCTACGAATTGACCGCCGCGCAGTCGACCTTCGCCGGCAAGTGGGTGCTCGACAGCGCCGGGAACAACAACCGCTTCTTCGACATCACCTCCGGATTCAGTCCCGGCACCGCGACCGGCGATGATGTGTACACGTTGCGCCAGGCTTCCCTGCTGTTGCGCGACGGCGTGGTCCTTGGCGCAACCAACAAGGGCATCCTGCTGGTCAATGGCACCTCGCGCATCGGCGCGGCCGGCGGCAACACCGCCACGATCGCGGGGCGGATCAGCGGCGGTGTGTCCGACCACCTGGAGTTGAGCCTCGGCAACTCGAACTCGGTGCTGATCCTGTCGAACCCGCAGAACAACTGGCAGGGCAACACCATCGTGCGTACCGATGCCGCCTCCGGCGATCTCCGCGGCACGGTTCGGCTGGGTGCATCCGACGTCATCCCGAACACCGGCGGCAATGTCACGCTGAATACGGGTGTGGTGCTGGACCTGAACGGATTCAACGAGACGATCGGCGGACTGGATGGCAGTGGCCGGGTCATCAGTTCGACCGGCTCAGCCACGCTGACGGTCGGTGCCAACGGCAACTCGCCGACCTTCAACGGAACCATCGCGGATGGCGGAGGACAACTCGCCTTGACCAAGGTCGGTGCGGGTATCCAATCCCTCGGCGGGACGAATACCTATTCGGGCGTCACGGTTGTTTCCGGGGGCACGCTCAAGTTGAACGCGGGGTCGTCGATCTCCAACACGCCCTCGATCACCATCGCGTCGAACGCCGTGCTCAACGTGGCCTCGCTCGCCGGCGGACTCACCCTGCGCAGCGGGCAGACCCTGGGCGGGGAGGGCGAGGTGGTCGGCAGCCTCACCGTCGGCAACGGTGCGACGCTTGATCCCGGATCAAGTCCCGGCTTCCTGATCGTGGACAGCCTGACCCTCGCTTCGGGCAGCCGCCTGTTGATCGACATCAACGGAACCGCGGTGCCCGGCGTTGATTACGACCGCGTGTTCAGCGATGGCAGCCTGACCTACCAGGCCGGATGGACCCTGGAGGTGTCCTTCGCCTCCGGTCTCTCCGGAACCCATACCGTGCGGATCGTCGACTTCGCCACCTACAACGGGACGGCGAATGCGCCGGTGCTGACCTACAACGAGAGTGAAGCCGACAACGTCTCGTTCAATGCCGCCACCGGGGAGTTGACCTTCACCGGGACGCTGGTTCCGGAACCAGCCTCGCTCATGTTGATGCTGATCGGCGGCTGGCTGCTGCGTATGCGCCGCACCGTGCGCGGAGGTGTTCGCGTATGAAGATCCGGCATGGATGGTTGATCGCCCTGCTGCTCGCCGCCACATCGGCCATCGCCCAGCCTCCGCCCGGTGTGGTCGCGGTCATCGCCAGCAAGGGGCAGTTCAAGGGCGAGACCGACCGCGAGGGCATGGAAGCCCTGGCCAAGGTGGCGCACCAGCGCGGCTATCCGGTGACCTGGCTGCTCAAACCTTCGGCTGCGACGAACATGGCCGGCACCTTGAAGCAGTGGCAGAAGGGTTTCGGTGACGAAGTGGCCTGGTTCGCCGAGTATCCCGAGCCCGGCGCGGAGGAGGAGTTGAAGGCGCTGAAGAAAGCCGTCACGGGTCAGCCCATCCGCTCCGCCGGCCAGACCCGCTTCGGTGCGGATTGGGTCCGCCTCGCCGAGCGCGAGGGTATCACCGGCGTGTGGGGGCGTTGTTTCGAGCAGACCTATGCCGACAACATCATCGACCGCGGCTCGCCGTTCGGTTTCTACTACCTGCGTCCCGACTGCTACAAGGTGCCCGCGACCAACGACGGTGGCCTCGTGTCGGTGCCATGGATGTCCTCCGACATCAACCTCGTCTACCGCACCGGGTGGGCCTCGGGATTCACCTTCGACCCGGATGACCCGCTGGCCATCGGGGTCATCCGCGCCGGCGATATCCGTTACTGGGAGGCGCTCGTTGACCAGACCATCGCCCAGGCCGCCTACAATACGTTTGTCCCTTTGGTCATCCAGCAGGAGTACACCGCCGTGGGCGATTCCGTGCGTCGCAAGGACGGCGAGGACCTCGCCGTGCTCGGCGACCTGTTCGACCTGCTCAAGAAACGCGGCATTCCGGTGGTGACGATGAGCGAGGCGGTGCGCCGCTACCAGCAGGCGAATCCCAAGCGCACCCCGCCGACCTATGCGCTGTACGACAACCTCGGCTCGACCGGTCTCGCCGCCGCACCCCAGGCCCATCCGCGCAGCGGCCGCCTGCACAAGCTGCAGGTCGTCACCGAACCGATAACCCGGGCCACCGCCGGAAAACCGTTCAATGGGTTCTATGCCACGGATTTCGCCGACGGAATCCGGCGTTATTACCATCCCGGAGGGAAGACCTTTCGGGAGCACGGCAAGCTGCTGGCCTACTACGATGCCAACGGCCTCTTGATGTTCGATGAAGGAAACAGCAAGCCGGTGCGCATCACAAGTTACCTGTCCCTGCCGGCCCATGCCCACACCCCGATGGTGCTGCCGGAGATGTCGCCCTGGTACCAGACCCATGCCTTGATTCCGGATCCCGTGATCGAACAATTGGAAAGTCCGGCCGGCCTGAGCATCTCGATCAAGGCGGCCTGGAATCCGTCCGGACGGTTCACGCACCCGCAACTTCCTTACGGCGTCATGCTGTGGGGCGACTTTTCGCGCTACCGCCTTCCACCGCAGGCCCCGGTCGGAGCGAAGATCCTCGGCACGCACGGCTTGTTCATTCCGTTCGTGCTTCCTTCCGGCGAAAAACAGTTTTCCCTTTCCCTGCCGCGGGTGCGATGACACCGGAGATCGCACTGCACGACCAGCCCCCGGTTTCGGTCATGCGCGCGGATGACCGGACCTGGTTGCTGGACTTCGGTCGCGTTGCATTCGGCAACCTGCGCATCGATCCGCCCTCCGCTCGAGGGGCGGACCTCGTGGTCCATCTCGGCGAAGCGAGCCGTGAGGGCCGCGTGCACCGGCAACCTCCCGGCAGTGTCCGGTATGCGCGGATTCCAATTGCTTGCGGTGGGCATCAACCCGTGGTGGTCGCCCCGTCCGCCAATCCGCAGCATGTCCATCCGTCGGCCGTGCGCACCCCGTCCGCATGGGGGAACATCCTGCCCTTTCGCTGGGTCGAAATCGAAGGCTGGCCGCGACGTGCCGGGCCACCGGATGTGATCCGGCAAGCCGCGTTTCTCAACACGTGGGATGACGAGGCCTCCTCGTTCACCTCGTCCGACGCGATGCTCAACCGGATCTGGGACCTGTGTCGCTACACCATCAAGGCCACGACCTACGCCGGCGTGTATGTCGACGGCGATCGCGAGCGTATCGCCTATGAGGGCGATGCCTACATCAACCAGTTGTGCCACTATGCGGTCGATCGCGACACCACCATGGCCCGGGCCACCATGGACCGGTTGCTGGCGTTGCCCACCTGGCCCAGCGAGTGGACCCTGTACCTGCCCCTGATGGCCCATGCCGACTGGATGCATACCGGCGAGGCCGACTGGGTCACGACGCGGTACGATGCACTCAAGAGCCGGTTGCTCCAGGAGCGCGTCCGGCCCGATGGACTGCTGGGCAGCACCGAGGCGCACATTGCCAAGGGGGATCTGGTGGATTGGCCTCCCGGCGAACGCGACGGCTTTGTGTTCACCCCGGTCAATGCGGTGGTCAACGCCTTCCGCATCCGCGCCCTTGCCGCGATGGCCGAACTTGCCGTGGTCGCCCGATCCCGGCCGGACGCCCGCCTGTTCGCCGCGCAAGCCCGCAGTGCAATCCGTGTGTACCAGGCACTCCTGCTCGACCGAACCCGTGGACGATTCCGCGATGGCGAGGGTACCGATCATACCTCGTGGCATGCCAACGGGTTTGCCCTCGCCGCAGGCTTGGCCCCCGCCGCTCTGCGAGCAGGGATTGCGGCCTGGATCGCGCAACGGGGCATGGCCGGATCCGTATACGCCGCCTTCCATGTGCTCGATGCCCTGTTCGAGAACGGGGCGGGGGACCAGGCATTGGCCCTCATCGCCGCGCCGGGTGACCGGAGTTGGCGCCACATGGTCGATGCCGGAACCACGATCACCTGGGAGGCCTGGGATCAGTGCTGCAAACCCAACCAGGATTGGAACCATGCCTGGGGCGCGGCCCCGGCGTGGCTGCTGCCCCGCCATGTCCTCGGCGTGCGACCGATGAAAGCCGGCTGGTCGCAGATCCTGATACGACCCAACCACGGGACCCTCACCCACGCACAAGGAACCGTGCCGACCCCGCTCGGGCCAGTCGAGGTCGCCTGGAGCCGCGATCCAGCCTTTCGCCTCCGTCTTGCCGTCCCGCGCGGCATGACCGCCCGGATCGAACTGCCGGCCGCCCGTTTATCCCGCGGTATCCGCTCCCACGGAAGACCCGTTCCCGCCCGGCGCGCCGCAGGCCGATGGGTCATCGAGTCCACCACGTCCGGTACGTGGGCGGTGGATCGTTGACTGCACGAAACCGTACCACAGGTTCCTTATCGTGTACCCGTTTGCAAGGATCAGGTTTTGCCTGTATTCAACGTTTCAACCTACGATGGTCCATTAGGTGGATCGTGCACGCCACGGCGCGCCTGTTCCGGTAGGGCGCTTGATACCGGCGGGGATGAGCACGAGCAGCGGGAGTTATCATGGGCAGGATGAATAAACCGGTTTCCGGGATGGTCGTGGCGGGAAGCTTGCTGGGCATGCTGCTGTCGGTCCCGTATGCACATGCCGCGACACTGACCTGGAATGGCGGTTTGTCCGGCGACTGGGTGAATGGAGGCAGCGGCTGGCTGAATGGACTCTCTCCGGCGACTTGGAACAATGCGATATCGGACAACGCTACCTTTGCCGGTTCGTTGACCTTGTCGCCGACCATCAATGCCGGCGGGATCACGGTCGGCGACCTGGTCTTCTCCTCCGGCTCCTATGCCTTCAGCGGCGGTACCCTGACGCTGGCCTCGGGCAACATCGCGGTGGGTTCCGGACTTACGGCCACGTTCAGCCAGGCGCTGGCCGGCACGGCCGGTTTGACCAAGACCGGCGACGGCACCTTGTCCTTGTCCGGCAACAACAAGAACTATTCCGGCACGACCACCATCAACGCAGGCGCGATCGAGATCACCGACACCGCGGCGGGTTCCATCGGCTCCTCCGCCAGCGGCACGATCGCCTTGAACGGTGGAGCGATCTTCGCCAACTTCTCGCTGAACCGGACGCCCGGCCATGCATTCACCATCGGCGCATCGGGCGGCGAATTCCGCACCCTCGGTACCGGCCGCTGGCTGATGACCGCGAACCGGATCAGCGGTTCCGGCACGTTGACGTTGCGGCTGGCCTCGGCCTCGCGTTTCCAGCCCGCGAATTCCCAGAGCGGCTTTTCCGGCAAATGGATTTTCGATGGCGATGGCGACCAGAACCGCATCATCGACTTCAACGGTGGCAGTGGCAGCGGTTACCTCGGTACCGGTACCGGTGATGACGTGCTGACCATCATCGACAGTCCCGCCCTGCTGCTCCGCAACGGGGTCATCCTCGGTACGCCGTTGCAGGGCATCGCCCTCGGTGCCGGAGAAGCGAAGCTCACCGTGGCCGGTGGTTCAACTGCGACCATCGGCGGCAAGCTCAACGGTCCTTCGGGCAACAACGTCCAGTTCTACACCGACAACACGACCAGCATCCTGATCGTCTCGAACACCGCCAACAGCTGGCTCGGCAACACCTCGATCCAGGGCTTCGGCATCGTGCGGCTCGGTAATGCCGGGGTATTCCCTGACAACGGTGGAGTCGTGGATGTATTTTCCTCGACCGCGGTGCTCGACCTGAACGGTTTCAACGAGACGATCGGCGGCCTCACCGGCCTCGGCCGCGTGGATAACCGCGCCGCCGCGACCACCGTTTCCCTCGGGGTGGGGGGCAACAACCTCGACTCCACCTTCTCGGGCATCCTTACCAACAGCGGATCAAGTGCGCTGCTCCGCCTCGTGAAGGTCGGCACCGGCACCCTCACCTTGTCGGGGAACGGTATCAACCACCAGGGCGGCCTGGTCATCAGCAACGGCGCGGTGCAATTCTCCGCAGTCGGAGCCGGCCGCCTCGGCGCGTCCGCCACCGCCGAGGTCACGCTCCAGGGTGGAACCCTGCAGGGAAACTTCGCCGCGAATACGACGGTCGGCAACACCATCACCGTCGGGGCGAACGGCGGCACGCTCCGCAACATCGGCAGCGACTCGCAGCGCTGGCAGATGTCGGCCAACCAGGTGTTCGGTTCCGGTACGCTGACCCTTGCCTTCAGCAACCAGAATACGCGGTTCACCTTCGCGAATGCCCAGGACAACTTTACCGGCAAATGGATCGTCGATAGCGGTGGCAACGTGAACCGTTTCGTGGACTTGAACTATGTCAGTGGCAACGGATTCGGCGCAGCCACCGGCGACGATGCCATTACCTTCTAGAACAACGGGGCGGTGCTGATCCGCAACAACCTCGCGCTCGGGACGCCCTCCCAGGGTATCACCCTGGGCAGCGGCCGCGCCCGGCTGTCCGTGGCCTCCACCTCGACCGGCACGATCGACGGCAAGATCTCTGGTCCGCCAGCCAACCAGGTCCAGTTCTACCTCGACAACGCCAACAGCGTGCTGATCCTGTCCAACACGGCGAATAGCTGGGCCGGGGCGTCCCAGGTCAATGCCGGCGGCTCCTTCGGCACCCTGCGCCTGGGTGCATCCGGCGTGATCCCTGACACGGGCGGCGTGTTCGAGGTCTCGACCACCGCGCAGCTCGACCTGAACGGGTTCAACGAGACGATCGGCGGACTCAGCGGGGCCGGCCGCGTGGAGAACCTCGCCGGCGGAACCACCGCAACCCTCGCCATGGGCGGTAACAACGGCAATGCCACCTTCTCGGGCCTGATCACCAACAGCGGGGCTCTTTCCTCCACGGCCATCACCAAACTTGGCACCGGCACCCAGACCTTCAGCACCGCCAACGGGTATGCCGGTCTGACCACGGTCGACGCCGGTGCGTTGCGGATCACCCACGCCGGTGCGCTCGGATCAACCGCCGCCGGCACCGTGGTCAACAGCGGCGGCACCATCGAGCTGCAGGGAGGCATCTACGTTTCCGGCGAGGCCCTGACCCTGTCCGGTACCGGAGTCGGCGCAGCCGGCGCGCTGCGTAACATCAGCGGCAACAACACCTGGCAGGGCAGCATCCAGCTCAACAACACCGCCGCGCTGACCATCTCCTCGGATAGCGGCGACCTGAAGCTGCGCGGCCTGATCATTCAGACCGGCTCGACCCCGCCCGTATTCCAGGGCAACGGCAACATCTTCATCGAGACCTCGATGAACGGTGGATTGGTGCGCGGCTCCGGCAACGGCGACGTGCTGATCAGCAGCGGCACCACCATCACCGGCGATGTGACCGTGGCGGCCGGTGCCACCGGCGCATTCAAGGTGGAGGGCACCCTGGTGGGCGATGTAGCCATGAACGGCGGGCAGCTCACCGGCGTAAACGGCGTGATGGGGGACGTCACCTTGACGTCCGGCACCTTGTCGCCCGGGGCCAACGGGGTGACCCTGCTCAACATGGACAGCCTGACCCTCAACGGCGGCGCCTATCTGTGGAACATCACCAACGCCACCGGCACGGCGGGCACGCAGTGGGACCTGCTGCGCGTCGGTTCCGGCTCCGGTGCGGTCAACCTCTCCGGAGCGCCGGTCGGTTCGATTACCGTGCGTGTCGCGTTCGCCGCGACCACGCTGACGAACTTCAACCACCAGACCTCGGGAAGCTGGATGATCGTGGATGCCGGATCCGTTTCCGGCTTCAACGCCAACAAATTCGTGATTGATGACAGCGCATTTGGCCCCGGCAGCGACGGCGGGACCTGGTCGGTCAGCCAGTCCGGCGGCGATCTCTACCTCGACTACGCGCCCGGCGCTGCCGTCGACCTCGCGGTCAGCGTCACCGACGCCCCCGATCCGGTGCCGGTGGGCGATACCGTGACCTACACCATCGTCATCACCAACCGCTCCGCCACCACCGTGCAGGAATTCGCGGTAACCAACATGCTCGGCATCAACATGGCCTATGTGTCGAGCAGCGATGGGGGTGTCCACGCCGCCGGGGTGACCCGCTGGACGCTGACCAACCTCGCCGCCAACGGCTCGCGCACCATCACCCTGAGCGCCAACGCCAGCGTGCAGGGCGCAGTTTCCCTGGTCACGGTCGTGCAACCGCGCCGCGCCGAATTCGCACCTGCCGACAACGTGGTCACCAGCACGACCTCGGTGTTCTGTCCCACCGCCGGACTGGCCACCAACAACGCCCCCGCGTTCCGTGTCACCACCAACGGGGTCTCCATCTCCTTCACCGTCACCGCCGCCAACGACGACTGCAACCCGCCGTTCCTGCGCGCGGCCGGCCTGCCCGGCGGCGCCTCGTTCAACGTGGTCACCACCGGATACAGCGTGGCCGGTACCTTCCTGTGGCCGTCCCCGACCAGCGGCACCCATCCGGTGCGCTTCTTCTCGTTCAACGAGACCAAGGCCACCTCGACCGTGATCACCCTGATCCATGTCAACAACGGTGCGGAGGGCAGCAACGCGCAGGGCATACCGAACTCGCAAACCAACTGGTCGGTCGAGATTGCCGGCCTGTCCGCCGTATCGGGCGGTCAAACCGAACTGAGCTGGCATGCCGATCCGGGCATCACCTACGACATCTACCGTGCCACCGGAAACCTTGGCGACGGCGCGATCCTTTGGACGAAGGTGCTCCCCGGGGTGGAAGCCGGAGTCGCCGTCGAGAACGTCCTGGTCAACGTTCCCGCCAACCAGCAGTACTACCAGGTTGTGCCCGAAGGCAAGGCGGTGTCCAGCAACAGCGTCTGGGCGATCATCCGTCCGGCCCTGCCGCCCGGTTTCAGCACGATATCCGCGCCGGTCGACGGATCCGACCTCAGCTTCAGCGGTGATTTCGGTGCCGCGCTGGCTGCTGTGCTCACCGGCCACAATGTTCCCGGCAACGGTGCCGAGGCGTTCATCCTCCAGAGCGGCGGAACCTACACCCACCTGTTCCTCGATGCCTCCGATGCCTGGCGCGAGGCCGGACCCGGAACCCCGCTGGCCACCCAGACCCTGAACCCGGGGCAGGGGGTCGTCATCGCCAACCGCCAACTCGCCACCGCGTATCCGGAATTCCGCGGACCGGTCGGCAACACCGCCTCCGCTACCATCACCATCCCGGCCGGCGGCTACACCATCCTCGGTGTTTCCGAGGGACGCCACCTGACCCTCGCCCAGGCCTTCTCCGACATCACCGCCGGAGGCGGACCGGTCGGGTCGTTCGATGAGAACGCCGCCGACATGATCCTGGTCCTCAATAGCAACGGCTCCTACACGCCGCTGCAACGGCTGCCGAACGGCACCTGGCTCGACCTGACCACCTTCTCCACCTCGTCGCTGCGCTTCACACCCGGCGCCGCCTACTGGTACTACCGCGCTCCCTCCGCCCCGGCCATGACGGTGAGGTTCTAATGAAACGCATGATGCCCCCATACCTCGCCCGCCTCATCGCCACGCTCGCGCTTGCCGCGATGACCGGACGCG
>ERZ761607.2283-NODE-2283-length-21207-cov-4.685325_pt1 | contig 21207 bp, 18 predicted proteins | sample MGYA00511164_ERZ761607 | MGnify/ENA primary metagenome ERZ761607 (study PRJEB28899, sample SAMN02445080) | bioreactor sludge metagenome | biome: EBPR sludge | place: Australia: Brisbane, Thorneside Wastewater Treatment Plant | collected 2011-06-22 ... | reverse complement strand
AGGTGGTCCACGGCGTCGCGCAGCACGGCGTCGTGGTGGGCATCGATCGCGCGCAGGAACGAGGCGAAGGTGGCGTGTTCGCGGATGAACGCGGTGGCGGCAGCGGCGCGTTCCGGCGTGCAGGCGGCGAGCTGGGCGGCGACGCGTTCGGTGGTGACGGGGAGGTGGTCGCCGATGGCGGTGAAGTTGCGGCGTTGCCAGGCGGCGGCGTTTTCGCCGGTGACCAGTTCGCCCATCGCGCCACCGGTGCAGAGGATCACGGCGGCGCCACAGGCCATCGCTTCGATGGCGGATTTCCCGACGGCGAAGACGAGGTCGAAGTGCGGCAGGAGGTCTTCCGGGCGGGCGACGGGCGGATGAAGGTCGGCGAACCGGGTGCAGGTGATGCCGGCGGCGAGGCAGGCGGATTGGATGAGGGCGGTTTCGTCCGGATCCAGGTAGCGGTCGTAGATGACGGCGCGTGCTGGCCGCGCCGCCGGGGTGTCGCGGTGCGGGCGGAAGACGGCGGGGTCGGCGTAGTTGAAGACGAGGTGGATGTGGTCGCGGGGGAGGCCGGTGTGTTCGTGGACGCGCCCGGCGACGCGGTCGCTGATGGCGAGGTAGCGGAGGATGCGCGGGTGACGGGGGGCCTGTTCCTGCCAGGGGTCGTAGCCGTGGCAGTGGTAGAGGGCGGGCGTACCGGGGAAACGGAGCAGCGCGGTCATGGTTTCCAGGTTGTGGTGGCCGTGGATCAGGTCGGGCGGGGCGGACAGGGAGGCCAGGGTGTCGGTTACGGCGATGCCTTCGGCACGCAGGGCGTCGGCGATCGCACCGAGGCGGGGGCTGTACACGGTCACGCGGTCGCCGCGCCGGTGCCAGGCGCGGGTCAGGTCGCGCACGATGCCCTCGGTGCCGCCGGGGGATTGGAGCCAGGTGTTGGTAATCAGCAGGTGTTTCATGACGCGGGACGCGCCGGGATCACAGCACCATCCTCACGCCGGTCACGGCACGGAGGCGGGCGTCGATTTCGCGCAGCGATTCCGCGCTCTGCACGGTCATCGACAGGTTGAAGGTCATGTACTTGCCGCCGGCGGAGAGGCGGCCGGGGTGCAGGGTCTCGGCGATGCGCAGTTCCCACAGGGCGATTTCGAGGTGGGTGCGCAGGTCCTCGCTCACTTCGCCGATGATCTTGAAGTGCACGACGACGGGAAACTTCACCTGCTCGGCGGGGGCGTCGGGTTCGCTCATTTCTTCACCCACATCCAGATCGCCAGCGCGGCCAGGACGCCGGCGAAGATCTTGCGGAAGGTTTCGGTGGAGACCTGGCTGACCAGCACGGCGCCGAGCTGGGCGCCGATGATGCCGCCGAGGCCGATCAGCAGGGCGGTGCGGTAATCGACGTGGCCGAGCCGGTGGTGGGCGGCGATGGTCGAGACGGCGATGATCAGGATGGCCATCGCGGAGGTGCCGGAGGCCTGCACGCCGGAGAAGCCGGCCCACAGCAGCAGGGGCACGATCAGGAAGCCGCCGCCAAGGCCAGTGAACGAGGCGCCGATGCCGATGCCGAGGCCGACCAACACCATCATCCACCAGGTTGCTTGCATGGGATCACTGTAGCAAGGAAGGGGGAAATGTCAGCCGGATAAACGGTCGTTGCCGCGGTCGCGGCGGGCCCGGAGGCATTCGGCGATGAAGAACAGGGTGATCACGGCGAGGGCGAGCAGGCCCTTGGTCAGGGTGTCGCTGCGGCCGATGAACACCGGAAACACCTCGTGGTTGCGGTCGAAGAGCTGCGAACCGGTGCGCATGGCCAGCACCCAGCCGGCATGCAGGCCGATGATGGTGTATAGGTGGCCGCGGCGTTCGTAGTGCAGGGAGAGGGTCAGGCCCATCATGAACAGGGTCAGGGCGAACCACACATCGTGCTCGAAGACAAAGCGGTCGAACAGGTGCGGGATGATGGCGAAGCCGGTATACCAGGCGGCGTGCTCGATCACGGTCGGGTAGAGCGGACGGAAGAAGTGGATGGCCGAGAAGAACACGCTCGAAAGAAACGCGGCGACGGGGAAGGCGAGCTGGGTGCGCAGGGCGCCGAAGAAAATGCCGCGGAAGAAGACCTCCTCGAACAGCCCGATGAAGGCGGCGCCGGCGAGGAAGGCGAGGAAGTAGCCGGTGAAGGGGAGCCAACCGGTGAACTTCGGGCTGACCACGAAGGCGTCGTTGATCCAGCCGAAGGCGAACACGGCGGCCATCGAGGCGAGGCCGAGGGCGAGGCTGGTGGCGAGGGCGCGCCAGCGTTCGGGCGAGCCGGTCAGGCCGGCACGCACGGCGGGCCAGAGGCCGGTCAGGCGGATCACCGGGACGAGGATCAGTGCGGTGAGAATCATCACGATGCGGGAGGTGACGCGCTCGAAGCGGGCATTGGTCAGCTTGCCCAGCGCATCGGTGTGTTCGCCAAGGGCCTGCAGCCCGTTGAAGGCGTAGGGGGCGAGGGCCGCGCCGAGCAGGATCGGCACGGTGAGGAGGATCACCAGGGCGAGGATCGGGCGGGGGGTGCGGTGGGCGTTCATGGCGCGGCGAGGCCGAGGGCCCGGCGCATCAGGCCGGGGATGTCGAGGTGTTCGAAGCGGGCCAGGCGCGCGTCCTGGCCGGCGAGGATGGCGTTGCGCAGCGCGGCGTCGGTGGCGATGCGCTGGATGGTTTCGGCGATCAGGCCGAAGTCCTTCGTGCGCACGAGCACGCCCGCGCCGTCGAGGGTTTCGGCGATGGCCCCGGCGTCGTAGGCGACGACCGGTACGCGGTGGCCCATCGCCTCGAGCAGCGGGATGCAGAAGCCTTCGTGTTCGCTCAGGCAAAGGAACACATCGGCGGCCTGGTAGTAGGCGCGCAGTTCATCGGCGCGGACCGAGCCGGCGAAGACGAGGTTGCGCAGGCGCAGTTCGATGGCCTTGGTGCGCAGCAGGCCCTGGTAGCGTTCGAGGCCGGCGAAGGAGCCGACGTGGATCAGCCGGGTGTGCGGGTTCACGTACTTCTGGCTGTAGTAGAGGGTGAACAGCAGGTCCTCGATGCGTTTATTCGGGGCGCAGCGGCCGACGAACACGATGTTCACGTGGCCGTCGCGGTAGCGTTCGGTCAGGCGGCGGTCGGACGGTCCCTTCCAGTGGGTGCGGTCCACCATCAACGGGATCACGCCGACATCGCGGTAGCCGGCCTCGGTCATCTCGGCGGCGTTGAAGCGGCTCACCGCGAGATTGATATCGGCGGTGTCGCGCAGCAGGGCGAGGTGTTCGCGGCCGGTGACGAGGTGACGCACGATCTCCTCGTTCAGGCCGCGGAAGAAGTCGGGCGGGGTGATGTTGTGGTAGAGGATGGCCTTGCGGCAGCGGAGGTTCTTGAAGACGATGTTCGCGTCGGAGCCGATGGAGAGGTGGAGGATGGCGATGTCGTCGGGGCCGATGGTGGCGGCGGCGGTGGCGAGGTCGCGGGCGTCGCCGCGCAATTCGGGCAGGATGCGTTTGGTCTCGCAGTAGATCTCCGAGGCGTGGCCCCAGCCGCGGAAGGTCGTGCGCCAGACCCGTGCCTCGTTGCTGATGGCGTCGCCGTTGCTGAATCCGGCGACGAGCTGGTGGATGGCGGGTTTCACGCGGCGCCTCCGTCGAGGGCGGCGAACAGGCGGCGGTCCACCGCGGTCCAGTTGTAGCGGTCGAGCACGTAGCGGCGGCCGGATTCGCCGAGGCGCTGGCGCAGCGACGGGTCGTCGAGCAGGCGGAGCAGGCATTCCTCGAAGTCGGGATAGTGGCGGAACCACAAGCCGCCGCCGGAGCGCCGGCACTGGTCGCGCAGCACGACGCCGTTCGCGTGGACCAGTGCGGGGGTGCGGGACAGCCAGGCCTCGAGCAGCACGATGCCGAAGCTCTCGTTCACCGAGGCGTGCAGGAAGGCGACCGCGCCGGCCATGGCCTGGCGTTTGTCGGATTCATCGACGAAGCCGAAGTCGCGGATGGCCGGGCGCAGTTCGTCGGGCGGGTCGATCGGGCCGCTGCCGGTGAAGACAAAGTCGAGGGCGCGGCCGGTGCGTTCGCGGAAGGCGTGCAGGTAGGCGACGAGGATGGGGGTGCCTTTCAGCACTTCGCGGCGGCCGCAGTAGATTACATAGGGGTTGGGAAGCCGGTGCTTGCGGGCGAAAGCGTTTGGGTCGGTCGGGGCATCGGGGATGCCCATGCCGACGACGGTGCCGCGTTCGGGCAGGTCGTACAGGCGCAGGGCGAGGTCCTTTTCCGGCTCGAGGTTGAACATCAGGCCGCCGACACGGTGGAACATGTCGTGGATGATCGACAGGTAGGCGAACGGTTCGTCGTGCAGGCAGGGGACGAGCACGGTTTTTTCCGGGGCGACCTGGCTGGCTGCGTAGACCACGCCGAACAGGTACGGGCCCATGACCACGCGGTCGAAGCGGCCGATGTGTTCGCGCAGGTAGGCGATCAGGGCGCGGCTGTTCACGCTGTTGGCGATCCAGGCTTCCTCGTCGGCGCGGCTCACCTTCACGCCTTTATCGATGCGTCCCTGCACGGTCAGGAAGGTGGTCACGTCGCGGTCGTCGTCGACCGGGAAAAACGACACCTTCAGCGCCCCGATGCTGCGGGTGCCGGCGGGCACGGTGTTTTCCCAGGTGAAGTGGTTGGTCGCGCAGGTGGTCAGGAATTCGACCTCGCGGCCGTCGGCGGCGGCGCGTTCGGCCAGTGCTTTCAGCAGGGTTTCCGCGCCGCCGACGGTGCCTTGTTCGGCAAAGCGGGGGCAGATGAAGGCGATGCGGCGGGCGGCGGGCATGGGATCAGCGCCCGTCCAGTTTCTTTTCCAGTTCGGCCACGCGCGCCTCGAGGGTCTTGATGCGGCTGGTCAGTTGCTCGTTGATCGACTCCATGCCGGTCACGAACAGGCCGTTCACCAGGTTCTGCTGCGACCAGAGGCGGTAGGTGTAGAATTTCAGCAGGTTCCAGATCGACTTCTTCAGTTTCACCAGCAGCGGGGCGAAGCGGGCGCGGCGTTCGCGGATCTCGAAGTCGTTGATGTCGATCGCCGAGGCCTCGCGCAGGGCGGTCAGGTAGAAGCCGGTAAAGCTTTCGTCGTCGCGCAGGTTCACCAGGTTCGAGCGCTCGGCCCGGGCGATGCGGGCGTCGGCATAGACGCCCTGTTGCTGTTTACGGGCGACGGTGTCCTGGATATCCCGGACCAGCGCTTCGGTGTCCACGCCGGGGGCGTGGATGGTGAGGACGGATGGGTCGTTCATGGTTGGTCCGGATTATTCCCATCCCCCTGCCGGTGTCAACCTTGCAGCCGGGATCAACGGCGAGAATCCCCGGGTTGGATCGGCAAGGAATTCCCGCTTGGATTCACGGCAGGAAAAGACCATGCTTTTTCGTTACGGAGGTCCGTATGCCGTTTGAGACGGTGCAGTACCATGATCTTGGTTTGGTGGTTCATGAAGGCCATGGACCGATCACTTATGAAGATATCCAGCAGCAAATGATCAAGTGTTTTGGTGCCCAGGGATGGAATGTCCATTCGCTCTGGGACCTGCGCGATGCCAGTTTGCAACCATTGACCGGGGCTCAGGTGCGGGCCTTGGCTGATCAGGCCGTGGCCTATGCCCGCTTGGGATCGGGAAAGAAGAACGGGTGGGTGGCGGTGCGGCCGGAGGATTTCGGTTTGTGCCGGATGTCCCAGGCATTGGCGGGAAATCAAGGATTGGACCTCGCGGTATTTAGCGACTTTGATCAGGCGTTGGCATGGATTCGCGGTGATTCTGGTTAAGGCGCCGCTACGGCTTGAAAACCGCTTTAATCCTTTGTGCAACCTCTGCTTGCGCTGATGGGGCATTCCTGTACAGTGGTCGCACGGCAGCGTAGCACGCACGGGGTGTCCCGTTGGTCGCCGCCGTTCTGCAAGGTGTGCCGGGGGGCGCGCCGATGAGGAGTATGGCATGTCAGCGGAAAAACCGGTGGACGTTTCCGAGGTCAACATGGACATGGTCTGCCGTTTTGCCGGACACCTCGCCCACGAGCTGAACAACCTGCTGACGCCGATCATCGCCTGCGGACAGATGCTGCATGACGGCATTCCCAAGACCGATCCCCTCTACTTCTGTGCCGAACAGGTGGCGGATGCCGGCGAGCGCTGCCTCGCCTTGTCCAGGAAGCTGCAGATCATGGGATCGCGACGGGCCAGTGGCCATGTGATGGACTTCACCTCGCTGGTGCATGAATCGCTCAAGGGCGTGAAGCTTCCGGAGGCCCCGGCGATCCGGCTGGTCGAGACGCCGGTCGAGGCCGGGATTGCGGATGGGTTGCAGATCCGCATCGACATGGAGCAGTTCATCTACCTGGTTGGCGAGATGGTCGCCAATGCCGCCGTCGCGATGCCACAGGGGGGGGCGATCACGGTCTCGGTGTCAAACCGCGTACCCGCGGCGGCAGCGGCGGACGGCAAGGGGTGGGCCTGCCTCAGCATTCGCGACGAGGGAACCGGGATGACGCCGGAGGTGATGGCGCGCATGTACGAGCCCTATTTCAGCACGCACGGCAAGGAGAAGGACAAGGGGTTGGGGTTGACCCTGGTCTATGGCATCGTGCGCCGCTTCGGCGGATTCATCGAGTGCGAAAGCGCGCCGGGGGGCGGCACGACCTTCCATCTTTATTTCCCCCGCAGCGAATCCATGGCGGCCCGGTAGGTGTCCGGAGTTTAACATGGAAATCCGCGCGATGAATTTGCATACTCGAAACCACGTGGTGGCAGCACCCGGACCTAACGATCGATCAGCTGGGAGACTTGTATGAATCCGACGCTCCATGAGGACGCCATCAAATCCATCGTGTACGGCATGCATGGAACGCCGTTCGACGTGCTGGGCTTGCACGACCTGCGGCCGAAGCAGGATGCGGTGGTCATCCGGACCTTTCAGCCGTTCGCGGCGAGCGTGGAGGTCATCGAGTCCGAGGCGTCCCACCCGATGCAGCGGATCCACAAGGACGGGTTGTTCGAGCTGGTGATTGCCGGTCGCAAGCGGTTTCCGTACCGCCTGAAGATGACCGATGCGCAGGGGCATTCGTGGACGGTGGACGATCCGTACGGGCTCCCGGTCCGCCTGACCGATTTCGACCTTCACCTGATCGGCGAGGGTACGCATTACCGCACCTACGAGAAACTCGGCGCGCACCTGCTGACCGTCGAGGGGTTGACCGGTGTCCATTTTGCCGTCTGGGCGCCGAATGCGATCCGGGTCAGCGTGATCGGCCAGTTCAACCGGTGGAACGGCTTGCACCATCCGATGCAGCGCCGCGGCGACTCCGGCATCTGGGAGTTGTTCATCCCCGGCCTGGTCGAGGGCGACATCTACAAGTACGAGGTCAAGGGGCACCACGACTTCCTCGGCCAGAAGTCCGACCCTTATGCCTTCGGTGCCGAGTTGCGGCCGAAGACCGCCTCGGTGGTCACCAACCTGCACAAGTACAAGTGGAACGACCAGGCGTGGATGGCCAGGAAGAAGGATTTCTCGGCCGAGATGAACCAGCCGATCAGTGTGTACGAGGTGCATCTCGGTTCGTGGCGCCGCGTGCCCAACGAGGACAACCGGTGGCTGACCTACCGCGAGCTGGCCGACTGGTTGCTGCCCTACGTGAAGAACCTCGGCTTCACCCACATCGAGCTGATGCCTGTATCCGAGCATCCGTTTGACGGGTCGTGGGGGTATCAGACCATCGGGTACTATGCGCCGACCTCGCGCTTCGGCACGCCGGACGACTTCAAGTACTTCGTCGACCGCTGCCACCAGGAAGGGATCGGCGTGATCCTCGACTGGGTGCCCGCGCATTTCCCGAAGGACGGCCACGGCCTCGCTTATTTCGACGGCACGCACCTCTACGAGCACGCCGATCCGCGCAAGGGCGAGCACCGCGACTGGGGCACGCTGATCTTCAACTACGGACGCAACGAGGTACGCACGTTCCTGCTCTCCAACGCGGTCTACTGGGCCGAGGTGTTCCACATCGACGGGTTGCGCGTCGATGCGGTGGCGAGCATGCTGTACCTCGACTACTCGCGCAAGGCCGGCGAGTGGATCCCGAACATGTTCGGCGGGCGCGAGAACCTCGAGGCGGTGGACTTCCTCAAGAAGTTCAACGAGATCATGCACGGCGAGTTCCCCGGCTTCCTGACCTTCGCCGAGGAAAGCACGGCCTGGCCGATGGTATCGCGTCCGACCTACCTCGGCGGCCTCGGTTTCGGCCTCAAGTGGAACATGGGCTGGATGAACGACATCCTGCGCTACATCAGCAAGGATCCGATCCACCGGCGCTACCACCACAACGACATCACCTTCTCGCTGATCTACGCCTTCACCGAGAACTTCATCCTGCCGTTCTCGCACGACGAGGTGGTGCACGGGAAGGGCGCGATGCTCAGCAAGATGCCCGGCGACCTGTGGCAGAAGTTCGCCAACGCGCGCCTGCTCTATGCCTTCATGTACGCGCATCCCGGCAAGAAGCTGCTGTTCATGGGCTGCGAGATCGGGCAGTGGAACGAGTGGAACTGCAACGAGAGCATGGACTGGCACCTGCTCAAGTACGAACACCACCAGAAGCTGCAGTACTTCTTCACCAAGCTCAACGCGGTGTACAAGCAGTACCTGCCGATGCACGAGATCGATTTCTCGTGGGACGGTTTCGAGTGGATCGACCTGCACGACAGCGAGAACAGCACGGTCAGCCTGATCCGCAAGGCGAAGAACTACCGGCACATCATCGTCTGCATCTTCAACTTCACGCCGGTGGTGCGCCAGGGTTACCGGGTGGGCGTGCCGTACGCGGGCGAGTACACGCAGATCCTGAATACCGACAGCGAGGCGTTCGGCGGCAGCAATGCCGGTGTCGTCGGCACGATGACCGCCGAGGCGACGCCGTGGAACAGCCACCAGTATTCGTTGCCGTTGAACCTGCCGCCGCTCGGGGCGGTCTTTTTCCACCATTACGAAGACCTGCCTCCGGCCCTGGAAGCCGAGGTGGTCGAACAAGCTGCTGAACCGGCCGGGGGGCCGGGCGGCGGAGCCGCTGCGGGAACATCATCCGCGGCAACGGGTTCCGCTCGTCCGGAAACGGCCGCCGGCGGGGCCTGATCGCGGAATCGCCGGACCCGGGCTTGCAATTGCGCCCGGAGCCGCGATGGTAGGGACAGGCACCGGCCCGTTCAGCGGGGGGAGTATGTCGTATGATTGCGGTATCCTATTTGCCGCCGCCGCTCGTACATGAGTTGCGGTCGCGTTCGTTTCCGCGGCTGTTCCGCATGACCGGAAGTCCCGGCAACCGCGGATTCGGTCGCGTCCTGCGTCAACGCATCAAGGCCCTGATCAACCGCGAGCGCACCGCGGTTGAAAAGGCCATCACCCTGGCCTATCTCGGATCGTTCCTCGTCGACAACATTGTCCACGCCGAGCGCACTGCCTGCCAGATCATCGAAAAGCGTGCCCTCACCGAGGCGGAGGAGAAGGCGTTGTGGGACGGTCATTACCACAACGTGATCCAGACCCTCGCGGCGGAACATGCCGATGCCGAGCTGATCCTGGCACATCTCGAGCGGCTCGAGCGTTACTCGCGGCTGCCCGACACCATCTACCACCTGCGCACGCGGCACTGGCGGATGATCGACCGGATGTTGCGACAGCCGGTTGGCGATGATGCCGCCGAGCACGACGAGGTCGCCATCCTGCGCAAGGTTCAGTTCATCCTCGCCAGCATGCGCACCCCCGACGCCAAGGCGCGCCTGATCTGCCTCGCCGCCTCGGTGCTGGCCGACCGCCAGTGCTGGTTCCGTCACCTGCCCTGGCCCGCCGCCTACATGCAGATCATGACCGACCTCTATCCCTTTCTCGCCCAGTACCCCGACGTGCTCGGCAAAATCATCGACCTCCCGTAATCGAACCCTTGCACTGGTTGAACCGGTTGCGTTAACCTGTTGGCCAAGCCCGGATTCGGAGAACGTCTATGTACATTATCCACATCGCCTCGGAGTTCGCCAACGTCGCCAAAGTGGGAGGGCTCGCCGATGTCGTGCAGGGGTTGACCCGTGAATTGTCGATCCGCGGCAACCACGTCGAGGTCATCATGCCGCGCTACGACTGCATGCGCATGGACCGGATCTGGGGCTACACGAAATCGTACAGCGACCTGTGGGTGCCGTACCATCACTTCTGGGTCCATTGCGACGTGTATTTCGGCTTCGTGGACGGGGTGAAGGTCTATTTCATCGAGCCGCATTTCTTCAAGAATTTCTTCAACCGCGGCATCGTGTACGGACACAAGGACGATTCCGAGCGGTTCGCGTTCTTCGCCAAGGCCGCGCTGGAGTTCATGCTCAAGACGGGCAAGCACCCGGAGATCATCCACGTGCATGACTGGCAGTCCGCGCTGGTGCCGGTGCTGCTGTACGAGACCTACAGCAAGTTCGGCATGACCCATCCGCGCGTCTGCTTCACCCTGCACAACGTGAACCACCAGGGCATCACCGGCGATTTCGTGCTGCGCCAGAACCACCTGAACCCGGCCTGGTACATCACGCCCGACCGCCTCGGCGACGACCGCCACCACGGCGCGGTGAACCTGATGAAGGGTGGCATCGTCTACTCGAACTTCATCACCACCGTGTCGCCGACCTACATGCACGAGATCCGTCACACCACGCTCGGCCACGGCCTGCAGCACGTGCTGAACCAGCACGGCAGCAAGGTCGGCGGCGTGCTGAACGGCGTGGACTACGGAGAGTGGAATCCCGAGGTCGACCGGTTCATCCCGCACAAGTATTCCGCCGCGAACCTCGACGCGAAGTACGGCAACAAGAAGGCGCTGCGCGACCGGTTCTGGCTGGCCGACAACTTCAAGCCGATCGTCGCGGTGGTCAGCCGGCTCGACCACCAGAAGGGCGTCGGCCTGATCCGCCACGCGATCTTCTACTGCCTGGCCAACGGTTGCCAGTTCGTGCTGCTCGGCACCAGCCCGGACGGCAAGATCAGCGAGGATTTCTGGAACCTCAAGCGCCACCTGAACGACAATCCGGACGTGCACCTCGAGCTCGGTTTCGACGAGGGCCTGTCGCACCTGATCTACGCCGGCGCCGACATGATCCTGATCCCGAGCGCGTTCGAGCCGTGCGGCCTGACCCAGCTCATCGCCATGAAGTACGGCACCGTCCCGGTGGTCCGCAACACCGGCGGCCTCGCCGACACGGTGTTCGACGCGAACTATGCGCACGTGCCGTACCACGACCGCACCGGCTACGTGTTCAACGATTTCAACAACGAGGGCGTCGAGTCCGCGCTCAAGCGGGCGATCGGCATGTGGCACCACTATCCGCAGTACTGGCGCGAGCTGATGCTGAACGGCATGCGCAAGGACTACTCGTGGAACCACTCGGCCCAGCATTACCTGAACATCTACGAACTGATCCGCGAGAAGTAAGCAGATAGCCGGGGTAAACCCGGCTCTACAACGGCCGTAGAGCCGACGTTACGTCGGCTAAATTTAAAAGGAGCTCTTCATGGAAGCGATCGCAGAATACATCGATGGACAACTGAACATCTCCGGCTCGGAGAAGGCGGTGCTGAAGCACGCCGGGAAGAATCCCGATGCGTTCCGGACCGCGGGCAAGGTGGACTTCGGCCGCATCAAGAGCGCCGCCGCCATCGCCCTGCACATGCAGCAGCCGCTGATCCCGGCGGGGGGCCACGACCTCCGCACCGCGGACATCATCAGCAACCTGAAGTACATGATGGACAACCAGACCATCGGCGACAACCACAACGCGCCGGTGTTCTACTGGTGCTACAAGCGGATCGGCGAGTTCATCCCGCAGTTGATCCACGAGGGCAAGCAACCCCGCGCGATGCTGGAATACACCGGCTGCCTGCTGCACGGCCTACGCAAGATGGGCTCGCAGGACCTGTTCGACGCGCTGCGGAACATCACCGTGAACCCCGACTACCGCCATGCCGCCGAGTGGCTCGGCTGCCCGTGGAGCCACGCCGTCGCGCCGTCCACCCCGGTGCAGGACTACAAGCTGCATGTGCTGGCCTGGCAGCACCACTTCGCCGCGTTGTTCGGCATGGAAGCGCTGGAGCGGGTGAAGGGGTTCTCGCCGTCCGAGATGGCGCTGCCCAACCAGCCCGATGTCGCGTATGAGTTCGTCAAGACGCTGAAGGATTGCGGCTTCACCTGGGTGATCATCCAGGAGCACACCGTGGAGCAGCCGAACGGCCACGGCCTCGAGCGCCGCCACATCCCGCACCGCCTGGTCTGCCGCAACAGCAAGGGCGAGGAGGCCTCGATCGTCGCGCTGATCAAGACCCAGGGCAGCGACACCAAGCTCGTCGCCCAGATGCAGCCGTGGTACGAGGCGCAGAGCCTGTCGCGCTGGGAGCTGGCCGGGAAGCAGATCCCGCCGCTGGTCACCCAGATCGCCGACGGCGAGAACGGCGGCGTGATGATGAACGAGTTCCCGCCGAAGTTCATGGAGGCGGTGCGCAATGCGTCCGGATCCGACACCCCGCTGATGAACGGCAGCGAGTACCTCGAGCACCTCTTCGCGATGGGCATCAAGGAAACCGATTTCCCGGTCTGCCAGCCGCTGTTCCAGCACAAGATCTGGCAGAAGATCCAGCCGGGCGCCGGACCGGAGAAGCTCAAGGCCGCGATCGAGGAATGCCGCAAGGAGGACCACCGGTTCCACATGGAGGGCGGCAGCTGGACGAGCAGCATCTCCTGGGTGCACGGCTACGAGAACGTGCTCGGACCGATGGACAAGGTCAGCGCGCTGTTCAACGAGAAGGTTCTGGCCAAGGGCGTCTCGACGAGCGATCCCCGCTACCGCAACGCGCTGTACCACCTGCTGATCACCCAAACGAGCTGTTTCCGCTATTGGGGGCAGGGGGTGTGGACCGATTACGCGCGGGAGTTCTGCCGGCGTACCGAGGACATCCTGAACAACGATTTCAACTGACCGCCCGCTGGGTGGTCGGATGGGCCTGAACCGGGGTTCGAGAACCCCGGGGAAAAGCGCTTTCAAGAAAGCGCACTCCACATGAATTACCCTAAAACCACCAGGTGCGGGATGGATGTATCTTGATTCAGGCCATTGACATGGCCATCGACGGGGGCTGGTCATGATAAAAGCCAATATTGCCAACTTTAAGGATCATTTGAGTGACTACCTCGACAAGGTGCAGGCGGGTAACGTGGTGGAAATCTGCAAGCGGAATGTACCGGTCGCGGTGGTGACGCCGGTCGGGTCGCCTCACGAAAACCGCACGGTTCCCGGGTGTGGCGCAAACACGGTGCGCGTACATGTCGACCTGACCGAGCCGGTGTTCGAATCCGACTGGGACATGTTGGGGTCGGATGAACGTCCTGCTTGATACCTGCGCGATCGTCTGGACGGTGTCGGAGCCGGAGCGGCTGTCGACCGAGGCGTTGAAGGTGCTGACGTCGCCGGAGGTGACCGTTTACTTTTCACCCATCAGCTCCGCCGAACCGGATCATCGTCGCCACGGCCAGGCTGCACAACCTCTGCGTCATCACCGGCGACAGCAAGATCCTGAACTACCCGCATGTGCGCGCCATGCGTTGAGGCCTTATGGCGTGTAGCGGCGCGGACGCTATTCCTGTTTGCACGAACGTGGTCTGCTGTGTAGGATGTGCATCAGGAGCAACTCGTTATGCCGAATCATGTATACCATGCGCTCGTGCTGAACCTCCACCAGCCGTGGGGGAACATCGATGAGATGTTGAACAACCCGCTGTCCGAGTGGCAGGGGAAGGAAGTGTTGTTCGCCTACGACCGCATCCCGCGCGCGGTCGAGGGGTGGGAGGATGTTGCGCGCGTCCACCTGTCGATGAGCGGCACGCTGCTGGAGGCGTTGTCCAACCACGACTTCCAGTCGCGGGTGTACGGCATCGTCAAGTGCGGCGACCTGCTGTGGCGGCTGCGCAATCCGGCGATCGAGATCCTTGGCACCGGTTACTACCATCCGGTGTTCCCGTTGATCCCGGAGATCGACCGCGAGGAGCATGTGAAGCGCTGGTTGAGCATCGGGCACCACCTGTTCCCGCGCGATTCGTTCAACGGGTTCTGGCCGCCGGAGATGGGCTTCTCGATGGAGATGATCCCGTTGCTCAAGCGGGCGGGGTACCGGTATGTGATCGTCGATGCCGAACACATCGTGCCGATCACCCCGATGAAGTGGGAGGAGCACCGCTACCGTCCGCACATCGCCAGGTTCGGCGACGCCGAGATCATCGTCATCCCGCGCGACCGGGACCTGTCGATCGCGCAGGAGAGCGGGCTGGAGACCGGCTGGTTCATCAACGAGGTCAAGGAGCGCACGAAGTTCTGCGACTTCGAACCGCTGGTCTGCACCGCAACCGATGGCGAAAACGGCGGGTGGTTCCGCAACGTCAACTGGGCGGCGAACTTCTGGGGCTCGTTCTACCAGCCGTTGTGCGCCAAGGCCCGCAGCGGTGAATCGGGCGTGGTCCCGACCTTCATCGACGACTACCTCGACCGGCACGGCGCGCACGGCCACGTGATCGTCCGCACCGGCGCGTGGAACACCGGATTCCACCACGGCATCGGGTTCGTGCAGTGGACCGGGTCGCAGATGCAGCGCGACGCCTGGGCCCGCCTCGCCGAGGTCAGCCAGCAGGTCCATGCCGCCCGCGAGGACGCGTCGCGGCGGGGCTGGTCCAACCACACCGAGAACCGTTGCCTCGAGGAGGCGTTCTGGCGGTTGCTGCGCGCCGAGACCAGTTGCCACTTCTTCTGGGGAACGGCCTGGGTCGACCGCGCCCACGCCGGCCTCGACGACACCCTGCAATGGCTCGACCACGCCCGCCGCGCCCGCGGCGGGTGATGAGCGCAGAAACTCCCCTTGACCTGACCCAAGGGTGAGGCGCGGCGTTTGCCCAACGCGTTCGGGGGAACGCGTTCCACCCGGTGAGGTGGAGCGGCTTGCCCTCAAGCCGCTGGGGAGAGGGAGCATGATTGACGGAGCATGATTGACGGTCACCGTCGGCAAGTGTTTCGGGTTAAGCGGATAACGTTGAAATATCACGCGAAATGATGCCTTGGGCGCGTTTTTTGCCGCTGAAAATGGGCGTTAAGCGGCGTGGAGCGATCGAGCAAAGGGATGTATGGCGCGAGCATATGAAATCCGGGATCGTTGGATCCTCCAATGTTAGTCTATGGTAACCGTCGATAAGCTCCCTCCATCTAATTCTGTGGGTGGAGTCGTTGCTGATCTTGCTAAATGGGTTGGCGGGAAAATTATTGATAATATTGATTCCATAAAAGATTTTATAAATGATGTAATTAGCAATGAGTAGAATATCCGAAAAGGTCCACAAATTTATCAAGTTGGCGTTTCTTTACATTCACTTTTCATCCTGCACAATGATACTCTTGGCCGGAGTTGACATTATTCGAATGCGAGAGATTTCTAAGCTATCGGGTCCAATTATGGAAGGCGAGCAAGCCATTGGTTATGGGCTCGGCGCAGTAATCTCTTCTTGCGTGTACATGAAGAGTATATTTTTGAAGAGATTTCCTGCTGAATACCGACGGATGCTGTTTTATCGATGGATTGGCTTTTTTATTATTGATCATGCCGTGAAGTTTGTTTTGGTTTTTGTGTTGTTTAAAGCGGGTATGCTTGAGCAGATACCTGCCTGGTTTTCCTTCATATTCCAACTATTTACACTTTTCGTGGTAATCCCTTGGCTTACATTCTTGCCTGTCAGGAAACTGTCGATCTTCTTGCCGGATCCTTAAGGGCGCTGAGCTGGCCTATGGTAACCGTCGATAAGCTATTCAGGCTTTGGTGATGGCGTCCGACGACGCATGTTAACACCTGAACCTTTCGTCATGACCGCGGTTCCAGCCTCGGAATTCGTTTTCATTGCTTGCTCGTGAACGAATATTTCCCGGTCGGCCTTGACCCTGCTCGAGTTGCGCGGGTAGCGTGACCAGAGACCAGGATGCTTTCCTGGTCCATCAAGGAGGCGTTATGAGGAAGTTTCTTGTAGGGTGCGGCATCGTGGGGTGGATCGTGTCGATGGCGGAGGGCGCAGTGCCGGGTCGGATGATCCAGATGAATTTTCGTGAGTCCCCGATCGAGCATGTGGCTGATTTTTACCAGGACCTCAAGCAGGTGCCGGTAACACTAGCCGCCGGGACCTATGCGACGATTACGTTGGAGACGTTGCGGGTCACTGATGCGGAGGCGATCGACTTGATCGAGGGGGTCTTCACGTCCAACGGCGTGCAGGTGGTGGTGTCGGGTGACGGGGTCATGCTGTCGCCGGATCCGGCCTGGCGTCCATCGGGAACGGGTTCGGTGTCGGTTGTGGAAGCAGATAAGGCTTTTGTCGATTCAGCAGAGAAGAAGTCCGCTAATTCCTCCAACATGATGACGGAAGAAGCGTTAAAGGCGCATCTGCTCGAATACCACATGGAGGTCAAGCGGCAGGGCTTGCCATCGATGCCCTTGACCGAATTTGAGCGCTCGGTGGGGATCACCGAGGACGACTTGAAATAGGGGGACGCAGGTTGCGTGCGCGGATCAGTTGACGTTGAACCACGGGGTGATGACGAATTCGAGGGGGGTCTGGAAGACGAGCACGTGGACGGGTTGGGGGTGGATGAAGTCACGCCAGACGGTGGTGTCGCGCAGGGTGACGTGGTTCGGGGGGATGGAGAGCAGGGGAGTATCGACGAGGAGGCCGTCGTAGTACACGCGGTCGGCCACGCCGTTGGGCCAGTAGATGCGGTCGTTGCAGGCGGCCCAGCGCGGGGAGGCGAAGACCTGGGTGGCGTTCGGGCGGCCGGAGGGGGCGATGGTGGATTCAAAGACGCGGCCGTTGTCGGAGGCGACCACGCTGCGGATGCCGTTGGCGTCGTCGGTGTGGGTCAGCGGGGTGCCGCGGGTGAACCAGTTGACGGGGTCGAGGGAGAAGTTGCTGTTGCGGGCCTCGACGACCATGAACGAGGGGCGGCCGCCCTTGTACGAGACGTAGGCGGACCATTCGGCGCGGAGGCCGGCGAGGGCACCGCCGAGGCCGGAGACCTCGTAGATGTTCAGGCTCAGGAAGTGGCGCGGGGTTTCGCCGTCGATGATCGCCACCGGCACGAGCTGGAAGCCGGGCGGCAGTTTCAGGTGCTGGGTGTAGGCGGCGAGGCGGTCGGGACGGATCTCGAAGTTCAGGAAGATCGAGGCCGGATTGCCTTTCACGATGAACGGCAGCAGGGGTTGCTCCTGGCCGGCGCGGATTTTTTCGGCGGTTTGTGCGGTGATGGACGAATAGCTGATCTGCTTGAACAGGCGGTGGCGGCGAAAGGCCGGGTCGGTGGCCGGATCGGCATAAGCCGGAAGGGTGGCGACGGTCAGTCCGATGGCGGTGATCAGCAGGCTCAAGGTGCGCAAGGTCATGGCTACTCCCGGGTGGTGTACGTGGCCACGATACCACCGGGAGGCCTCGACCCCAAGAAAATCCCCGATTTTCGCCGGATTTCGGGTCGTGGTCGGGGGTGCAGGTTTAGGATTGTGTCAGGTTTACGGTAATCCGGGGGGAGATTCCGCCTCACGGCTTTACTTCCCGGTGGGTGGTCGGTAGCATGCGCGGTATGTTTTGCCGTGAGGTCCATCTGATACCGTGAAGAAGCGCCGTTCAACCGAGACGGCTCCGGAGGCGGGCGCCGAGCAATTGCGCACCGCGTTGGAGCAGGTGAGCCGCGAGCAGGCGCTCCCTTCATCCGGCAACGAACTCATTCTCCTGGAGATCGACCCGCACCGCGCGCACGTCTGCTGGAACATCGATCCCGCCCAGGCCCGGGGAGGCCAGCCCTTGGTCCTGCGGGTGTTTGACGTGACGGAATCGGGCGATGCCGGACAGGCGTCGCAGGCGTTTGACGTCGAGGTGCAGGGCTTGCAGGGGCGCTGGTACCTGGATCTGTGGCGCGACAACCGGACGTTTGTGACCCAGTTGGGGTACCGGGAGGCGGATGGATCGCTGGCCGTGCTCGCGCAATCGAACGAAGTTTCCACGCCCCCCGCGGAACCGGCGGAAGCGGTCGCGGCCGGAGGCCATACCGATCCGAACGGAAACCCGTTGCACACCGATTGGCCGGGCGACCGGGTGGAGGTTGCGTCCGCCGCGACGCCCGCCGCAACGGAGGCGGTTGCCGCGCCGGTACCTTCGGTGTCTGCGCCGGAACCGATGGTCATCGAGCCGCCGGTGACGGTGCTGGATCCCGAGTTTCCGCTGACCGATTGGGCCGCGCGTTCGGCGACGCCGTCGGTGGCGTCCGCGCCGGAAGAACCGGTGTCTGCGCCGGTGACGGTGGTACCTGCCGCGGGTGCGGTCGATGCGGCCGGATCTGATGAAACGAGCGTAGAGGTCTCCACGGAAACGCAACCGGCGGTGTTGGCGGCCGGGGATGCGGCGGTCGCGTTTGACGACGATGTGATGAGCGGTCCGGCGGCGGCTTTTCCCGACGCCGAGGCCCTGGCTTCCGCGGTGCAGGAAAACCGCGGGGCGATTGATGCGTTTTATGAAGCGATGGAAACCCGGGCCGAGGCGGCCGGGGTGCCCGTTTCCGAATCCACCGGGCCTGCGCCTGTTCACCCTCCCGCTCCGGTCCAGGAGGCGGCTCGTTCGGAGCCTGCCATCGGGACACCCGCACCGCTTGAGCAGGTGCTGGGCTTGTCCAGCCTGGAACATCCCGGCCGGGATGTGCTGTTGGAAGTAAATGCCGAACTGCACATCTACGGGCGCAGCAAACCCAATACCGAATTAACCCTGTACGGCCAGATCGTGAAGACGCGTCCCGACGGAAGTTTTTCCGTGCGGCGGCCGCTTCCGCACGGCGCCGTGATCCTGCCCCTCCTGTACACCCAACAAGGAAACGGGCAGGCGGAGGTTTGACAGGTGCCGAACGGTTACCTTTGCCTGGTTCTTCACGCCCACCTTCCCTTCATTCGCCACCCGGAGTTTCCGGAATTCATCGAGGAGCGCTGGCTCTACGAGGCGGTGCGGGAGTGTTACCTGCCGTTGGTGCGCGTATTGCAGGCGCGGCGGGCGCATCCGGCGGCGAGCCGCCTGACCGTCTCGCTGTCGCCGACGCTGATCGCGATGCTCGACGATCCGATGTTGCGGTCGCGGGTGCGGCGTCACCTGGAGCGGGTGGTCCGGTTTGCCGAACGCGAGGTAAAGCGCACCGGGGCGGATCCGGCCTCGGCGTGGCATCCCCTGGCGCGCTTTTATGCGGTGCTGGCCGAGCAGAACCTCGCGACGTGGGACGGGTTGGGCGAGGGCGGGATTGTCGATGCGCTGGTCGAGCTGGAGCAGCGCGGGCACCTCGAGCTGATCACCACCTGTGCGACGCATGCATTCCTGCCGATCTGGAAGCGGCATCCGGAGATCACGCGGCGGCAGATCATGCTCGGTGCGCGGATGTTCGAACGGCGGGTGGGACATCCGTCCGCGGGGTTCTGGCTGCCGGAGTGCGGCTATTATCCCGGGCTCGAGAAATTCCTCGAGGAGTGGGGCATCCGGTACTTCTTTCTCGAATCGCACGGCGTGTTGCATGCGCGGCCGAAGCCGCCCGACGGGGTGTTTGCGCCGGTGTACTGCCCGAACGGCGTGGCGGCGTTCGCGCGCGATCCGGCGTCGTCGCAGCAGGTGTGGAGTGCGCGGACCGGGTATCCCGGTGATCCCGAGTACCGCGAATACTACCGCGATGTCGGGACGGAGTTGCCGCTCGAGGCCTTGATCGATCTGTTCCCCGACGCGGACCTCACGCCGGCCACCGGGTTCAAGTACCACCGGATCACCGGATCGGGCGAGCAGAAGGCGCCGTACCATCCGGGTCGCGCGGCCGAGCGGGCGGCGGAACATGCGCGCGATTTCCTGGCGAAGAAGGCGGCGCAGGTCGCGCCGTCGTTGCACGCGATGGACCGGCCGCCGGTGGTGGTCGCGCCGTACGATGCCGAATTGTTCGGGCACTGGTGGTTCGAGGGTCCGTTGTTCATCGAGGCGTTGCTGCGGCAGGCCGATGTGCAGCGCGAGGTCGCGATGATCACGCCGTCGGACTACCTCGCGTTGCATCCGTCGGGGTTCGAGGGGGTGCCTTCGGCGTCGAGCTGGGGAGCGCGCGGGTACCACGAGGTGTGGCTCAACGACGCGACGGCGTGGATGTATCCGCATTTGTTGCGGGCGGCCGAGCGGTCGGCGCGGCTGGAGGCGTCGGCTTCGGACAAACTGCCGTTGGTCATGAAGCGCCGGTTGCTCGCCCAGGCGCGGCGCGAGTTGTTGCTCGGTCAGTCCTCCGACTGGCCGTTCATGATGAACGCGAACCGGCACACCGAATACGCGGAGAAGCGGGTGCGCGACCACCTGACCCGGTTCTACTGGCTGGCCGACGCCCTCGAACAGGGCGCGGTGCAGGAGGACAAGCTCCGGGCGATCGAGGCGGCGGACAATGTGTTCGACGCGGAGTTGCTCGGGTAGGCGCGGACAACAGCGGCGACGTGGTGACGTGGCACGGAGGTTGTAACCACGGATGGATACGGATCAACACGGATGCGGCGTGTGGTGCGGTGCGTGGATGCGTGAATTGAAGCGGAAAACAGGCATGTTTTAACCGCGGATGGCGCGGATATCGCGGATGGGGAAGATGATTGGCGTGTCCAGGGTATCGGCTTCGATGGGATCTGCTGATTGAACCGAAGCGTGAGCAGGGTGAAGCCGTCCGTGTTCATCCATGTTTATCCGTGGTGCATTCCAAATCGGACGATGTAACCACGGATCAACACGGATCAATACGGATAGGGAATTTGGTGCGAGACGGTTCATGCATGGAGTTCGAGTTCTGGAAACAGAACCTCGGACGCAACATGGCGAAGCTACACCAAGCCTGACTGGACGGATGGTTGGGCGTAATGCTCGCGCCGGATCGTACAGTCGGTTCTAACGGAATCAGACAAACCGAGTTGCGTTAGCTCTTTCCCCTTCGCGTTATCCGTGTTCATCCGTGTTTATCGGTGGTTCATTCCAAATCGGACGATGTAACCACGGATGGACACGGATCAACACGGATGCGGCGTGTGGTGCGGTGCGTGGATGCGTGAATTGAAGC
>ERZ761607.2282-NODE-2282-length-21209-cov-442.594545_pt1 | contig 21209 bp, 18 predicted proteins | sample MGYA00511164_ERZ761607 | MGnify/ENA primary metagenome ERZ761607 (study PRJEB28899, sample SAMN02445080) | bioreactor sludge metagenome | biome: EBPR sludge | place: Australia: Brisbane, Thorneside Wastewater Treatment Plant | collected 2011-06-22 ... | reverse complement strand
CGAGCAGCGCCGGGCGGCGCCCGCAACGGTCGGACAGCGGGCCGTAGAAGATCTGTCCACAGGCGAAGCCGGCGAGGAACACCGACAGCGTCAGTTGCACCCCGGCGGCATCGCTGGCGAAAACCTTGGCGAGCGTCGGCAGAGCCGGCAGGTAGAGGTCGGTCGACAGGGGCCCGAGGGCCACCAGGGTCGTCAGCAGCAGCGCCAGCCGAGCGGATGGGCGTGGTGTGGCTAGCACGGCGGCAGCCGAAGCGACGAGAGCCCGGCCGTCGCCTGGCAGCCGGAGTCGTCCGGGCGGCCATGCCGGCGCGGTCCGACGCCTGCTGCACGCCGTTCGGCAGCAGCGACACGCACGCCTAGGGGTGCCGGAAATCGAGGAACATCTTGAAGCAGCGCGCGAAGGCGAGCGGTGTTTCGCAGTGCTCGGACCAGAGTTCGCCGGTCACCGAGAATGACACCTCGCCGTCGGCTTCGCGGTCCTTGACCCAGACCAGGCGGCGATCGCTGTAGACGCCGGTCGGCAGATGCCTGCGGATGAACTCCCATACTCCCTCCAGAGTATCGAAGCTGGCGAGATCACCGGAACCGTCGGCTCCTTCCTCTTCTTCCATGAAAACCTGATAACGCATGGCAAGGCTCGCTCCAGTAAAGTCCGGACGAAATGCCGCCGGTCGCTGATTGGTCATTGGCCAACGCGGACGCTTGCTGCTCATCCGGGAAGCCGCAATGGCTGGCCCTGGGAACGGGCCGGCATGTTCTCATCCGGCCTGCAGGGCCGCCAGTTCCTGCTCGTCGAAGCCGGCGGCGCGCCGGGCGTCGAGGTTGAACGGGCCGCGGGCGCGCGGTGCCCGATAGCGCCGGGCGAGTTCGGCCTGACACGACAGCGGGTCGAGGCCGCGGCGCTCGCACAGCCAGTGGTACCAGCGGTTGCCGATGCGGACGTGTGCCACCTCGTCGCGCAGGATGATCTCGAGCAGCGCTGCACCGCGCTCGTCACCGGCGTGCCGGAGCTTGTCGCGAATCAGCGGGGCAGCGTCGAGGCCGCGTGCTTCGAGGACTCGCGGCACGAGCGCGAGTCGCGCCAGCGGGTCGTCACGCGTCCTCTCGGCCATCTCCCAGAGCCCGTCGTGCGCCGGGAAGTCGCCGTAGCAGAAGCCCATCGTCTGCAGGTGGCCGTGCAACAACTGGAAATGCTGCGACTCCTCGCGCGCGACGCCGATCCAGTCGCGGTAGAAGTCGCCGGGCAGGCCGCCAAACCGCCAGACGGCATCGAGCGCCAGATTGACGGCGTTCAGCTCGATGTGCGCCAGCGAATGAAACAGCGCGGCGCGCCCCTCGCGCGTGGTCACCGCTCGCTGTGCGAGCTGCGTCGGCGCGACCAGCAGCGGGCGGGCGCCGCGGCCGGGCAGGCTTTCGCGCAGCAGCCGGCTGCTGTCGGGGTCGGCGGGCGTCTGCTCGCCGGCAGGCAGCGGCAGCGCGTCGACGGCGGCGCACTTCGCCGCCGCGTCGCCGAGCAGCAGGGCATCGAGGGCGAGTTGCCGCGGGTTCATCGCTGCTCCTCCAGCGCTGCCGGCTGCGGTGAGGCGACGAAGCCATAGCGTTGCGCGACCTCGGCCCGGCGCAGCGAGCGCACCGGCACCCGCGTCCCTCGCCAGGCCAGGGTCAGCGCGCTCGCCGCGCTGTCCCCCGCGCGCATGGCGGCAAGCACGCTGGCGTCGTCGGCCGGCATGCCGTTCGCCAGCAGCAGGCAGCCGTGCAGCGCCGGAAGGTCGTGGTCGCAGAGGAGCGCGATGCCGTCGGGTGTTTGCAGCAGCAGATTCCCCTCCTCGTCGATGGCGGCGCCACGGATCTCGTCGACCGGCGTGCCGACGTGCGTCTCGAGCTGGCCCGTGGCGCCCAGGCGTACCACCCACGGGGTGTACTCGAGTTCGACATAGACGCGCTGCGGGCCATTCTGGACGAAATGGTTGCCGCTCCCGTCGCACCCGTACTGCCGGTTGAGGAAGGCGATGAGGCCCGGATGGGTGAGCGTCTCGCCGCGCAGGCGCCAGCGACCGCGACGATCGAGTGCCAACCAGCCGTAGCAGGCCGGGACGTCCGGCCAGCGCAGCATGGCGCTGAGGTCGGGAGTGGGCATCGGCGTCGCGCGCGGCGTCGTGTCAGCGCGGCAAACGCGCCGCGTCGTCGGCCGGCACGCGTGCGGGCACCGGCGGCGGGCGCTGCGCGCCGCCGCGAGCCGGCCGGCAGCAGCGGCTCACAGCAGTTTCTCGATGTCGCCGGCGATGCTGTCCGGGTCGGTCGCCGGCGCATAGCGCTGCACGACTTCGCCCGCCCGATCGACCAGGAACTTGGTGAAGTTCCACTTGATGCCCTCGCTGCCCAGCAGGCCTGGCGCGGCCTTCTTCAGGTACTGGTAGAGCGGGTGCGCGTGGTCGCCATTGACCTCGATCCTGGCGAACATCGGGAAGCTGACGCCGTAGTTCTTCTCGCAGAAACTGGCGATCTCGCCGGAATCGCCCGGCTCCTGGGCGCCGAACTGGTTGCAGGGAAAGCCGAGAACGACCAGACCGCGCTCCCGATAGCGCTCGTAGAGCGCTTCGAGACCGGCGTACTGCGGCGTGAAGCCGCAGTTGCTGGCGGTGTTGACGATCAGCAGGACCTTGCCGGCGTAGTCGGCCAGCGACTGCGTACCGCCGCCGAGGCGCTCGGCGCTGAACTCGTGGATCGTTGCGCTCATGTCTTCACTCCGGTGTGGTTGACGGCGTTGAACTCCGCGGACTCGTCGGACTCGTCGACCGGTCCGCAGGAACAGAACAGGTGGCGGTCGCCGTAGACGTCGTCCACGCGATTGACGCTCGGCCAGAACTTGTTCTCCGCCACCCAGGGCAACGGGAAGGCGGCCTGCTGGCGGCTGTACGGTCGCTGCCACTGCTCGTCGACGATATCTGCCTGCGTGTGCGGGGCGCGCTTCAGCGGGTTGTCGTCGGCCGGCCAGTGGCCGATCTCGATCTGGTGGATCTCGTTGCGGATGCTGATCATCGCCGCGATGAAGCGATCGAGTTCGCCTTTCGCTTCCGATTCGGTCGGCTCGACCATCATCGTTCCCGCCACCGGGAAGCTGACCGTCGGCGCGTGGAAGCCATAGTCCATCAGGCGCTTGGCGATGTCGATCTCGGAAACGCCGGTGGCCGCCTTGAGCGGGCGGATGTCGAGGATGCACTCGTGCGCGACGCGGCCGTTCCTGCCGGTGTACAGCACCGGGTAGTGCGGTTGCAGCCGCGCGCCGATGTAGTTGGCGTTGAGGATCGCCACTTCGGTGGCGCGTGTCAGTCCGCTGCCGCCCATCATCGCGATGTACATCCAGGAGATCGGCAGGATCGAAGCCGAGCCCCATGGCGCCGCGGCAACCGCGCCCTGGCCGCGGTGCGGCCCGGCGACCGGCTGCACGCAGTGGTTGGCCATGAACGGCGCCAGATGCGCCTTGAGCCCGATCGGACCCATTCCCGGACCGCCACCACCATGCGGGATGCAGAACGTCTTGTGCAGGTTCATGTGGCTGACGTCGGCACCGATCAGCGCCGGCGAGGTCAGGCCGACCTGGGCGTTGAGGTTGGCGCCGTCCATATAGACCTGGCCGCCGTGCTGGTGCACGATGGCGCAGATGTCGCGGATCGCTTCCTCGAAGACGCCGTGCGTCGATGGATAGGTGATCATCAGGCAGGCGAGGCTGGCGGCATGCTGCGCCGCCTTCGCCGCCAGGTCGGCGACGTCGATGTTGCCGGATTCGTCGCAGTCCACGACCACCACCCGCATGCCGCACATCTGCGCCGTGGCGGGATTGGTGCCATGCGCCGATTTCGGGATCAGGCAGACGTTGCGCCGGCCTTCGCCACGGCTGGCGTGATAGCGGGCAATCGCCACCAGACCGGCGTACTCGCCCTGGGCCCCCGAGTTCGGCTGCAGGCAGATGGCGTCGAAACCGGTGATCGCCTTCAGCCAGGCCTCCAGGTCGGCGATCATCCGCAGGTAGCCCTGCGCCTGATCGAGCGGCGCGAAGGGGTGAATGTCGCTGAACTCCGGCCAGGTGATCGGGATCATCTCGCTGCTGGCGTTGAGCTTCATGGTGCAGGAGCCGAGCGAGATCATCGAATGGTCGAGGGCCAGATCCCGGTTCTGCAGCTTCTTGAGATAGCGCAGCATCTGGTGCTCGGTGTGGTGGGTGTTGAACACCGGGTGCGTCAGGATGGCGTCCTGACGCAGCAGCGACGCCGGCAGGAACGGGTCGGCCCGCCGCAGTTGCTCGTCGAGCCCTTCGATGTCGGCATCGACGCCGGCGATCAGCCGGATCAGCGCAGCGACGTCGGCACGCGTCGTCTTCTCGTTGATGGCGATGGCGACGGCGTCGGCGGAAACGAGGCGCAGGTTGTAGCCGGCGTCGGCGGCGGCCGTCACGACCGCCGCTGCGCGGCCGGCCAGCCGCAGGCGAACGGTGTCGAAAAAGTGCCGGCTGCTCAGCTCGATCCCGGCTTGGCGCAGGCCTTCGGCGAGCAGGGCGGCGAGCCGGTGGATGCGGCCGGCGATGCTGCGCAGTCCCTGCGGGCCGTGGTAGACGGCGTACATGCCGGCGATGTTGGCGAGCAGCACCTGCGAGGTGCAGATGTTCGAATTGGCCTTTTCCCGCCGGATGTGCTGTTCACGGGTCTGCAGCGCCATGCGCAGCGCGCGCTTGCCGCGTGCATCGACCGAGACGCCGATGATGCGGCCGGGGACGGCGCGCTTGTACTCGTCTCGGGTGGCAAAGAAGGCGGCGTGCGGGCCGCCAAAACCGAGCGGGACGCCAAAGCGTTGCGCCGAGCCGAGCGCGATGTCGGCGCCCATCTCGCCGGGCGAGCGGAGCAGAACCAGCGCCATCAGGTCGGCGGCGACGGCGACGACGCCACCGCGTGCCTTGACGGCGGCGATCTGTGCACTGAGGTCGGCGACCTCGCCGGCATCGTCCGGGTACTGGAACAGTGCGCCGAAGACCTCGTACTGCGCTGCTTCAGAGGCTGTGCCGAAGACCAGTTCGAAGCCGAACCAGGCGGCGCGGGTTCGCAGCACGTCGACGGTCTGCGGGAAGCACGCTGCGTCCACGAAGAAGCGTTGCGCTGCCGACTTGCTGACGCGGCGCGCCATGCTCATCGCCTCGGCGGCCGCTGTCGCTTCGTCGAGCAGCGACGCGTTGGCGAGCTCGAGGCCGGTGAGGTCGATCACCATCTGCTGGTAATTGAGCAGCGCTTCCAGCCGCCCCTGCGCGAGTTCCGCCTGATACGGCGTATAGGCGGTGTACCAGCCGGGGTTCTCGAGCAGGTTGCGCAGCACGACCGCTGGCGTCACGCTGTCGGCGTAGCCCATGCCGATCAGCGAGTGCCGCCGGTGGTTGCGGCCGGCGATTGCCTGCAGCGCGGCGAGTGCCTCGATCTCGCTGCGCGGCCCGGCGAGCGCAAGCGGTGCGGCCAGCCGGATCGCCGCCGGTACCGTCTGCGCGACGAGTTCGGCGAGGCTGGAAACGCCGATGCTGGCCAGCATGCTGGCGATTTCGCTGGCGTTGGGGCCGATGTGGCGGCCGACGAAGTCGTCGCTCTGTTCGAGAGCCGCGAGCGGCGGCGAGGGGGGCGTGGCATCCATGGTGTCTTCCGGTGGTTCGCGCGGCGTCTAGGCGGCGGCAACGATCTCTTGGTAAGCGGCAGCGTCGAGCAGGTTGTCGAGGTCGCCGACGGCGGCCGGCCGCATCCTGAACAGCCAGGCTGCGTAGGCGTCCTGGTTGACCAGCTCGGGTGCGTTGGCTAGCGCCTCATTGCCCTCGATGACGGTTCCCGCCAGCGGCGCGTAGACGTCGGCAGCCGCCTTGACCGATTCGACGACCGCGGCTTCCTGCTCGGCAGCCAGCTCGCGCCCCGGCTCGGGCAGCTCGATGAAGACGAGGTCACCGAGCAGCTCCTGCGCATGGTCGGTGATGCCGACGCTGATCGTGCCGTCGGCTTCCAGGCGGACCCACTCGTGGCTGCGGGTGTACTTGAGGTCGGTCGGGATGTTCACTTTCTCTCCTGATGGGTTGAAGCGGGGCTGGCCGATGGCCAGGTCGGAATCAAACGAGGATGCTGCCGTTCCTGACGAAGCACGGCTTGACGACGCGTGCCGCCAGCAGCTTTTCGCGCACGCGGACCTGAACGATGTCGCCGACCGCCGCAGCCAGCGGCAGGCGGGCGAGGGCGATCGCCCGTTGCAGCGTCGGCGAGAAGCTGCCGCTGGTGATTTCGCCCGCGCCGTGCGCGCTCTCGACCTGCTGATGGGCGCGCAGGACGCCGCGGTCGATGAGCAGCAGGCCGAGGAAGCCGTACCGCTGCGGTCTCGCCAGCAACGCGGTCTTGCCGACGAAGTCGCGCGGCGCAGCGAGGTCGACGGTCCAGGCGAGGCCGGCATCGAGCGGCGACACGCTCTCGTCCATGTCCTGGCCATAGAGATTCATCCCGGCCTCGAGGCGCAGCGTGTCGCGCGCACCGAGACCGCAGGGCTGTGCGCCGGCGTCGGCAAGGCGGTTCCACAGGCTGACGGCCTGCGCCGCCGGCAGCGTGATCTCGTAGCCGTCCTCGCCGGTGTAGCCGGTGCGGGCGATCAGGTGCTCACCAACGCTGGCGGCGAAAAAGGGCTTCAGCCCGGCGCAGGCGGGCTGGCATTCGGGCAGCACCTGCCCGACCTTCTGCCGCGCCTGCGGACCCTGCACGGCGATCATCGCCAGCGCGCCTTCACCTTCCCGGCGGGCGCTGATCGTCACCGCCAGGCCCCACTCGTCGCGGCGGGCAGTCATCCAGCGCAGGTCGTTGGCGGCCGTCGCGGCGTTGATGACGACGCGGAAGTCGTTCTCGGCGAGGTGGTAGACGATGAGGTCGTCGATGACGCCACCGGCTTCGTTGAGCATCGTGCTGTAGAGGGCCTTGCCGGGAAGCTGCAGGCGGTCGACGTTGTTGGCCAGCAGCCGCCGCAGGAAGGCGCGCGCATCGCTGCCGCGGACATCGACGGCGCACATGTGCGAGACGTCGAACATGCCGGCATCGCGGCGCACGGCATGATGTTCCTCGATCTGCGAACCGTAGTGGAGGGGCATCTCCCAGCCACCAAAATCGACCATTCGCGCGCCGCGCCGACGGTGCTCTTCGTTGAGGACGGTTTTCTGCATCGTATCAATCCGTAACAGGAATGTGTTGAAGTGGATTCCAGAAGCGGAAAAGGGGCGAACTCGCATCGAGTCCACCCCTCTGTCCATGTACCTGAGAGATTGTCTGGCCGACACGGTGCAGCACGGTCGTCCTGGCCCCATCGGTGGGCGCCTCGCAAAGCGGGCGCCGCTCTCCAGAGTTCATTGCACGAACGGTCCTCTTGCCTGAGCGTTTCCGGGTGGATTGCGCCTTCGGCGACGGCAGTGCCGCTCTCTCCCATTCGCGGCGAGACTATAGCGCGCGGCGAACCCTGGCTGCAAGCCGTCGCTGATGGTCGCTGCGGCCGCGTGCTAGACTGACGACGATTCGAGACGACCCTGAGGCAACCCGCCGAGCGCCATGCCATGAATGCCGAACCATCGGTCACCGCCAGCGAAGTCGCCCGGCAACCGGGTGTCGCCATGGTCGACACATACCCGGCGCGGACGGAACACGCATGACACCGGAAGCCAAGGCACGGCAGCAGATTGACGAGAAGCTGGAGCAGGCCGGCTGGGTCATCCAGGACATGAAGCAGCTCAATCTGGCGGCAGGCATGGGCGTTGCCGTGCGCGAATACCCCACCGACAGTGGCTTGGCCGACTACGTCCTGTTCGTCAACCGCCAGGCGGTAGGCGTGATTGAAGCCAAGAAGGACAGCGCCGGCGAAAACCTGACCGCCACCGAAGCCCAGACCGAGCGCTACGCTACCGCCAATCTCAAATGGCGCCAAGACAACACGCCCCTGCGCTTTCTGTGCGAGGCCACCGGCCAGATCATCCGCTTCACCGACAACGCCGACCCCACGCCGCGTTCGCGCGAAATCTTCCATTTCTTCAAGCCCGAAACGCTGGCCTCCTGGCTGACGCAGCCTGACACACTGCGCCGCCGTCTGGTCGAGCAAATGCCCGCGCTGCCAGAAAAGAACCTGCGCGACTGCCAGATCAGCGCCGTCACGGGGCTGGAGAAGTCGCTTGCGCTGAACAAACCCCGCGCCCTCGTGCACATGGCCACCGGCGCCGGCAAGACCTTCACCGCCATCACCTCGGTCTATCGCCTGCTCAAGTTCGGCGGCGCCAAGCGGATCCTGTTTCTGGTCGATACCCGCAACCTCGGCAAACAGGCCCATCAGGAGTTCATGGCCTACACGCCGCCGGACGATGGCCGCAAGTTCACCGAGCTCTACAACGTGCAGCGGCTGGCCTCACCCAGCATCGACCCGCACGCGCAGGTGTGCATCAGCACTATCCAGCGCATGTACTCGATCCTGAGCGGCGAGCCCATTGACGAATCGGCCGAAGATGTCTCGCTCAACGAAGTGCAGCAAACCGTCAAACAGGAAAAGTTCGTCCGCTACAACCCGGCTGTGCCGGTGGAAAGCTTCGACTTCATCATCATCGACGAGTGCCACCGCAGCATCTACAACCTGTGGAAGCAGGTGCTCGATCGCCACCGGCACAGACGTGAAGCCGCTGGAAGTGCTGCTGTTCATGCGTGACGTACGCAGCAAGGGCTACTACGAACAGATGAAGGGCCGGGGTGTGCGCAGCCTGGATGGCGACAGCCTCAGGCGCGTCAGCAACAGTGCCGACGGCGCCAAGACCCGCTTCGTGCTGATCGACGCCGTGGGCGTGGAGAAGTCCCTCAAGACCGAAAGCCGCCCGCTGGAGAAGAAGCCCGGCGTGGCGCTGCAGGACCTGCTGCAAGGCGTGGCGATGGGCAGCCGCGACGACGACACCGTGCTCTCGCTCGCCAACCGTCTGGTGCGCCTCGCCAAGCAACTGGACGACAAGACGCAGGCGCGCATCGAGAAGGCGAGCGGTGGCATCCCGCTGGCTGAACTGGGCAAGGGATTGATTGCCGCGCTGAACCCCGATGCCATCGTGCAAACCGCGCTGGCCACCGCCCAGGCCAAGGGAATCACCCGTTCGGAAGACACCCTGCTGCCGGAAGAGCTTGAAGCCGCCCGCTTGATGCGCGTGGCCGCCGCTTGCGCGCCCTTTGACAAACCTGAATTGCGCGACGAGATCGAAAGCGCCCGCCGTGAGCGCGAGCAGCTCATCGACCACATCAACCTCGATCAGGTGACCTTCGCGGGCTTCAGCGAACAGGCCGAGGCGCAGGCCAAAGCGGTCATTCAGAGCTTCGCCGACTACCTGAAACAGCACAGGGACGAAATCGCCGCGCTGGACTTCTTCTACCAGCAGCCCTGGCAGCGCCGCGCGTTGACCTTCGACATGATCGAAGACCTGCACGAACGCTTGAGCAAGCCGCCGCTGATGCTGACCACCGAGCGCCTGTGGAGCGCCTATGCCCGCGTGCAGGCAAGTCAGGTGAAAGGTACCGACCGCAAACGTCAGCTCACTGATCTGGTGTCGCTGGTGCGCTTTGCGCTCGGGCTGGAGGGCGAACTCAAACCCTTCGCCGACGAAGTCGACAAGCGCTTCCAGGCCTGGATCTTCCGCCACAACGCCCAGCGCGGCACCGCGTTCACGCCCGAGCAGACCGAATGGCTGCGGCTGATTAAGGACCACATCGCCAGCAGTTGCAGCATCAGCCGGGACGACTTTGATTACGCGGATCTGGCTGGCAAGGGTGGCCTGCAGAAGGCGTGGGGGCTGTTCGGCAAGGAGCTGGATGCCCTGATGGACGAGATGAATGAGGAGTTGGTCGCTTGACTATCTTTTTTTATCCTTGATTTGATAAAATATCAAAAGAAAGATAACTGGAGATGGTTCATGCTGTACTACCCCCGGGTACAACTGGCCTGCGAGCTGGCAGACGCCTTGCAAGGCAAAACCCTCTTCAGCGACGCGCCCAACGGCCTCTTTCTGGCCGCACCGCGTCGCACAGGCAAATCCACCTTCTTGCAGGCCGATCTCAAGCCCGAGCTGGAGCGCAGGCGTGTGGTGGTTGTCTATGTGGACCTGTGGTCCGACCTGCAGCGCGATCCGGCCAGCCTGATGGTAGAAGCCGTGGGCAGGTCCTTGCACCAGCATCTGGGCCTGGTGGCCAAAGGCGCCCGATCTGCCGGGCTGGACAGCATCACCGTGGGCGGCATCAGGATCGACACCAGCAGGATCGGCAAAGTCAATGGCACCACCCTGGCCGATGCCCTGCGAGCCCTTGGTGAAGCTGCCAAAAGCCCTGTGGCCCTGGTGATCGACGAAGCCCAGCACGCCTTGACCAGCGACGCGGGTGACAGTGCCATGGCCGCGCTCAAGTCGGCACGCGACCAGTTGAACCGGCCGGGCGATATCAAGCTCATGCTCGTGATGTCGGGCTCGGACCGTGACAAACTGCTGCGCCTGGTCAACACCAACGCCGCGCCGTTTTACGGCTCGCAGATCCAGCGCCTGCCCGAACTGGGGCCCGATTTCATCGCCCACATTGCCCACCTCATTGCGCAGCAGCGCCCTGACCTGGGGGCCATCGACCAGGCCAGGCTGCAGGCGGCCTTTGCGCTCTTTGGCCAGCGCCCGCAGTTTTTCATTGACGCACTGGGGCAGGCGCTCAGCCCCCTGGCCACCCACGGCACCCGCTTTGAAGACGCCATGCTGGCCCTGGCCCGGCAGCGCCAGCACGGCGACGAAGCCCAGATGCAGAGCGACTACCTCGCCCTCAAGCCTCTGGAGCAAGCCGTGCTGTGGCGCATGCTGGAGTTGGGCGCCCGCTTTCGGCCCTACGACGCCGAGGCCCTGAGCTTCTACAACGACAAGACCGGCGACAGGGTGACCGTGGCCAAGGCCCAGAAAGCCCTGGAGGCCCTGCGTGCCCACCAGCCCAGCCTGGTGTGGAAATCAGCCCGCAGCGAATACACCGTCGAAGACGCCGCCATGCCCCGCTGGTATGCGCAACGCGTGGCGGCAGGCACCTGGCCGCCGGTGGGGCCGCAACTGGACTGGATCGAGGAATGAAGGCATGTAGGGCTGGTCGGGGCAGCGTGCAGAAGGCCTGGGGCTTGTTTGGCAAGGAGCTGGACGGGCTGGTGAATGAAATGAAATGAATGAAGAGTTGGTGCCGTAATGAGCGACTTTAGCGACGAGCCAATACAGAACCACCCTTTTGCCAAGGTATCTCCGCCAACAAATTGGGAAAGGGTGACTCTGGCTGAAATTTCCGCCGACGTAAGCCCAGGTTTTGCCAGCGGAAAACATAACGCCAACGGTACCGGTGTCCCACATCTTCGTCCTATGAATGTGGACCGCGGTGGGCAGATCGATCTGAGCGTCATCAAGTCCGTGGCCGAGAGCAATGGTGTTGAGCTGAGGCCGGGCGATGTCCTTTTCAACAATACAAATTCTGCTGAGCTTGTTGGAAAGACCGCAGTTATTTCTCGTCGAGAAGCCGGCTTTGCGTTTTCCAATCACATGACCCGCGTGCGTCCTGAAAGTCGTGTCGCCCCGGGCTTTGTCGCCAGACAACTTCACTTTCTGTGGATGTCAGGGTATATGAAGCATCGGTGTACTAACCATGTGAATCAGGCGAGCATCTCGTCGAAAACCTTGGCGAATACGATTCCTCTTCTCCTGCCGCCGTCTGCGGAACAAACCCGCATCGTCGAAAAGCTTGAAGAACTACTCTCCGACCTCGATGTCGGCGTGGCCGAGCTCAAGGCTGCGCAGAAGAAGCTCGCGCAATACCGCCAATCGCTGCTGAAAGCCGCCGTCGAAGGCGCGTTCACCGCCGAGTGGCGAGCCAAGCACACGCCCACCGAGACCGGTGCGCAACTACTGACCCGCATCCTCACCGAACGCCGCGCCCGCTGGGAAGCCAAGCAACTTGCCAAGTTCAAGGAACAAGGCAAAACCCCGCCCAAAGACTGGCAGAAGAAGTACCCCGAGCCTGTGCAGCCGGACACCACCGACTTGCCGGAATTGCCGGAGGGGTGGGTTTGGAGTTCAATTGGTCAATGTTTTCATGTTGCCGTTGGGGCGACACCAAGCCGCAAGGAGCCGACTTATTGGAGGGGCTCAATCCCATGGGTAAGCTCCGGAGAAGTGCGGTTCTCACGCATTACGACCACAAAGGAAATGATCAGTCGGGCCGGGTTGAACAACAGCAGCACGCAGATCAATCCTATTGGCAGTGTTTTGCTTGGAATGATGGGCGAGGGAAAGACACGAGGTCAGGTCGCCATTCTTGATGTTGAAGCTGCAAACAACCAGAACTGCGCAGCAATATGGTCCAGCGAAGCGGGGGTGCCGTCTGAGTATCCTTACTTCTGGCTATGGTCGCAGTATGCGGAAACTCGGCGCGGAAGTAGCGGGAACAATCAACCCGCGTTGAACAAGTCGATCGTTGAGCGAATCTTGTTTCCATTGGCGCCCTTGGACGAAATGGATGAAATTGTTCGCTTGGTTAATCAGGCGCTCGACGCGATCTCCGAGCAAGAAATAGCCATCGAAACCTCGCTTAAACAATCCACCGCCCAACGCCAAAACATCCTTCGCGCCGCCTTCGCCGGCCAACTGGTGCCGCAAGACCCGAACGACGAACCCGCCAGCGTGCTGCTGGCGCGCATCCGCGCCGAGCGCCTGGTTCGTGCATCATCGCGCAACAACAAGCACTCAGCCGCCCACGCGGAAAGGAAACCAAAATGCTGACTCGCCTGGAAGTCGACGGCTTCAAGACCTTCGAGAACCTCGTCATTGATCTGGCCCCTTTCACGGTGATCGTTGGCAGCAACGCAGCCGGCAAGAGCAACCTGTTCGATGTCGTTCAGTTGCTGGCAAACCTTGCGACCCGCGATGTGGCAGAAGCGGTCAAGGAGTTGCGCGGCGAGCCACTGGAGCTTTTCCGCCAGACCGCCGCAGGGCGAGGCAATCAGATTCGCCTGGCCGCCGAAGTGCTCGTCGATCCGGTCGTCCGTGACCCCTGGGGGAGCGAAGTGAAGCTCAGCCATACCCGCATGCGCTATGAAGTCACTCTGGAACGGAGGACGATCAAGCCGGGAATCGAGCGCATCCAGGTGGCACGCGAGCAACTGCTTCCGATCATGCGCAAGGATGACCGCTGGACAGAGTTGATGCGGCCTTCCAAGGGATTTCGGACAAGGTACCTCAAATACAATCGCAGCAAAGCGTGGTTGACGACCGAAGAGCGGACGGAGGGACTCACGTTCAGCGTCCATCAGGACGGCAAGCAGGGCCGGAATCGGCCGGCCAGTGCGGCCGAAGCGACCGTACTCTACAGCATCACCAACGCGGAGTTTCCACACCTGTTCGCCTTGCGTGAGGAAATGCGCTACTGGCGACTGCTGCAACTCGATCCTGCCTTGTTGCGCAAGCCGGTGCCAGCAACGGCCACCGATGTATTGGCTGCGGACGGTTCAAACCTGGCTGCCGTTCTCGCGCAAGTGAAGGCCGAGACGGCAACAAAGGATCGCCCCGGTGGCGTTCTCAGCGATATCCTGGCCGAACTCAATAGTCTCATTCCCGGCATTACGGCGCTCGACGCCGATCTGCATGAGGCAAGTCGCGAATACCGCATCCAGCTCACCATGCGCGATGGCCTCCCGTTTTCGTCACGCGTGATTTCCGACGGTACGCTGCGTGTGCTGGCGCTGCTGACGCTCCTGCACGATCCGCGCCATAGGGGACTGATCTGCTTCGAAGAGCCGGAAAATGGCGTCCACCCGGCAAGGATCAAACAACTGACGCAACGCCTGCGGGACATGGTGACCTATCCGCAAGAATTCTCCGAGGAAGATGAACCGGCGCCGTTGAGCCAGTTGCTGCTCAACAGCCACTCGCCGGTCGTGCTGTCGGCCTTGATCGACAAGGAGTTCAGTCCGCGGCATGGCTACATCCTCTTCGCCGATACTGCTACCGTCAGCGATCCGGAAAAAAAAGAACAACGCCGGAAGACCCGCTTGCGGCCAGTTCGCGCAAGGCCACAAATATCCCTTTTCGACAAGGACGATGTTCCGCAAGGCTTCGTATCGGACTGGGAAGTCAGGAACATGCTTGAAACGGTGAGTACGGAGGGCTGAGTATGGATTACCTCGGTCTCGCGTTGTATGCGGAGGGTCCCACCGACTACAGCTTCCTGTGTCCGCTGTTGGCGAGACTCTGCGAAGACCTATGCACGCGCGACGCTGCGCATCCTGTAGAGGTGAGCGAAGTGCTGCGCCTGGACCACCCGCGCGCGGCAGATGAAGCGTCCCGAGCGGAGCGGATTGTGCTGGCGGGGCGGGAAGCCAGCGATGCATGGCGCATACTTTTCATTCATGCCGACGGTGCGGGCGACCCTGAAAGCAAGCGCAGGGAGCAGGCTCAGCCGGCAATCGACAGACTGTATCAGGAACACGCTGAAACGCGTCTCGGTGTCGCCGTCGTTCCGGTGCGCGAGACCGAAGCGTGGGCCATCGTCGATGGCGATGCCCTGCGCAGCGTGTTTGGTACCTCAATGACCGACCAGGCACTCGGTCTGCCTTCAACGGCGGGAGTCGCGGAAGGGACACCCGATCCGAAAGCATTGCTGAATACGGCCTTCAACGCGACGCATCCCTCAGGGCAGCGTCGACGAAGAGGCGTCTCGCCGATGTTGAATGCCCTCGGCGAACAGGTGTCGCTGCCGCGCTTGCGAGAGCTTGCGGCCTTTGCCCTGCTTGAGAACGAACTGCGCCAGGCGCTGCGACGACTGTCGATCGTGAAATGAATGCCTCTTCCCTCGTCCAGAAGGTCTGGAACTTCTGCCACACCCTGCGCGACGACGGTGTCGGTTATGGCGACTACCTGGAGCAGCTCACCTACCTGCTGTTCCTGAAGCTGGCGCACGAATACGCACAGGAACCGTACAACCGCGACACGCACATCCCCAAGGGCCATGACTGGTCCAGCCTGACGTCCAGGGTCGGCGAGCCGCTGGAGGCGCATTACCTGGCCACGCTGCACAGGCTGGGTCAGGAGCCGGGCATGCTGGGTGCCATCTTCTTCAAGGCGCAGAACAAGATCCAGGACCCGGCCAAGCTCTCGCGCCTGGTGCAGCTGATTGATGCGGAGCGCTGGATCAGCCTCGATGCCGACACCAAGGGCGATCTGTACGAAGGCCTGCTGCAGAAGAACGCCGAAGATACCAAGAGCGGCGCCGGCCAGTACTTCACGCCGCGCGCGCTGATCGAAGCGATGGTCGCCTGCGTTCGGCCCCTGCCGATGAAGACCATTGCCGATCCGGCCTGCGGCACCGGCGGTTTCTTCCTAGGCGCCTACAACTGGCTGACTCGCCCCGGCGCCAGGCTGGACAAGCGCCAGAAGGAGTTCCTGCGCGACCGGACCTTTCACGGCAACGAGATCGTGCCGAACACCCGCCGCATGTGCCTGATGAACCTCTTTCTGCACAACATCGGAGAGCTCGACGCCGAGCCTTCGGTCGAGCGCTCCGATGCCCTGATCAGCGAGCCCAGGCGCAAGGTGGACTACGTGCTGGCCAACCCGCCCTTCGGCAAGAAGAGCAGCATGACCATCACCAACGAAGAGGGTGAGGAAGCGAGCACCTGGAAGCCGCACTGGCCTCATTCCGGGACGTTGCCGTCGGGCTGCGGGGCAAGTGATCGTCGACGCTGGCGGACTGTCGGGTGTCTGCTGGGGTCGGGCGGCAAGCAGTCGGTGATGGACGCGGCCGCGAAGTGAAGCTGATCGACATCAGCGCGTCGTCGTCGTCGCACGCGACATCCATCATGGTGCTCGCGACCGGCGGGCGCCCCAGCGTGGTGCGTTCGGGTCGGCGAAGCGCCCGCGTTTCGGCGCGAGATGACGACGAGCCTCCGTTTTCAGGGCGCCTTGCCTACCTGGATCAATCTGGCACGTAGCTTGCTTTGTCCCTCCTCGAGGAAGATTTCTTCCCGATTCCACAACACTCGAGGAGCTGACAGATGGTACGTCGCAATTTCATGAAAACGATCTCGGCGGTCGCGGTGACCGCTGCTTTCGGGCTCAATTCGTTCGCCGCACTGGCCGCCGAGACGATCAAGGTCGGTGTCCTGCATTCGCTTTCGGGAACCATGGCGATTTCAGAGACGGCGCTCAAGGAGACCGTCCTGATGGCGATCGACGAGATCAACAGCAAGGGTGGCGTCCTCGGCAGGAAGCTCGAGCCGGTGGTCGTCGATCCGGCGTCGAACTGGCCGCTGTTCGCCGAGAAGGCGCGCCAGTTGCTGAGCAAGGACAAGGTGGCGGTGGTCTTCGGCTGCTGGACCTCGGTGTCGCGCAAGTCGGTGCTGCCGGTGTTCAAGGAACTCAACGGCCTGCTCTTCTATCCGGTGCAGTACGAGGGCGAGGAACTCGAGTACAACGTCTTCTACACCGGCGCGGCGCCAAACCAGCAGGCGATCCCGGCAGTCGAATACCTGATGAGCAAGGACGGCGGCGAGGCCAAGCGTTTCGTGCTGCTCGGCACCGACTACGTCTATCCGCGGACGACCAACAAGATCCTGCGCGCCTTCCTGAAGTCGAAGGGCGTCGCCGACGCCGACATCATGGAGGAGTACACGCCGTTCGGGCACAGCGATTACCAGACGATCATCGCCAAGATCAAGAAGTTCTCCAGCGAGGGCAAGAAGACGGCGGTCGTTTCGACGATCAACGGCGACTCGAACGTACCGTTCTACAAGGAACTCGGCAACGCCGGCATCAAGGCGACCGATGTGCCGGTGGTCGCCTTCTCGGTCGGCGAGGAAGAGCTGCGTGGCGTCGACACCAAGCCGCTGGTCGGCCACCTGGCGTCGTGGAACTACTTCATGTCGCTGAAGAATCCGCAAAACGAGAAGTTCACCAAGGCGTATCGGGCTTGGGCCGTCAAGCAGAAGCTGCCGAATGCCGACAAGGCGGTCACCAACGACCCGATGGAAGCGACCTACATCGGCATCAATATGTGGAAGCAGGCGGTCGAAAAGGCGAAGTCGACCGACGTGGACAAGGTGATCGCGGCGATGGCGGGGCAGAGCTTCAAGGCGCCGTCCGGGTTCACGATCAAGATGGACGAAAGGAACCATCACCTGCACAAACCGGTGTTCATCGGCGAGATCAAGGCCGATGGACAGTTCAACGTCGTCTGGAGGACGCCGGGGCCGGTGCGGGCGCAGCCGTGGAGCCCGTTCATTCCGGGTAACGAGCAGAGGAAGGATCAGCCGGAAGGCAGGTAGGTCGGCATCGGCACAGCGCGCGCCGCTGCGGCGGCGCGCGCGCTGCCCTCGGTCCGCGAGTTGCGGGCACGGGGTCGGCACGAGGGAGAAAGCATGCACAAGTTGCGATTACTGCTGGGTATCTGTCTGCTGAGCATCTCGTGCGCGCAGGCGGCGATCGACCCGGGGCTGCTCAGGCCGCTCGCCGCTGACGATTCGGATACCCGCATTGCCGCCATCCTGGCGCTGGTCGAGGCAGCGCCGGAAGAGGCGCAGCCAGTGCTGCAGGCGATGGCCGGGGATTCGCTGGCGGTCGCCGGCGAGCGCGTCGTCGTCCTGGGCGCGGGTGGACGGGTCTTCGACGCCGCCAGCAACCGCGAGCTGACGCCGCCGCCGGCCGGCATCGAAACGATCGGCATCAACAACCGCGTGCGGCGCGAACTGGCGTCGGCGCTGGCGGCGCTGCGCCTCTTCTCGGCCGAGCGCGAGGTTCGCTGGCAGGCGGCGCAGGAAGTCAATCAGAACGTCGACGCGAAGATGCTGCCGCTGCTCGACCGCGCGCTCGCCGCGGAAAAGGATCCGAAGATTCGGGCGCGGCTGCAACTCGCGCATGCGCAGGCCAGTCTTGGGTCGACCGACGCCGCCGTTCGCCTCGCGGCCGTCAAGACGCTGGGCGAGAGCAGCGATCCGCGCGTTCGCCAGCTCCTGCTGCCGCTGACCGAGAAGCAGGGCGATACCTGGGTCGAAGCCGACAGCGCCGTGCGCGCCGCCGCCGGCACCTCGATCCGCTCGATCGAGCAGCGGCTGGCCTGGGCGGACAACCTCGGCCGCGCCTTCACCGGCCTGTCGCTCGGTTCGATCCTGCTGCTGGCGGCGCTCGGGCTGGCGATCACCTACGGCGTCATGGGCGTGATCAACATGGCGCACGGCGAACTGCTGATGGTCGGCGCCTATTCGGCCTGGGCGATGCAGAGCGTTTTTCGCGCCCACTTGCCGGGAGCGCTCGACTGGTATCTGCTGGCGGCCATCCCGGTCGGCTTTCTCAGCGCGGCGCTGGTCGGCGTGCTGATGGAGCGGATCGTCATCCGCCACCTCTATGGCCGGCCGCTCGAGACGCTGCTCGCCACCTGGGGCATCTCGCTCTTCCTGATGCAGGTGGCGCGCACGCTGTTCGGCGCGCAGAACGTCGAGGTCGCCAACCCGAGCTGGATGGCCGGCGGCATCGAACTGCTGCCGAACCTGATGCTGCCCTGGAACCGGATCATCATCGTCGCCTTCTCGATCGCCGTGCTGGTCGCCATGTGGGCCATCCTCAACCTCTCGCGGCTCGGCATGTTCGTCCGTGCGGTGACGCAGAACCGGCCGATGGCCGGCTGCGTCGGCGTCCCCACCGGCCGCGTCGACACCCTGGCCTTCGGCCTTGGCGCCGGTATCGCCGGCCTCGGCGGCGTCGCGCTGTCGCAGATCGCCAACGTCGGCCCCGACATGGGGCAGGGCTACATCGTCGACTCGTTCATGGTCGTCGTTCTCGGTGGCGTCGGCCAGCTCGCCGGCGCCGTCTGGGCCGCGCTCGGACTCGGCGTGTTCACGAAGTTTCTCGAGGGCTGGACGGGCGCCGTCGTCGCCAAGATCGTCGTCCTCGTCCTCATCATCGTCTTCATCCAGAAGCGCCCGCAGGGTCTGTTCGCCCTCAAGGGCCGTTTCGTCGAATCCTGACCGGGAACCACAAGGGAAAGCGATCATGAGTCCATCGCCTGCGCGCACTCCGTTCATCGTCCGCCTCGGGCAAAGCTTCGACGCCCGCAGCTGGTGGCTGGTCGGCCTGTTCGCCGCGTTCGCAGTGATCGCCGTGCCGATCATGCACCTCGTGCTGCCGGCCGACCACCCGCTGCACCTGTCGACCTGGTTCATCACGCTGGTCGGCAAGATCCTCTGCTACGCGATCGTCGCCGTCGCCATGGACCTCATCTGGGGCTATGGCGGGATTCTCTCGCTCGGACACGGACTCTTCTTCGCGCTCGGCGGCTACGGCTTTGGCATGTACCTGATGCGGCAGATCGGACGCGACGGCAGCTATCAGTCCGATCTGCCCGATTTCATGGTCTTTCTCGACTGGAAGGAGCTGCCCTGGTTCTGGATCGGCAGCGACAGCTTCCTCTGGGCGGTGCTGCTGGTGCTCGTCGTGCCGGCGCTGATCGCCTTCGTCTTCGGCTACTTCGCCTTCCGCTCGCGCATCAAGGGGGTCTATTTCTCGATCATCACGCAGGCGCTGACCTACGCCGCGATGCTGCTCTTCTTCCGCAACGAGACCGGTTTCGGCGGCAACAACGGCTTCACCGACTTCAAGCGCATCCTCGGCTACCCGATCACCGCGCCGGAAACGCGTGTCGTCCTCTTCGCGCTGTCGGCGCTGGCGCTGATCGGCACGCTGCTGCTGGCGCGCTACCTGGTCGGCTCGAAGTTCGGCCGCGTCCTGACGGCGATCCGCGACTCCGAGTCGCGGGTCATGTTCATCGGCTACAACCCGCTGTGGTACAAGCTCTTCGTGTGGACCCTGTCGGCGATGCTCTGTGCCGTCGCCGGGGCGCTCTACGTGCCGCAGGTGGGGATCATCAACCCGTCGGAGATGTCCGTCGGCAACTCGATCGAGATCGCCATCTGGGTCGCCGTCGGTGGCCGCGGCACGCTGATCGGGCCGGTGATCGGCGCTTTCCTGGTCAATCTGGCGAAGAGCTGGTTCACCGTCAGCTTCCCCGAGTACTGGCTGTTCTTTCTCGGCACGCTGTTCATCGTCGCCACGCTCTACCTGCCACAGGGTGTTGTCGGCCTCTGGGCGCGGCTGCGCGCCGGCCGGCGGCGCGGCGAGGGCGCCGCTGCCGGGACGACGACCGCAGCGGCGGCGAAGGGAGCGGGGGCATGAACGCCGCCGACCTGCCGGCGACGAACGGCGACAACCCGGACTGGGACAGCGGCACCGCCGAGCTCGGCCACATCCTCAAGCCGGGGCAGCTCGACCTCTCGCACAAGGTCATCCTCTATCTCGAGGACATCACGGTCAGCTTCGACGGCTTTCGCGCCCTCAACAAGCTGTCGCTGACGATCGACGCCGGCGAGCTGCGCTGCATCATCGGCCCCAACGGCGCCGGCAAGACGACGATGATGGACGTCATCACCGGCAAGACGCGGCCCGACGAGGGGACGGTGTTCTTCGGCCAGACGATCGACCTGACGCGGCTCTCCGAACCCGAGATCGCCCACATCGGCGTCGGCCGCAAGTTCCAGAAGCCGACGATCTTCGAGAACCACACGGTGTTCGAGAATCTCGAACTGGCGATGAAGACCGACAAGCGGGTCTGGCGCAGCCTGTTCGCGACCCTCGACTCGGCCGCTGGCGACCGCATCGCCGAGACGCTGCAGCTGATCCGCCTGGCGAGCGAAGCCGATCGCCTCGCCGGTTTGCTCTCGCACGGGCAGAAGCAGTGGCTCGAGATTGGCATGCTGCTGATGCAGGAGCCGAAGCTGCTGCTGCTCGACGAACCGGTCGCCGGCATGACCGACGAGGAGACCGAGCGGACTGGCGAGCTGTTCCTGTCGCTTGCCGGCAGGCATTCGCTGGTCGTCGTCGAGCACGACATGGCGTTCGTCAAGCAGCTCGGCGGCAGGGTGACGGTGTTGCACGAAGGCAGTGTGCTGGCCGAGGGCAGCCTGGAGGAGGTCCAGGCCGACCAGCGGGTGATCGAAGTCTACCTGGGACGTTAGCGCGAAGATGTTGGCAATCAGCAATCTCAACCAGTATTACGGCGGCAGCCACATCCTGCGCAACCTCAGCTTCAGCGCCGAGGCCGGCAAGG
>ERZ761607.2281-NODE-2281-length-21210-cov-427.265422_pt1 | contig 21210 bp, 15 predicted proteins | sample MGYA00511164_ERZ761607 | MGnify/ENA primary metagenome ERZ761607 (study PRJEB28899, sample SAMN02445080) | bioreactor sludge metagenome | biome: EBPR sludge | place: Australia: Brisbane, Thorneside Wastewater Treatment Plant | collected 2011-06-22 ... | reverse complement strand
GTCGAAAGTCATGACCGTTAGGCGCGTGACGCGGCGGCCAACGTCAGGCCTCGCCATGGCGTCGCGAACGACAGCGGCTGCGCAGACAGGGAGCCCGAGCAAGGCCTCTGCGCTGGCGCATGCCGCGGTCGACGGCGTAGACGGCAAAAAGCCCTGGCGGGGCTACTGCCCCGCCAGGGCTGAAGGTGATGCGAACGACTCAGTGGCTGGCGCCGGAAGCGCCGAAACCGGTCTGGGCACGCACGTACTGGTCCTCGAAGGCTTCGATCTCGGCCTTCGCGCGCGGGCTGCTGTCGCTCTTCGACATGATGTAGGCGAGGATGAAGGCGATCGGCATGGCGAACAGCGCCGGCTGCGTGTAGGGGAACAGCGCCGCCTTGTTGCCGAGAACGTCGACCCACACCGACTTCGAGAAGAGGACGAAGAGGACGGCCGAAATGCAGCCGCCGTAGCCGCCCCAGAGCGCTCCACGCGTCGTCAGTCCCTTCCAGTACATCGACAGGATCAGCACCGGGAAGTTGGCTGCGGCAGCGACGCCGAACGCCAGGCCGACCATGAAGGCGATGTTCATCTTCTCGAACGCGATGCCGAGGACGATCGCCAGCAGGCCGAGGCCGATGACGGCAAAACGTGAAACGCGCACTTCCTCCTTCTCGGTTGCCTGGCCCTTGCGGATGACGCGCGCGTAGATGTCGTGCGAGATCGCCGCCGCGCCGGCCAGCGCCAGACCGGCGACGACCGCCAGGATGGTGGCGAAGGCGACCGCCGCCAGGAAACCGAGCAGCATGTTGCCGCCGACCGCCTTGGCGAGGTGCATGGCAACCATGTTGCCGCCGCCGATCAGCTTGCCACCGACGACGCCACCCTCGAAGAACTCGGGGTTCTGGCCGACGATGATGACTGCGCAGAGGCCCATCAGGAAGATGACGTTGAAGAAGTAGCCGACGATTCCCGATGCGTAGAGCACCGATTTGCGCGCTTCCTTGGCGTTGCCGACGGTGAAGAAGCGCATCAGGATGTGCGGCAGGCCGGCGGTACCGAACATCAGGCCGAGACCCAGCGAGATGGCGGTGATCGGATCGGCGAGCAGGCTGCCCGGTGCCATCAGCCTGGCACCCAGCTTGTGCACCGCTTCCGCCTTGGTCAGCAGTTCGGTGAAGGAAAAGCCGAACTGCGTGTAGGCGAGGAGCAGCGTCAGCGTGCCACCGGCGAGCAGCAGGCAGGCCTTGATGATCTGCACCCAAGTCGTCGCCACCATGCCGCCGAAGGCGACATAGATCATCATCAGGATGCCGACGATGAAGATCGCGATGTTGTAGTCGAGGCCGAAGAGCAGCTTGATCAGCTGCCCGGCGCCAACCATCTGTGCGATCAGGTAGAAGACGACCACGACCAGCGACGAGATCGCCGCCATCGTCCGCACCGTGCCCTGGTCGAGCCGGTACGAGGTGATGTCGGCAAAGGTGAAGCGGCCGAGGTTGCGTAGCCGTTCCGCCATCAGGAAGAGGATGATCGGCCAGCCGGCGAAGAACGCGAGCATGTAGATGTAGGCGTCGTAGCCCTGGCTGTAGGCCATTGCCGTCAGGCCGAGCAGCGTTGCTGCCGACATGTAGTCGCCGGCGATCGCCAGACCGTTCTGGAAGCCGGTGATGCCGCCACCCGCGGTGTAGAAGTCAGCCGTCGTCTTGGTGCGGCTGGCCGCCCACTTGGTGATGAACAGCGTCAGCGACACGAAGATCAGGAACATGATGATCGCGTGCCAGTTGGTGGCCTGCTTGGCGGCCGCGTCGACGGCCGGGCCGGCATGCGCCAGGCCGGCAAGGCCGAGGAAGGCGAAGGCCGAAAGGATGCGTGCGATCATTTCCCCTCCCCCAGCTTCTGTGCTTCCTTGATCATCTCCGCTGTCAGGTCGTCGAACTCGCCGTTGGCGCGGCGCACGTAGACCAGCGTCAGCAGCCAGAAGAAGACGAACAGGACCATTTCGACCGTGTAACCGATGGGCCACATCGATCCCTCGGCGATCTTCTGCCCGAGCAGCGCCGGATTGAAGGCGACGAACATGAAGAAGCCGTAGAACAGGATCAGGACGATCGCCGCCAGGGTCCACGCGAAGCGCCCCCGCTTCTGGACCAGTTCCTGGAATTTGGGATTCACCCGCATTCGCTGATACATCACACTACTCATGATAACTTGACCTCCTCTTTGGTATTGTTTACGCCAGATTGCTGTTGTGTTGACCAGGTACAGACAAGACCATCCCCTTGCCGCGCGGAATACTAACCCAGATCAATGGCTGGTTCAAACAATGAAGACGCGCAAAAGCACGCGAATCGTTGCCTTCGCTGCGATGGTTGCGACACTCGCGGTGGCCGCCTGCCAGCCGCAGGCACCTTCCTCCGCGCAGCAGCCGGCAGCCCGACCGGCGCTGACGGTCAGCGCGGTGACACCGGAGTTGCTCGACTGGCCGCTGACACTGGCAGCGGGTGGCAACGTCGCCGCCTGGCAGGAGGCGATCATCGGCCCCGAGCTGAGCAATTATCGCATCACCGAGGTGCGCGCCAACGTCGGTGACCGGGTACGCAAGGGCGCCGTCCTGGCGCGCATCGACAGCGATGCGGTCGACAGCGAACTGGCCGAGACGCGGGCGACGGTGGCCGAGGCCGCGGCGACGCTGAGCGAGGCGCGCGCCAACCACGAGCGCTCGAAACAGTTGCGCGACAGGGGCTTCTACAGCCCGCAGCAGGGAATCCAGAGCCAGACCGCGGCCGAAACGGCGCTCGCCCGGCTGCACGCGGCGCAGGCCCGCCTGCGCTCGGCCGAGCTGCGGCGCGCCAAGGCGGACGTCCTGGCACCGGACGACGGCATCATCAGCGCCCGCACGGCGACGGTCGGTTCGCTGACGCAGCCGGGGCAGGAACTGTTTCGCCTGATCCGCGGCGGCCGCCTCGAGTGGCGTGCCGAGGTCACCGCCGGCGAACTGGCGCACTTCCGGCCCGGTCTGCCGGCGCGGCTCGAAGCTCCCGGCGGCGCCGGCGTCGAAGGCCGCGTGCGGGCCGTCGCGCCGAGCGTGGATCCGCAGACACGCAACGGCCTGGTGTATGTCGATCTGCCATCAGCCGCCGCCGATATCCTGAGCGCCGGCATGTTCGTCCGCGGGCAGTTCGAGTTCGGACGTCGTCCGGCGCTGAGCTTGCCGCAGTCGGCAGTGCTCCTGCGCGACGGCTTCAGCTATGTCTTCCGCATCGACCCTGCCGCAGCGGGCGCCGATCAGCTGGCGACGGTGCGCCAGGTGAAGGTCGGCAGCGGTCGTCGCAATGATGACCGGATCGAAATCAGCAGCGGTCTCGCCGCCGGCGAGATGGTGGTCGCCAGCGGCGGCGCGTTTCTCGCCGACGGCGATACGGTTCGTCTGGTCGCTGCCGGAAAGCCGCAATGAACGTTTCCGCTTGGTCGATCCGCAACCCGATTGCCTCGATCCTGTTCTTCGCGCTGCTCACCCTGCTCGGGCTGATGGCCTTCAGCGGAATGGGCATCCAGCAGTTTCCCGACGTCGATCTGCCGACCGTTGCCGTCAGCGCCAGCCTGCCCGGTGCGGCGCCGGCGCAGATGGAGAACGAGGTGGCGCGCAAGATCGAGAACTCGGTCGCCACCCTGCAGGGTGTCAAGCACATCTACACGCGCGTGCAGGACGGTCTGGCGACGATCACCGTCGAGTTCCGGCTCGAGAAACCGACCCAGGAAGCGGTCGACGACGTGCGCGACGCCGTTTCGCGAGTCCGCTCGGATTTGCCCGCCGACCTCAGGGACCCGGTGATCTCGCGGGTCACTCTCGCCGGTGCACCGATCCTGACCTACACCGTCGCATCGAGCCGCATGGACGACGAAGCACTGTCCTGGTTCGTCGACAACACGGTGACGCGGACGCTCCTCAGCGTCCGCGGGGTCGGCTCGGTCACCCGCGTCGGCGGCGTCAGCCGCGAAATCCGCATCGAACTCGACCCCGCCCGCCTCCTTGCCCTGCGGGCAACGGCCGCGGATATCTCGCGTCAGTTGCGCGAAGTGCAGCAGGAGGCCGCCGGTGGTCGCGCCGACATCGGCGGCGCCGAACAGTCGGTCCGCACCATCGCGACGGTGCAGTCGGCCGAGGAACTCGGCGCGCTCGAGATCGCCCTCGGCGACGGCCGGCGAGTGCGTCTGAGCGAACTGGCGACGGTCAGCGATACGGTTGCCGAGCAGCGCTCGGCAGCTCTGCTCGATGGTCGGCCCGTCGTCGGTTTCGAGATCGTTCGCGCCCGCGGTGCCAGCGAGGTTGCCGTCGCGCAGGGCGTGCGGGCGGCGCTGCGGGGGTTGCAGGGGGCGCATCCGCACATCAGCATCAGCGAGGCCTTCAACTTTGTCGACCCGGTGGTCGACAACTTCGAGGGCTCGATGTGGCTCCTGATCGAGGGCGCGATCCTCGCCGTGATCGTCGTCTGGTTCTTCCTCCGTGACTGGCGGGCAACGCTGGTGTCGGCGGTCGCGCTGCCGCTGTCGGTCATCCCGACCTTTGCCGCGATGCATCTGCTGGGCTTCACGCTGAACGTCGTCACCCTGCTGGCGCTGTCGCTGGTGGTCGGCATCCTGGTCGACGACGCGATCGTCGAGATCGAGAACATCATGCGTCATCTGCGGCTCGGCAAGACACCGTACCAGGCGGCGATGGAAGCTGCCGACGAGATCGGTATGGCGGTCATCGCCACCACCTTCACCCTGATCGCCGTCTTCCTGCCGACGGCCTTCATGAGTGGCGTCGCCGGCAAGTTCTTCGTCCACTTCGGCTGGACGGCGGCGATCGCCGTCTTCTTCTCGCTCGTCGTTGCCCGCATGCTGACACCGATGATGGCGGCCTATCTGCTGCGGCCGCCGCGCGGCACCACCAGAGATGCCGCGTGGCTGCTGCTCTATGGCCGCTGGGTGACGGCCTGCCTGTCGCATCGGCGGGCGACCGTGGTCGGCGCACTCGCCTTCTTCATTGGCTCGTTTGCGCTCTTGCCACTGCTGCCAAAAGGCTTTCTGCCGCCGGACGATCTCTCGCAGACGCAGGTCTATCTCGCGCTGCAGCCCGGCAGCAGCTTCCACGAAACCCTCGCTGCCGCCGAAGCGGCGCGGCGGATCGTCGAACAGAACCCGCACGTGCGGATGGTCTACACTGCCATCGGCGGCGGTGCGACCGGCAGCGACCCCTTTGCACCGCGTGCCGCGGCGGAGGTCCGCAAGGCGACGCTGACGATCAACATGACGCCACGCGCCGCGCGCGGCGGGGTCAGGAAGCAGGATGTGGAGCAGCAGTTGCGTGACGCGCTGAACGTCCTGCCGGGGCTGCAGGTGAAGGTGGGTCTCGGTGGTTCGAGCGAGAAATACGTGCTCGTTCTGGCCGGTGAGGACGGCGCGCTGCTCGCCGAGCATGCGCGCGTCGTCGAACGCGAACTGCGCAGCCTGCCCGGGATCGGTGCGATCACCTCGAGTGCCGGGCTGGTGCGCCCGGAACTCTTGGTGCGGCCGGATTTCTCTGCTGCCGCCGACCTCGGCGTGACTTCGGCGGCGATCGCCGAAGTGCTGCGCATCGCCACGGCCGGCGATTACGACCAGAGCCTGGCCAAGCTCAACCTGGCGCAGCGGCAGTTGCCGATCGTCGTCAAGCTGCCGCCGGCGGCGCGCCAGGATCTGGGCCTGCTCGAACGTCTGACGGTGCCGGGAAAGAACGGGCCGGTGATGATCGGCCACGTTGCCCACCTCAGTCTTACCGGCGGTCCGGCTGAGATCGACCGCTACGACCGCCTGCGCAACATCAACTTCGAGATCGAGCTCAACCAGCAGCCGCTGGGCGAGGTCGAGGCGCAGGCCTTGGCGCTGCCGAGCCTGCAGAAGCTGCCACCGGGAATCCTGCAGACGACGGTTGGCGATGCCGAGGCGATGGGCGAGCTGTTCCGCGGCTTCGGGCTGGCGATGCTCACCGGCGTGCTCTGCATCTATGCCGTCCTGGTCCTCCTGCTGAAGGATTTCGTGCAGCCGCTGACCATCCTCGTCGCTCTGGTGCTGTCGGTGCCCGGCGCCTTCCTCGCCCTCTTCGTGACCGGCACGACGCTGTCGATGCCGTCGATGATCGGCCTCATCATGCTGATGGGAATCGCCACCAAGAACTCGATCCTGCTCGTCGACTACATCGTCCTCGCCCGCCGCGACCTCGGGCTCGACCGCTGGCATGCGCTGCTCGACGCCTGCCACAAGCGCGCCCGGCCGATCGTCATGACGACCGTCGCCATGGGCGCCGGCATGCTGCCAATCGCCATCGGTCTCGGCACCGACCCCAGTTTTCGTGCGCCGATGGCGATTGTCGTCATCGGCGGGCTGATCACCTCGACCTTCCTCAGCCTGCTCGTCATCCCGGTCGTCTTCACCTATGTGGACGACGGCGTCGCCTGGCTGCACCGCCTGCTGCCCGGGCACCGCTCCTGACCCCCGCGGGGCCGCGGCGGCAGGCAAGAGTGACGACGAAGCAGACCGAGGCGCTCATCGTCGTGCCCTGCGCCACGGCAGCAGGCGGCCGCCGAACAGGTTGATCGCCAGGCCGAGCATCAACAGCGCCGCACCGGCGAAGTGCAGCGGCTGCAGTGCCTCGCCAAATGCCAGCCAGCCGGTCGTCAGCCCGACCAGCGGCACCAGCAGGCTGAACGGCGCCACCTGGTTGACCGGGTAACGGCCGAGCAGTCGCGTCCACAGGCCGTAGCCGAGCAGCGTCGCCGCCCATGCGAGATAGGCGACCGCGGCGACCGCGCGCAGGCTGAAGTCGCTGATCGCCGCGTCGATCGCTGGCCAGCCTTCGAGCAGCAGCGCCAGCGCCAAGTCAGGTCGATACCTCGTCGCCGGTCTCGCTGCCGCTGCCGGCATCGGCCGCCGGCTTGCCGACGCGACGCGCGGACGCCGGGTGGCGCGCCAGCGCCGCCGCCGGTCGTCGCGGGCGGCGGAGCAGTTCGCCGTCACAATTCGGGCAGCGACCGGCCAGGCGTGAATGCGCGCAGGCGGCACAGAAGGTGCATTCGAATGAACAGATCATCGCTTCGGTCGAATCCGGCGGCAGGTCGCGGTCGCAGGCCTCGCAGTTCGGGCGCAGTTCAAGCATCGCTTTCTCCCAGGTCCAGCAGGCACTCGTCGACGCCGATGACGCGCGCGAAGCGTCCGGCGAGCACCAGTTCGCAGTGTTCCCTGATCTCCGCCGGCGAGAAGCTGCGGCCGTCGCGCGGATGCGTCATGGCGAAGGTGAGCGTTGCGTCGATGACGAAATCAACCGCGTAGCCGATGTCGGAGCCGACGCGCGCCGTTGTCTCGCAGCACTGCTCGGTACGAATGCCGGCGATCAGCAGACGGTCGACACGAAGGCGGCGCAAGTGCAGGTCGAGGCCTGTATCGGAGAAAGCGTTGTGCGCGTGCTTGAAGAAGCAGGCATCGGGCGAGCCCGGCAGCCAGTCGAGCGCGCGCACATGTCCCGAGGCCATGCTGAACGGACCGCTCGGCTCGACATGAAAGACGTGCAGCACCGGCACACCACGCTGCCGGCAACCGGCTTCGAGCCGCAGCAGCGCTGCCCTGAAAGCCGGCAGGTCGACGTCCGACCAGTACGGCATGTGCCTGAACGATTCCTGAACGTCGATGACGATGAGCGCTGCGTGGCAGTCGCCGGAAACTCCTGCTGCGGACATAGGTGGACCTCGGTTGATGGCAACGCCGCCAGCTTAATGTGAAAATCGCGTCAGCGACTCGCGAATCTCCCTTCTCCCGTGCGCGGGAGAAGGGCCGGTGATGAGGAAAACGGTCATGACTTTCATCCTCAGGGGTGTGTCGAAAGTCATGACCGTTAGCGCCAGCCATCGCAATTGACGATACCGTAGCCGGACAACAAGCGGACATCATCCGCCATCGGCGACGCGGCGTGGCATGACAGCTGTGGGGGCCGGCGAGCCCTCGTTCGTCGTCGCCGCGCCGTCCGGTGGGCTCCCTCGCAGAGCCAGGTGACGCGTCGGTACACCCGGCGACACAATCGTCATCGCGTCGCAACCGGGAAGACATCGGACTGCAACAGAGGCCGTGCATTCTGCACCGGTCCCGTCACCAGGTCCTCACACATGACTGAAAAGCTCAAGATCGTCGGCGCGCTTGGCGAAGACGCGCTCCTGCTGCCGGCGCTGGTCAACGATGCGCTGACCGCCAACGACCGCGCCAAGTATTACTTCTCGCTGCTGCAGACCGCGCGCGTACGCGCCGACAACCTCGAGCGCCCCTTTTCGACCCTGCGCGAGGAGCGCATCGCCTCGTCGGTCGATCAGCCCCAACTCGATCAGGTGGTGGCAGCCGCACGGCGCAGCCCGGAGGGTCCCTACCTGATTCCGCACTCGGAGCAGATCGTTCACCAGCTGCTGGCTGCGGTGCGCGAGATGATCGCGCCGCTGGCGGCGGTCGCCGACGGCGAGCAGGCGGGTGGCTTCGGCGAACGCCTGGCGCTGCTCTCGGCAGCCGCCATCGCCGACGACGACATGATGGAAGCGGAGTGCATCGACGGCATGACTCGCGCCGACCGGCACCGTTGCGACAGCCTGCATCTGCTGGTCATCGACCTGCACAAGGAACTCAACGTCCTGCAGGCGGCGCTGGCGACGGAATCGGTGGACGGCGCGATGACCTACGGTCTGGCGGACGACGATCGCCAACTGGTCGCAGCCTTCATGCAGGGGGTCAGGCGGACGGCACCGCTGAAGTTCGATCATCCGGGGCTGGGCACGACTGCCGCCCGTTCGGGCGGCGTGGTGGTGATCCAGAACGACATCGGCACGACCGACGCGCATGTCGTGGTGATCCGCGTCAACAACCTGACGGTGACGACGCTCTATTCGGACGTTCACCTGCAGCGGCTGAACTTCTTTGCCTCGCTGTTCTCGCGCTGGAGGGTGCGCTGGGACGACATCCTGTCGCGCCGCGACGGTGCCATGGACGATGGCCTCTACCACCTTTCCGTCGCCCGCCACGAGGCCGGCGACCGCGACGGGCTGCTCGACTTTCTCTCCTTTCTCGGTTCCCGGCTGGTCTTCCTGATCGACTGGAACAAGGCGCGCAAGCGCCTGCGCAGCCTGCTCGGCAAGGCCGACGCCGCCGATCTGCTGAAGTGGGCGGCCGACGAGGACGTCGGCCACATGGGGTTTCTCAAGTGTGGTGGCGACGAGCTGATCTATCGCGGCCTGGCACTGGCTGCCCGGGGCGACTATCGGCCCGGCCTCTTCTTGCACGACGTGCTGCCGCGCAATCTGGCGCGGCAGTTCATGCAGTTCGTCTTCCGTGCCGCCTCGCTCGGACTGCGCGAGGGCAAGCAGATCCTGCTGATCGAGGACGAGGTGGTGGTCGAGTTGTCGCGCTTCTTCCGCGGTGCCGAGGAGCGGCTGCTGGACATGGCGGCCGAGCACGCCGCACTGACCTGGGAGGTGGCGGCCGGTCTGCGCGACTGCCTGCTGCGCGCCCGCCTGTCCGACTGGAAGCGTCGTTTCCGCCACAACGCCGAGCGTGCCAAGGCGTGGGAATCGCAGGCGGACGAACTGGTCCAGGCGGCGCGTCTGGCGATGCGCCGCAGCGAGCCGGCGGCGTTCCTGGCGCAGCTCATCGAGGCCGCCGACGAAGTCGTCGACTGCCTCGAGGACGCGGCCTTCCGCCTGACGACGCTGCCGGCCGAAAGCAACGGCGATCTCTGCCGGCAGCTCGAGACACTGGCGCGGCTGGTGCTGGCCGCTGCGCAGGAGTATGTCAAGGTCGTCGCGACCGCTCGCAGCGGGCGCGACGCCTCGTCGCGCGAGGACATGCAGGACCTGCTGGCCGGTGTCCACCGCATCATCGCCCTCGAGCATCAGTGCGACGACGCCGAGCGTGCGGCGGAGGCCGCGCTGCTTGCCCGCGCCGGCGACTTCCGCGAACTCTACGTCCTGGCGGAGACCGGCAAGAACCTCGAACAGGCGGCGGACGAATTGATGTGCGTCGCCCTGAAGTTCCGCGACCACGCACTGAGCGAAGTCTCTGCCCACTAGGAGAAGGAACATGGCTGCAACACCTGTATCGCAGCGCTCGCTGTTTCCGTTCGGCGGCAAGGCGGCCGCCTCGCGGCCCGGCAGCGTCGAGGAAATGGGTTTCAAGGCTTTCAACCTGATGGCGATGACCGGCGCCGGACTGCCGGTACCGCAGGGTTTCGTCCTCACCACCGGCTTCGCCAGGCAGGCCGTCAGCGCCGCTGGCTGCGCATCAGCCGAACTGCGCGACGCGCTCGCCGAGGGGATCCGCCATATCGAGCGCGAGAGCGGGCTGGGCTTCGGCGCGCGGCGGCGGCCGCTGCTGGTTTCGGTGCGCAGCGGCGCGCCGGTATCGATGCCCGGAATGATGGAAACGCTGCTCGACGTCGGCGTCAACGATCTCACGGTCGACGCGATCATCCGCAGCACCGGCAATCCGCGCCTGGCCTGGGACTGCTACCGTCGCCTGGTGCAGGGCTTTGCCGAGGTCGTGCACGATTGCCCGGCGAACGCCTTCGCCAGCCGTCTCGAGGAGTGCATGCACGCCTGCGGTGCCGCCACCCCGCGCGAGATCGATTTCCGCAGTCTCGCCGCGCTGACGCGCGACTACCTGCTGCTGTTCGAGGAACTCACCGGCACGGCGTTTCCGCAGGACCCGATGCTGCAGCTCGAACAGGCAGCGGTGGCGGTAGTTCGCTCATGGCAGGCAGAGAAGGCCGTCAGCTATCGCCGCGCGCACAACATCGGCGACTCGCCGGGGACGGCGGTGACGGTGCAGCGGATGGTCTTCGGCAACGCCGGCGGAATGTCCGGCGCCGGCGTCGCCTTCTCCCGCGATCCGTCGACCGGAGCCAACGAACTTTACATGGACTTCCTGTTCAACGCCCAGGGCGAGGATGTCGTCTCGGGCCGACACGCGCTGACCGACGAAGTGCCGCTGGAGAAGCTGTTGCCCGACACCCGGCGCGAGATCGAAGCGATCGCTGCGACGCTTGAAGCGGCGTTCGGCGACGCGCAGGAGTTCGAGTTCACGGTCGAGGACGGCAAGCTGTTCATGCTGCAGACGCGAGCTGCCAAGAGGACGCCGCTGGCAGCGTTGCGCATCGCTGTCGATCTGGTGGCTGCCGGACTGGTCGATGCCGCGGCGGCGCTGGCGCAACTGCAGGGCATCGATCTCGCAGCCGTCGAGGAAGTGAGCCTGGCGCGTCCCGACAAGCTGCAGTGCCTGGCGAGCGCTGCGCCTGCAGGCATCGGCATCGCCGTTGGCCGCTTGGTTCTCGACGTCGCAGCCGCCGAGAGGCTGGTCGCGGCCGGCGATCCGGTGCTGCTGGTGCGGCAGGAAACGGCGACCGCGGACATCGCTGGAATCGCCGTCAGCGCCGGCATCCTGACCGCTCTCGGTGGTCGCACCTCGCACGCAGCGGTGGTGGCGAGACAGCTCGGCAAGGTCTGTCTGGTCGGTTGCCGCGAACTGGTGCCCGACCTGGACGAACGCCGTTGCCGGATCGCCGGCCACGAACTCGCCGAGGGCGACTGGCTGTGCCTCGACGGCAACCACGGACGCATCTACGCCGGCAGACCTGAAGTCGTCAGGACACGGCCGGACGAGTTGTTGCGGCAGGTGGAGAGTTGGCGCCGTCGCCTCGCCGCCGGTACCGAGAGCGATACGACTGCCGTCGCCCGCGCTGCCTGAAGGACGTCGCCGACAGCCACTCAGGGTAAGGTCGGCGGCACGTCAGCGCTGGCTCGCCGGCAACCTGGACGCGCGTTTTTGAGGGCGCCTTGCAGGCTCGCGCCCCTGACCCGCACGCCGAAGCCGATGCTGCGTCCAACATCGAATATGGCGTCGATCCTTCCATTGCGCTCCTCCGTGAGCAACTCGCCTGGCCGACGATCTCGCGCCTTGGACGGTTTCCCTGCGCGTCGCCGTGCTCGGCGAACTGAGGCTCGAGATGGCGCATCGGCGCCATTCGTGGCGATCAGCCGGGTTCCTCATGGTGCGGGCCTCATCGAGGTGCCATGCCCTTCCGCCGTGCTCGGCGCGGACACGTTCCGGAATGGTGCCTTCGGCTCACCGAAGTGATAGTCTTTCCGCTTTGCAGATCACGAGGCGGGTGATGATTGAGTGCAGTTCCCGGATCCGCAGCATGTCAGAGGCGCCGCTGCTGGTTCCCTTGCGCGGCTCCACAGCCGCTTGCGGCACGGGTCTTGCAGATCCGCAGGACCCGCCTTGATGAAGCCGCTACTGAACGCCAGTCGTTTCCTGGTGCTCGCCGCGGTGCTTGGTGCTCTCCTGTCAGCGATGGCGCTGTATGTTTATGGCCTCATCGACACCATCGTGGTCATCACGCGGACACTCACGGCGGGCGACGTCTCCAGCACGGGTGCGAAGGCCTTGATGCTCTACTTCATCGAGATCTTCGATCTGTTCCTGCTCGGTACCGTCATGCTGATCCTTGCGCTCGGCCTTTATGAGTTGTTCATCGACGCTGACTTCAAAGTGGCATCCCGCCTGCAGATCAACAGCTTCGAGGATCTCAAGACCAGTCTGGTGACGGTGGTGATTGCGGTGATGGCGGTGACCTTCCTCGGCCAGATCATGTCCTGGAATGGCGAGACCTCGCTGTTCGACATCGGTGTGCCGGTGGCGCTGGTTATCGCGGCGCTGAACATTTACCTGTGGGTCGCCAAGGCAGGCAGGAAGTAGCGGTCCGCGCGCCGCTTCAGCGTCGCCCGCGCCATTGGCGCGGTTGCCCTTGTTGCCTGGGGTTCGGCTTGGCCAGCCCTGTTCGGCAAGGCGATCCCACTTTACCAGCGCTGGCTCTCGCGCCTTCCCGTGAAGGTCGCGTTTGCGACGTGGGCGTCGCCCTTCTCCCTGACGCGGGAGACGGGCCGGGGAAGAGGGAAACGGTCATGACTTTCAGCATCAGGGGTTTCTTGACAGTCATGATCGTTGGGCAGGATCACGACCGGCGCTGAACGGTGGGCGCGGCTTGAGCGACCCTCCCGCCTGCCCCATTTAGGAAACTGACGTTGACCGCTGCCGCCGCGATCAAGGATAATTTCCTCTAGGCTCCAGAAACCACATCACTTTCGCTCTTATGTTCCGGTGACTTGGCCGCTATAGGTCATTCCGGTAGCTGGCGACGAGCCATCCGCACTGGGCGGTCGCCGGTCAGGAGTTTGTGAAGGCACTGTGGGTGGCGGGCAGTTCTGGTGAGAGATTGAATCAACCTTCGACAGGATGCTTATGCTCAAGCCTTTGAAATTGCTGCTCGCACTGCTAATCGCCGGTAGCTCGTGCAGTCCCGCTGCGGCGGAGCAGACTGCGACCACGACCTCCTCTGTCAATGTTCGTGCCGGTCCCGAGAAGAACTTCCCGACCGTTACTTGGCTTCTGAGCGGGACGAGGGTCACCGTCGTCGGATGTGTCGCCAACTGGCGGTGGTGCGATGTCATTGCCGGTCGTGATCGCGGTTGGGTGTATTCTCGCTTCCTTTCGATTCCGTTCAATGGCAGTGTCGTCACCATTCTCAATGGCGGCCCCAACCTCGGCCTGCCGCAGAGCGAGTTTGCCCTCGGCGAATACTGGGACACCCATTACCAGCGTCAGCACTGGTTCGGGCGGAAGGCCTATTGGCAGAAGCGCTGGGACCGCCGACCGCCGCCGCGCGAGTGGCGTGAGCCCGTGTCTGCAGCAAGGTAACGATCGACCATCGTCGAGCAACCGGGCTCGCCGCCGCCGCGAGCCGGTTTTGCGCTGTTCGGGAGCCTCTCGATCGCCTGCACGTCTGCCGCAAGGTCCGTCTCGGTGCGCCTGATGGTATGCGTTTCCGCAGCAGCAAGGCGTCTCGCCTTTTCAGGTTCGACTGCGGTCTGTCGAATCCGTCGCGAAAGCCGGTACTGCGGGCTGTCGAGAATGATCATGCAGCACGAGCCAGTGGTTGAATCGGCAGCGAGCCATGGCATCCGGACTGCCGGGGAACCGGGGATGTTGAGACATGGGTAGACTTCAGGGACTCGTGTACGGCAGCGCCCTGATGCTGATCACGGGTTGGTTGCTTTATATCGGGAAAGACGTCTGTGTCCCTGTTTTCTTTGGTCTTGTCTTCGTTTATGTGATTGTCGGTCTGGCGCAGGTCATGCACGGCATTCCGTTGCTCGGTCGCGTTCTGCCGCTGCAAGCCAGATACGCACTCTCGGTGCTTGTCATCACACTCTTGTTGCTCGCCGTTGTTGGTCTTTTGGTCATCAACAAGGACAGGATCTTGGCGCTTGCCCCGCAATATCAGCAGTCACTTCTCGCCGCCATCCAGAGACTTGCCGTCTTTCTGCGAATCGAGACTGAACCAACGTGGACCACGCTGCGCCAGGAACTCGTCGCCCAGATAAACATCCAGCGGCTGCTCGGGTCGATGCTTGCTTCGGTGTCGTCGATTATCGTCAGCGTTATCGTCGTGTTTCTGTATGCCACCTTCCTGTTGGCCGAGCGGCGATTCTTCTCCCAGAAAATCGAAAACATCTCGAGCGATGCCGGCCGCGTGGCCCGGATTCGGGCAGTCACCGCCGACATCAACAGGCGAATCGGATCCTATCTGGCACTCAAGACATTCATCAACTTGTTTCTGGGAGCGACAAGTTGGGGGATCATGGCCCTCGCTGGCCTTGAATTCGCTTTGTTCTGGGCGGTACTGATCGCATTCCTGAATTATGTTCCCTATATCGGATCCTTTCTCGGAGTCCTGTTGCCGTTGATCATGGCGATCATTCAGTTTGAAGATCCTAATGCGATCCTCTGGGTGTTCTTGGGGCTGGTGCTCGCCCAGTTCCTGATTGGCAACTTTATCGACCCCTACGTCATGGGAAATTCGCTCAACCTCAGTCCGTTCGCCATCCTCGTCAGCCTGGCGATCTGGTCCGAATTGTGGGGAATTGCCGGTGCATTTCTGGCGGTGCCGATTACTGCCGTCATGGCCATCATTTTTTCAGAGTTCTCGAGTACGCGGCCGCTTGCCGTCCTTCTCTCGCGGAACGGCAGGCTGTGAGCGAAGCGACTGCAAGTCCCACCGACGCATGGCCTGTGCCGCTATGGTCCCTGACCGACGTGAAATGCCGTTGTCCGTGCGCCAGGCGAGCGCACGCGACAGGCGCCGTGGACCGGCGGAGAATCGAGCCATGAGTTTCCGGGAGATCCCGGATCTATTCAAGGCGGCTGCCGTGAACTGGGTGGATGACTATGCGCAGAGCATGGGCGCGGCCTTGGCCTTTTACACGATGTTTTCGATTGCTCCGCTGTTGTTGATCGTGATTTCGGTTGCCGGATTCTTTTTCGGCGAGCAGGCTGCTCGCGGCGAAATCTTTGCACAACTGCAAGGATTGCTCGGGACGCCTGGGGCGCTGGCTGTTCAGGGGTTGCTGGAAAGTGCGGGCAAGCCAGCCGAAAGCGCGATGGCAACAATCTTCGGACTGATCTTTCTCTTCATTGGCGCGACATCCGTCTTCGCCGAACTGCAGGACGCGCTCAACCGAATCTGGCGGGCGCCACAGAGGGCAAAGGTCTCCGGCATCTGGAGTATGCTACGCGCCCGCCTGCTGTCCTTCGGCATGATTCTGGGAATCGGCTTCCTGCTGACGGTTTCGCTCGCGTTCAGTGCTGGTCTGGCCGCACTGAGCAAGTGGCTGTATCCGCATGCCGCAGGTTGGGCAACGGTCGAGAAGACAAGCGAAGTCGCACTCGGCGTCATGCTGGCGACGGCGGTTTTTGCCATGATCTACAAGACCATGCCCCGTGTTCAGATCCACTGGAAGGATGTCTGGGTCGGCGCAATAGTCACATCGCTGCTCTTCATCGCCGGCAAGGCGCTGATCGGCGCCTACATCGGGAGAAGCGGTGTTTCGTCGCATTTCGGCGTTTCAGCCTCGCTGATCATCGTGCTGTTGTGGGTGTATTATTCCGCCCAGATTTTCCTGTTCGGTGCGGAATTCACCTGGGTTTACTCGCACAAGTTCGGTTCGCGCAAGGGGCAGGCGTGGTCAAGCCCCGCCGTCGCCCTCCGGGGAACCGATGGCGGGCCCGTTGCCGGCCGGTGAATGGGGGTGTCGAGCAATGCTCGCGACCCAAGCCGGCGAAGCCGGAACCAAACTTCTTGAATCAGGCGCACCCTCGGTCGCTGGCTTCTTCAAGGACTTGACGCTCTCGACAACGTCGCCTCCGTCTTCGACGAACTCAGCAGGAATCCGTCTAGATCAAGCCAAACCGCTGGCGCCCAAGAAGATTCACCAAAAAGCCACATGTATCCAACGCTCAAACGCGCTCGGCATGACCATGTTCCGATAGGTTGAGAGCATTGGCCGGGCAATGACCCAAGTCGCCACGAGATTCTGTATGATTGCCGACCGGGAACTTGCGGCAGCAGGCATCGAGGGATCCATCTGCCAGGGACCATCCGTAGCGGCCAAAGGAGCCAGCGCGGGCCATGAAGATCTGGGAGTGCATGAACACACCTGGTCGCCCGGAAGTGAAATGGAATCAATGCTGGGAAGAACGGCAGCCGTCGAGGGACTGCTTGGCGTCCCACAGGAAGGAGTCTCACGTGATCTACTTTGCCGCTCTGGTCGTACTCGCAACGCTCGTCGCCATGGCCTCGGGGAGGGTTCCAGCTGTTCTCGCACTGGCTGCGGCGATCTGCGTGGCGGGCGTCACCGGGTTGGCCCCGGTGCCGGCGCTATTCGCCGGATTGAGCAACGGCGGGATCATCACCGTCGCGGCGATGCTCGTCATCGCCAAGGGCATCGTCCATACCGGCGCCGTGACGCGAGTCACGTGGGCTCTGTTGTCGACCGTCACCAGCGCCCAACACGCCTTGCGTCGCCTCGCGCTGCCCATCGGTGTCGGCTCCGGCCTGATGAACACCACCCCGATCGTCGCCATGCTCGTCCCGGCAGCCAAGGAACTGGAGCAGAACCGCGGCATCAACGCCCGGGAGTTGCTGCTGCCGATCGCGCACATCACGACTTTGGCCGGCTCGGTCACTCTGATCGGCACCAGTTCCAACCTGCTCATTGCCGGCATCGCTGCGCCAGCGGGCATCGACATGACGATGCTGTCGTTCGCCCCGGTGGCGTTGCCGGTCGCCATTGTCGGCGCGGTGATCGTGTATATGATCGCGCCGCTGATGCTGAGCGGTCAGGGGGAAACGGTAGTGGCGACTCGCGACTGGCGAGTCGAGATCCCGGTCTCCGGGAAGGCGCTGGCGATTGGCCGTGTGGCCGCGGATTTCGGGATCGATCAGACGCAGCAGTACGCCCTTGACGCGATCCGGCGTTGGGATGCCGACCTTGATCCATCCGCCCCGATCGAGGCCGGCGACACCTTGATCTTCTCGGCGACCGAGAGCGGCGTGACCGCCTTGTGGGGCAGCCCGCTCTTCGGCCTGGCGGAACAGCGCCTATACCGGGTTTCTGCAGGCTCGGGCGTCAGCGGGACAGTGCGGGACTTCGAAACCGACGGGGGCATCCACGTCATCGCCGCGCGGACCACAGGCCCACTGCGCGACACCGAGGTGCGTCCGGGCGCAACCGCCTTCGTGACCACGCCGAGCAAGGCCCTGCTCGTAGACCAGCCGGATGTGGCGATCTTCGAGAAAGCCGCGGGGCTGAGCCCGCAACCGGCCAAGACTGTGTTCGCGCTCGCGATCCTGATCGCCGTCATCGTCTCGGCGTCCTTCGGCCTGCTTGCGGTCGAGCTGGCTTCCTTGACCGGGGCTGTGCTCATGGTGGTCACCGGCATCCTGACGCCGAAGTCCGCCGTGCGGGCCCTCGACTGGAACGTGTTGTTCATCCTCGTCGGGTCGGTGGCGCTCGGCGCAATCGTCGTCGAGAGCGGGCTTGCCACCGTGCTTGCCGACGCCATCAGGAACCTCGCGGGAGGTAGTGTGCTGCTCGTCGTCATCGTCTTTGCTCTGACGACGGCGCTCGTGACCAACCTCGTCACCAATGCAGCAGCAGCGTCCATCCTCACCCCGGTGGCGATCGGCATAGCCAACGAACTCGGCATCAACCCGGTGACACTCCTGGCGCTGATCGGCACCTGCATCTCGTTCACCTTCATCAACCCGTTCAGCCACCAGTCGAACCTGATGGTCATGCAACCCGGCGGCTACACCTCGGCCTCGTTCGCCAAGTTTGGTATCCCGCTGGTGGCCGGATCGCTGGTGACGGTCGTCATCGTCAGCTACCTGCTGCTGCACCTGCAAATACGGTTTTAGTCCCGGCCTGACGGTGACCGGGCCCGATGCGTCCGACGGGAGAAGTTTCCAGGGTGGCGTCTTCGCAGCCTCATGCTTGTAGCGCGCCTTGCGAGCGGAGCGGGAAGGCGGCTACGCGACCAGAGTCAGGCAGGTTCCGGGTAGTGAGCATCGTTGGGGTATGAGGCAAAGTCTTTGCCGCTCGCCCGCCAGTCGGCCAGCCACTGTTCCGCCACCGCCTTCCCTTCATCCCGAAGTTTGGCGAAATGGTCAGCGCTGCGGTCGAATTTGGACGTGTGCTGGAGACCCCAGGCGGTTTCGCGCCTCATCTTGATGGTCCGGACCTCGACGATCTTGCGGCCCCTCAGCGGCGGATGGCTGTCCCCATGTTCTGCGATCCAACGATTGATCGTCAAAATGTGGTCCAACTCCTGGTTCAGCGATAGATTACCGGCCAGGTCGTTCTCACGATCCTTGATGTCTTCGAGGCTGACCTTCTGGGATTGCGGCGAGATTTCTTGCGGATTGATGCGCACGACCCAGATTTCGTCAGGCTTCTCGGCCTTTGTTCCGACGTCCAGGAGATTGCGAACCGGGGGGTTCTGCGAATACAGGCCATCCCAATAATACGCGTTTCGGGTGATGACTTTGTTGGGTTCACAGGTGGGAAACGTCGTGTTGCCGATGACCTGCGCTGGCAGGATCTCGGGCAGCGTTCCCGACGCTGCCACGCCCTCGAGCGAGATCGCACGGCGCATGCGCCAGCGAGTGACGTCGTATTGATCGACTTTCGGTGGGCTGGACAGCAAACCAAGTTGCTCCAGTGTCTTGTTGGAATCGAAGATCTCGAAGTTGCCGCTGAGAACCTCAATTGCGCCCACGAGGATTCGGCGATCGGCCTTGGCCACCGCCGCCCAGTCAATCGTCTTGAAATCCGGACAGAGCGCGTCGAGCAGATCTGGAAAACCGAGGTAGTCGCTGCGGGCACCCATCATCGCAAGCGCGGTCAAACCGACATTGCCGTGCCCGGCGTAGGGGTTCGATCCCGGGAACGGCACGCCCTTCGCTTTCCACTGCAAGAGCGTCCCGACCATCTGATTGTGGGCGATTTCGACCGGCGTGGTCGCAGCAAAGTTGGTCCATAGAAAATCCAGGCGATCAATCGCCTTGTCGATCGTGCCGCAGTCTGCGTCGGCAGTGTTGGGGACCAGTCCGTACCACGTTGCCAAAGCACAAAGCGCTCCGGCAGAAGTGCCGCTGATGGCAATGATGTCGAACTTCTCTGCCGCTCCAGTGTCAGCGTCCCACGCCTTCTTGGTTTCCAGGATCTGTGTGAGGACGCCCCAGGTAAATGCTGCGTGCGTACCACCACCTTGGCAGGCGATTGCGACTTTCTTCGTGCTCATGTCCGGTCTTTCACGTTCATTAAAGGATGGAAAACGCAAACGGCGTCTTCCTGAGTAAGCGAGCCCCCATCGGGGACCATCCAGCTCGATGCTCACCACGCGGGCAGCACGCTCTCCGGCTCGCCGGTGCCGAGCTCAGGCCAGTCGCGGCTAGAACGAGCCGACGGTGGCGCCCACGGCAATGACCGCGGCGAGCGCCAGCAAGGCGCCGACAATGGCGACCATGACGATGTCGAAGTAGCTTTCCCGGTGCGTTGCGCCGCAGACGGCGAGCAAGGTCACGACGGCGCCGTTGTGCGGCAGGCTGTCGAGCGTGGCGGCGCCGATCACCGCCACGCGGTGCATCAGCGCCGGGTCGATGCCATGGGTTGCGGCGAGTTGCATATAGGTTTCTCCAAGCGCGCCGAGGGCGATGGTCAGGCCGCCCGAGGCCGAACCGGTGAGCGCCGAGAGCACATTGGTGGCCAGCGCCAGACCGACCAGCGGTCCACCTTCGATACTCAGTACCCAGTCGCGCACAGCCTCGAAGGCAGGCAGTGCTGCAACCACCGCACCGAAGCCAACCAGACTGGCGACGCTCAACACGGGCAGCGCCGAAGCATTGAGGCCGGCATCGACCGTGTCGCGAAGTGCCAGCAGACGACCTCGGTTCAAAAGGTACAGCACGACAATCGCCGAAGCCAGCGCGACGATCACCGACCAGACACCGCCGACGCTCGCCAGCGAGGTTTCGCCCCAGCGCAGTTCCGCCAGATAACTCGTGTCAAGGCGTGGCAACACCAGCAGCGACATCGTCAGGTTGACCAGCATGACGACGACGAGTGGCAACAAGGCAACGCTGATTCCCGGCAACTGCGGGCTGCGCGTGCCGTGCTCGACCTCCGCGGGATCGAACTCGTGCGACGCCGTGGCGCGCTCGCGCACCACCGGGTCGTGCGCCGCCGCGGAGGCCGAGCCGATCGCGCCGGCGAAGCCCTCGCCGGCGCGGCGCGCGGCAGACTCGGCGCGCGTCAGCCACCACAGCCCGAAGCCAAGCATGATGGCGGCCGCCATGAAGCCCAGGCCGGGCGCGGCGAACGCTGTGGTGCCGAAGAACGGCATCGGGATCGCGTTCTGGATCGCTGGCGTGCCCGGCAAAGCCGACATCGTGAAGGTCGCGGTGCCCAGCATCACTGCCCCGGGCAGCAAGCGGTTCGGCACGTCGGCGGCGCGGAACAGGGCCTGGCCCATCGGAGCCAGCACGAACATCGCGACGAACACGCTGACGCCGCCGTAGGTGACCAATGCGCCGGCCAGTACCACGGCCAGGATGGCCCGGCGCGGTCCGAGTCGCTCGGTCATGAACTGCGCGATGGCGGTGACCGAGCCACTGTCGTCCATCAGCTTGCCGAACAGCGCGCCGAGCAGGAACAGCGGAAAGAACTGCGCAATGAAGCCTGCGGCCGAACCCATGAAGGTCTGGGTCCAGTTGGCGAGCAG
>ERZ761607.2280-NODE-2280-length-21227-cov-5.255243_pt1 | contig 21227 bp, 15 predicted proteins | sample MGYA00511164_ERZ761607 | MGnify/ENA primary metagenome ERZ761607 (study PRJEB28899, sample SAMN02445080) | bioreactor sludge metagenome | biome: EBPR sludge | place: Australia: Brisbane, Thorneside Wastewater Treatment Plant | collected 2011-06-22 ... | reverse complement strand
GGATCGCCAGCGAGCGGCGAAACAGCGGCTCGGCATCCGCGTAGCGGCCTTGCGCTTGGTAGAGTTTTCGTAGGTTGTTGAGAATCGTCGCGAGATCGGGGTGCTCGGGGCCGAGGGTTTTCTCCGCGATCACCAACGCGCGCCGGTACATCGGTTCGGCGTCAGCGTAGCGGCCCTGCACTAGGGCGCCATCCGCCAAGCTCTTGAGCCTTAAGGCTATTTCAGGATGCTCTGGGCCCAGAGCCTTCTCTCTGATTGCCAGCAACCGTCGGTAGATCCGCTCGACCCCGGCGTGGTCGCCTTGCGCATGTTTAAGCAGCGCCAAGCGGTCGAAGCTCACGCTCACGTCCGGGTGGTTGGAGCCAAGGACCTTCTCACGGATTGCGAGCGACCGACGGTAGGCAAACTCGGCTTGCGCATAACGGCCCATTTGCCCGAACGTAGAGGCGACATGATCCAAACTGGTCGCTACTGCCAACGTATCGTTTCCGCTAGCCACCTCCCTCGCAGCGACGATTTCCTGGTAAAGCGGCAATGCCTCGCTAAAGCGCTTTTCAGCGGCCAAGCTGGCCGCTGTTGCTTTCTTGGCCAGCCACGCCCGGCCGTGCTCGGCGACCCACTGCCGCGCCTCGCGGGCGAGTTCAGCTTGCCAATCCCGGCGAACGAAGAGCGAGAAGTCGGCCAGCGGGCCGTTCTCCAGATCCGTCTCGCTGTCGATCAGTGGAATGGTTTTCTCGTACCACTGCCAAGCAGTGTGTCGATCGCCTTGCAATAGATAAATGTGGCCGAGGTTGACCGTCGCCGCCATGCTGCCGGGATCAATCGTCCGTGCCTTTGTGCAGGCAGCATGGGCATCGGCCACGGCGTTGCTCAGGATGCGGTGCCAACACAGACCGTTCCATGCGTCCGCCGAATTCGGATCGAGAGCAACGGCGCGTTGCGAGTCGGCCAGCGCCTCTTGGTCTTGTCCGAGTTCACCAAACGCTATTCCGCGCATGAGAAGAGACGCCACATCGTCGGGTTGCTGCGCAAGAAGGCGATTGGTGTGCTCGACCACCGTTGGCCAGTTCCTGGCCTTTTCCGCCTCCGCTGCCAGTTCTCGCAAGCGCTGGATCGACATCGTGTCCGCCAATTCAGCGGCGGCCGGTTGCGCCGGCGTTTCGGCCAACAAGACAAAGGGTTGCAGCAGCAAGGCGGCGACCAGAAGTACACGGAATCGGTGCTTGAGCATGGTTTGTCTCCGGGTTGGAGGGGAATCTCTCGTTTTACTGTCGACTCAGTGGTTGTGAACAAATCTACTATGGCCGCCGATCTGCGGGCTTACTCATTCGCCCGCTTTTCGCCCATCTCTCCGATATGTGTCGTCGCTCGCTCGCACTTGGTATCTCGGCCTGCTCGTGACGATCTCTTCACACCCTCTCAGATGAACAACGCCCTTTAGTGCCAGGCTGTTGTTGCGTAGCGGAGCCGATGGGATGCGTGCCGAAGGCGGCAGAAGAGTAGCGGGGAACGCGCCGCGTCGATCGCGTTGCTGGCGCGCGGCGCGGGGGCTTGTGCTCAACGTTGATCCTCGCGGTCAGACGCCGGTGGTGTCAAGGCGTCGTGCGGGCGGCGGCCGCCGGCACCAGACGTGAGGAGAACGCGCCGCTCCAGCAGACCCTGGATATCGTGCAGCGCCACATCGGATGAACACCTGCCGATCGCCGCCCACTTCATCTTCCCGCTGATTGTCGAACGCCAGGTTCGGACGGCCGCGCGGCAAGCGCCCGAAGCTCGTCTGCGCAGCGCCAAGCCCCTATTTTTCGTAGGTTGCCGGGCATACGTGGACTCTTACAATGGTATGCATCTTGCCGCTGGGGCAGGTGTAGAAGCAGAACCTCATCTTTCCATCCTTCTGTTCCCCGATCAGTTGGCACGTTTCCGCGGCTTGCGCCAAGTTGTCGAGTGGCTTCCGCCCGGTTTCGCTCCGGCTTTCTTCGGTCGGAGCGAACTCCGTTTCAGCGGGCTCAGTCGGCCCGTTTGTCTGAACGGCGATTGCAGCCGTGCTGAGCACCAGCATCAGACCCGCGGCGATGTTGCTTGATGGCAGCGAACGAAATTTCATGTTGTCCTCCAGGGTTGAAACAATGAACGAACGGTTTTGCCGTGTCTTGCGGCATTCCGTCTGCGGATACCGCAACAAGCCCTTCTCGAATGAGGATGCAGGAACCAGCGTTACCGTTTCTTCGGCCGCTTTACACCGATGCCAAGAAAGCCGAGGCTGAGCAAGGCGAGCAAGCCCGGTTCGGCTACAGCGCTTGTAAAGGAATCAAGCCGAAGGGCGCGATACCCGCCATTCCGGCAACCGTTTGCAGCAATCTGCCCGAAATCGTTGATGTCGACTGCGTCATCAAAGTCCCGGCCAGCGGTCGGGGAGACCAGATCTTCGATCTTCACCATGCCTGTTCCCGGACGCCATAAGGAGGCTTTTCTTGCGCCTTCTCCCTTACTTCTAGTGCTTTCCTCGCCGTTCCGACTTGCTCAAACAACCCAGCCATGGGCATTGACCTGCGAACATGGTGGCATGCAACAGGCTTGAGCTTGGCAGTGAGGCTTCCTCCAGACTGCGACGATCTGACTGTGGTCCGATCGTTTTCGTCTCTCTGCTACAGACGAGCGGCGACGGGTCGTGTCAGCTTTTTTCTTCGCGGAGTTGATCAGGGCGCTGGACGGAGAGTCCGAACATGCCGACACACCTGGCCGGCGGCCGCCTCGGGCGGGGCAGGCAGAGGATGTCGATCGGGGCAGGGCGGCTTCGCCTACGACGCGTCGCCAAGCAGAATGAACGGTGCCCAGTAGTAAGGATGAGAAAACGGGCTTTTGGCGTCGGCGTTGAAGGACTTGGTGGCCCCGATTGCTGGCCCTGCACCGCCGCTTCGAGCCCCGGTGCTGGAAAGCACGGCTGGCTTCAGCTTGCCGCTGAGCAGGCCCTGCTGTGCCTCGCGCAGCGCAGCGGCCTTCGACTTCCCGCCGGCGCGGGCAAGATAGAACGCGCGCATCACTTCCGGCGTCGTCATGTCGTCGACTTTCCAGAGCGTCGCCAGGACGGTCTGCGCGCCCTTGTTCTGCGCCAGCACGGCGAAGCCCTCCACTTCGCGGCCGTCGGCGGTGCGTCCACCTTGCAGCGCCGTTTCACACGCGGAAAGAGCCAACAGGTCGACGCCGGAGAAGGAATAATCGCCCTGGCGCACAGTCATCAGCGGCAGATGATTGCCGTCGCCAAGCAGCAGAAACGAAGCGCTTTCGTTGCCGGCGACGAACTGGAAGTGGCTGGCGATGTGCAGCAGCGGGTACGATCGCTTGAGGCTCTGGCGCAGCCGTTCGGCGGTGAACTGGTCGTCGAGATAGACCTCGGTGCTGAGCTTGCCGCTCTTGCGCAGCAGGTCGATTTCATGCTGGACGTGGGGCAAAGCGGCGAAGCCGGGATGCGCGCGCGTCGAACCGAAAGCGGCCAGACGGCTGGGGACGCCGCTGTGCTTTGCTGGCGTGCCGGATGCGGCAGCGGTATGCAGCGACAGGGCGTAGCGTTCGACGAGATAGCGCTCGCCATCGTGCAGGGCGGCGAAAGGAATGTAGCGCAGCGCGCCTTCGAGCGAGAGCAGCAGGTGGTCGATCTGGCCCGCGTCGAGGTCGGCGGCAACCGGGCCGATCAAGTCGCGGTATAGCGCCTGTGCGGCTGGACGCGGGTCGAGAGATCGAATCCCGAGCGCCTGCCGGAAATCGATCAGTTGCTTTGCGATGTTCTTGCCGTCGATGGTCGCGCGCCGGACCACGCTCTGCTGGGCAGTGGTGAGCACGATGTGCAGCCGGTCGCCGATCAGCAGGTATTCGAGCAGCGCGGCGTGTCCGCCGAGGTCGGCGATCTGCCGGCGCGCCTGGGCGAGCGCGGCGTCTTGTTGGCGCCGCTCGTCGGCAGCAAGACGTTGCGCGTCGGTCGGCAACTGCTCGACGACTCCAGCGAACCAGGCTTCGAAACTTTGGCCGAGCTGCTCCCGGCGCGCGGCCAGTTCGACGAGTTTTGGCTGCAGGGTGGTGGCTGACGCGTCGTTGCCGGCGGCTGGCTGTGCTTGCCGTGCCTTGTGTTCATCGGCCAGGCGAAGGCTTTCGGCGGCCAGCGCCTCCTCCTGCTCGGCCCAGGTTTGTTCGGCCCGGCTGTAGGGCAGACGGCTGACGGGCGCGGCGGGGTCGGTTTCGCCACGGATGAAATCGCGGTACTCGTCTTCCTTGAGGTGCTTGAGTACTGCGCGCGCTTCGGCGATCCGGCCTTGCTCGATCAACAGTTCGGCAAGCTCGTGGTACACGCTGCCGGCGGAGTCCAGGAAAGCTTTCTGGGGCGCTCTTTCCTGGGACCTATTCTGGGGCGGCCTTTCATGCTTCGTCTTCAGGTTGGCGCGCAGGCGCTGCAAGGTGTTGACCGCGTGCTTGCCGAAGAATATGGCGACTTCCGGAGCGCGTCGGGCGTAAAACCGGCTGAGGTTGCCGTTCAGCTTCCAGAGCAGCTCCGGCGAGCCGGCGCTGAGCGCCAGACGCCAGGCGCGCCGGTACAGGGCGAGCGCTTCGTCGGGGCGGTCGGCGGCGAGCAGCAGGGCGAGATTCTGGAGGTCGCTGGCGACTGCCGGGTGATCGGGTGCGTAATACTTTTCGTCGATCGCCAGCGCCCGGCGATAGAGCGCTTCGGCGTCGGCGTTACGGCCGGCAACGCGCAGAATTCCGGCGAGGTTGCCCGCCCGAATAGCGACGCTGGGATGATCCGGGCCGCGTGTGCGCTCGCCGATCGCCAGCGCGCGGCGCGCCAGCGCCTCCGCTTCGACCAGTTGTCCGGTCTCCTTAAGCACCAGCGCCAGGTTGTTCCAGTCGGTGCCGATTTCCGGGTGGTCGGTGCGGTAGTTTTTTTCGTCGATTGCCAGCGCGTCCCGGTAGTGCTTCTCGGCGTCGGCGTAGCGACCGGTCGTGCGTAGCAGCCCAGCCAGGTTGTTGCGCACGGTCGCGGTGTCGCCGTGGCCGGCGCCGCGCCTTGCTGCGAAAATTTTCAGCGCGCGAACGTAAGCGGTTTCCGCTTCGCCATAGCGGCCGGTTTCCTGTAGCAGCAGCGCCAGATTGCTGAGGCGAATGGCGACTTGCAGACTGTCGCCGCCGCTTTCCTGTTCGGCCATCGCCAGGGCTCGGCGGTAGAGTTCTTCGGCTTCGGCGTATTGACCCTTAGAGCGCAGCAGGCCCGCCAGGTTATTCAGGCGCAGGCCGATCGTTGCCGGCGATGTGCCGGGGCTGGCTTCGCCAAGGGCCAGCGCACGGCGAAGTAAGGGCTCAGCTTCAGCCGGCCGGCCGACGTCGCGCAAGAGCAGGGCCAGATTGGTGAGGTGGGTGACCGCGTCCGGATGATCGCTGCCGAGCGCCTTTTCAGCCGTGGCGAGCGCCTGCCGGAGGTGCGCTTCCGCTTCGGCGTAGCGCGCCAGTTTGAATAGCGTCTTGCCCACGTCGCCCAATGCTGTTGCGATCGTCTCGTCGAGGCGCTCGCCCGCTGCACGCTTCGCCGCCAGCACCTGCTGATAGAGCGCCAGCGCTGCTGTGTAGTTCTTTTCCTCAAACAACTCGTCAGCCTGGCGGGTGAGCGTGTCGGTCTGCGTCGCCGACGCCGCACCGCTCTGTCCGTCGGCAGGTGGAGCGCCTGTCGCCGGCACGGAGAGCAGACAGGCAATCACCAGGCAGGTGGCGCTCAGGGTGGGAATTACGAGACGGGTGCGTTGCCGGTTCATGGTTCGATCTCCAAAAGCGAGCGCAGCCGACCTCTGCGTTGAATCCACGCCTGCGCTTCGGGTGTGTCGCCGAGGTGAGCGGCGACATCCTGCAGCGCTTCGAAGCGCCAGGCACCGTCTTCCTGCTCGGCCAGCCATTGCGCCGCCGAGAGCCACGCCGGCTGCACCGAGGCCGCTGGCAGCGCCTCTGCGGACGGACGCAGCTCCGGCGGAACGACCTCGATCTGTGATACCTCAAGTTGCAGGCCCGCGTGATCAGTGACCGTCAGTACGTGCCGGCCGCTGGTCAGGTCGGATGCCGGGAGAAACGCTTCGCACATGTTCAGGTCGCTCGATTCGGCGAGCGGTGTGGCCGCGCCTTCGCGCTTCAGGCTGACGCGAAAAGGCGGCAGGCCGCCGCGCCAGACGACGAAGACGCGTCGCCGGCCTTCGCTGAGCAGGGATTTTGACGCGCGCAGCCAAGGCATGTCGAAGACAAACGGGCTGTTGCTGCCATCGCTGTTGGCGCACTCGCGGTTTGCCGCGGCGAGGTAGGCGTAGGCCCGGTCGGCCTCCGGAACTGTTCGGTGGCGGGCGAGCTGGCGCAGCGCTTCGAGCGTCCACGCACGTCCGTGCTCATCGACCAGGCGCAGCGCATGTATCGCCGCTTCCCAGGCGGCTTTCTTCGGGTCGGTGGCGACGCTGGCTCGCAGGGCTTGCGCGGGGTGCTGCGCGCCATCGACGATGCGCAAGCGCAGCCAGCAAGGCTCGTCCGGGCCGCCGCGAATCGCCAGCTCAAACACCTGCCCCGGCGCACCGACCGCCGGCACGCGCAACTCCGCTGCCTTCTCCTCGAGGGTGATCGAAGCGCCGGCAGCATCGCCGCGCGTGTTCAACGGCGTCAGCCTGCCACCAGCGCCAGGCACGATTGGTACGACGACGCCACCAAGCTGGTCGATGACCAACCAGTCGGTATGGGCCGCCACCTTGCACAGAGCGTTTCCGATCTGACCGCCGCGCGCGGCGGCGGTCACCGATGCGTGCCTGTTCTGTCCATATGTGCTGAGGGCCTTCAGCACGCGCAGCACGATGCGCTGCAGCGAGCGGCTGCCGGGCCCGTCCTGGGCGGCTTCGATCTCGGCGCCTTTCCAACAGCCGGCTTGCGCGGTATGCGGGAAGGAGCTGCCGCGGTCGCTGCGGCGCAGCCACACCGTTGCGCCACGGTCGGGAAAGCAGAGGCGCTCGCCCGTATTGAGCACGCTGCCTAGCTGCGCCGGCCGCGCGCTGCCCTGCGCGGACTGCACGGTCACGCCGGCGTCTGTCCGGGAAACGATCAGGCTTGCCGCGCCGGCCGCGGGAATTGCCGACATCGAGCCCACTAGCCAGGCAAGGATCGGCCCGGCGAACGATCGAAGGGTGGACATCCTGGTTTTCTCCAATGGACGGAGTACTGAAACTGCATCGTGCGATATGGCCAGAAGCGGCGATCCGCGCTGCGCATGCTATTCGCCCGGCATATGCTCGCGACACACAGCCAGTGCCTGCCTGAGCCGGCGTGCCGAATCGCAGAGATATTGGCGCGTAGCTCCCGGCGTCTTGTCGAGCATGTCAGCGATCTCCTGCACATCGCTCTGCTCGACCAGACGCGCCCACAAGGCCCACGCGGCCTGTGGGTGACGGTGCCTGAACGTCCGAAAGTGCCGTCGAACGCAGTCGATGAATTCGCCGCGTATCGCTGCATCGAGTGGTTCTTCGTCGGTCGGCAGCATGCTCTGCGCGAGCGCTGCTTCTTCGCTTTCGTCGATGCTGACCATCCGTACCGACGAGTTGCGGCGGTGCTCATCGACAATCAGGTGCGTCACGCAGCGCACCAGCCAGGAAAACAACGAGCACTCGCCGCGATAGCCGCCGGCGCGAGAGAAAACGTTGATGAACGTCTGGGCGACGAAATCGGCGACCGCCGCCTCCGACAGCTTTGGATTACGCAGCCGGACGTGCCGCATCAAGCGGTCGAAATGGCGCTGGTAGATCGCCGCCATCGCCGCCTTTCGTGCGTCTGCGTTGTCATTGGCCAGCGCGCGCATCGCCGCCAGATCGTCCATTTCCGCCAAAGCGTGCTTTCCCCCCAGGAGCATGGATGGGTCGGATACGTCAGGCGAAATAGTAACGCTTTTCTGCTAGTTCGTGCCGAGCATTCGATACTCGTGCCGGTGTCGGTTTGTGCCGTGTCAGAATAGCTGGCGGTGAGCTTGTCGACCGGCCGGCGCGCAGCAGGGCAATGACAACATGGTCTGCTCGCTGCGAGAGAACTGGTCTGCTGGGCCCCGCCTGCTCCTGGCCTGGCGCCGAGCGGGGCCGATCCGACTTAATAAACCAGGCCGTTACGGCAACAGTCCGGAATCCCGCCATGCGCGATACATTGGAGAATGGCGAGCTGGTTGGCACCTTGCTGGGTATTCGCCATGCCACTCCCCGAGCGGCTGGTTACCGAGCAATACGCCGTGGCGGTAAATGCGACTCCTGCCAGCTGCACACCCTGCAGACAACAGTCAGGAACCCCACCAGCGGCAACGCAATAGCCGATCGCATTCGACGCGGCAATTTCGCGTGTCTGGCCATATCCTGTTCCGGTCGCACCGGTGATGCCGCAATAGGACCGGGCAGCGAAGACTGTCCCGCCGATTGCTGCTGCGGGGATGAGCAGCAATGTTGCATTGATCAACGGCGTGACTTTTACCGCCCACTTTGTTCCCATTTCCTTCTCCCGATGTAAAGGGAAGCGCAGGTTCAATGGCGGCGCAGCAGAGCACGCCGCATACCTGACCAGGCTGCAGTCAAGCGAATGCGTGCTCTCTGTTCATGAACGGGATTGAATCAGAGCTTCCGTCGTTCTTCCGATGGCGATCGTTGTCGGCAATCCACCCCCGCGAAACCCGCAAGCGGGCTGGCCGAACCTGGTCAATACTTGGGCACGTACGGTTGATTGCGATAGCGTTGATACAGTTCCATTCGCCGGATCTCACGATCGCGCCGCTCACTCGCTTCGCGCTGAGCATCCTGATAGCGAATACAAGACGATTGATCGCCTCTTTGACAGCTCATGAGCAGACTCTGAATCCAGTTATCCTCCTCCCGTTCCCGCTGATGCTTCTGCATCATTGCCTGCAAGAGTTGTTCCGAAGCACTCATTTGCGCCCACGCAGGCAGACCCCAGACGAGAAGCAGGCCAAGAAATACTGCGCGCATTCCACTTCCTCCTATGAAAAGTTATTACTCAGATGACAAGTTCCATTTGCACAGCGCTGCACGAACAGGAAGCCAAACCAAGCGACCGGGCATTCACGGAAGCTGGCCCGGATGAGGGCTGCGAGTGCCTCTCTCGTCGCGCGGCTGACATCCTGTCCTGTTGATACAGACGTGCGAAACAGTTTCCCGTCAGCACCTTTTTTCGGTCCCGGCAATATCCCTGACAAATCAGTGCTTGCCTCGTCTAGGTGAGGGTGGGCGCCGCTCGCTGCGCCTTGTACTCACAGACAGGAGGAAAGGGATGGCATCGACATCGATCACTTCGCCGATTGCGCGCGCGCGCCGTGCGCGCTTGCTTGGCAGTGCCCGCAGCAGCAGGAGACGCGCATGCCCGTGCCCGACGAATTGAGTGCGGCCCCCGACGAGCGCTTCTCCAGCCTCCATTCGTACCACGACTACGCGCGTCTGCTGATCCGCGCGGTTGTTGCGCTATCGGCTTTGCAGCGGCAGGCGCACAGCCTGGGTCTGGCGGACGAGGAAAAGCGACTGGCGGAAACGATAACGCGCCTGGAGCAGGGCGTCTTCACGATCGCCGTCGTCGGCGAGTTCAAACGCGGAAAATCGACGCTGATCAATGCTCTGCTCGGCACGGCAGCGTTGCCGATGGATGTGCTCCCGGCGACCGCCGCGCTGACGCGCGTGGTCTATGGCCGCAACGCCGAGGCGACGCTGGTCTGGCGCGACGGCAATCGCGAGCGGATTGCGCTGGCCACGCTGGCCGACTATGTGACGAAGAGCGACCCGGCTGCACAGGAGCGGGCGCTGGCCATTCGCGAGGCGATCGTGGCGTATCCGACGCTCTTCTGCCAGAACAATGTGAACATCGTCGATACGCCTGGCTTGTCCGACGAGCGGGCGCTGAGCGAGATGGCCATCGGCGTTTTGCCGACCGCCGATGCAGCGGTGATGGTGATTTCGGCGCTGACACCGTTTTCGCAGAGCGAGTCAACGTTTCTCAGCCAGCTATTGGCCCATCTCGACGCGAATCGCCTGTTCTTCGTCGTCACCTACATGGACAAGCTGCACAGCCAGTCTGAGCGCGAGCGTGTCCTTGAAGAGATCCGGCGACGCCTGGTTGCAACGCTCGACAGGGCGGGTTGTGCGCACGCCGGTGCCTTGCGCCTGTTTGGCGTTTCGGCGTATCAGGCGCTGCACGGCAAGGAGGTGCACGACAGCGCGCTGTATGCGGCGAGTTGCTTCGTCGAGCTTGAGGCGGCGCTCGAGCAGTATCTCGCGCGCGATCGCGGCGCGGCGACGCTGGCGCAGGTAACAGGCGTCATCAGCGAGTCGGCGAGCCGTCAGCTCGGCGAACTCGGTGTGGCGGAGGAGCGCGGCGGCAGCCGCGAGTCCGGTGAGGCGCAACGCTTCGAGCGTCGCCTGGCGGAACTGTCGGCGCTGGTGGCCGCGATCGACGAGCGCGTTGCTGGTGTCGCGGCACGGACCGAGCTCGGCAAGCGGCGGGTGCGCGAAATCCTCGCTCGGCGCCGACAGGAAATTCTTTCCGCCGCCGAGCGCGCGATCGCGACGGTGCCGTTGTCCGACGCGCACCTGGCCGATCAGCAAGCGCGCGCGGCGGTGATCCGCCAAGCCTTGGCCGCAGCGGTGCATCCGCTGATCGAGCGCTTGGGCGGCGAGTTGACGGCAGTGGTGACCGATTGGAGCCGGGATGAAGACGAGGCAATCCGGGCCATTGGCCGGCGCCTCGACGCTGCGTTGGCAGACCGCGAAACCAACGGGGAGGTCCTTCCGGTGGTTACCGCGCTGCCTCCCGAGCGACCGGAAGCGGGCGCCATGCTGCCGCTGGCGCAGCAAAGTGCGAGTACATTGACCGCGTTTGCGCGTGCTTTCCGCGAGTCTTTCCAGCCTACCGGCGGTTTGCTTGCCGAACCGGCACTTGGTGCGGCCGGCTGGGCGCTGACCAACGACACGGTACAGGGGAGCTGGCGGGCGGTGCGTGGCTGGCTGGCGCAGGACGGTTCGACCAAAGCTGAAAATCAGTTGCGTGAGAAGCGCGAGCAGGTGCGCGCCAGTCTGCGCCGTGCGTACATTGGCGAAACGTTGGAACAGATCGGCGAGCTGTTCGTAGCGCTTCAACTGGAGAGCAAGGCGCTGGCGGCAGTGTCGTCGCTAGGCGACGGCGTTGCTGCGACGCTGGCCAGAGAGTGCTTGCATGTCGGCAAGGTCGTCGAGTGGCGCCGGGTCGAGCTGCGGATCGAGCGCGAGCGGCGGCGAACGGCAAACCTGTTGCAACTGCGCTCGCTGGCGGAGATGCAAAGCGAGACGCGTCAGATCGCCGAGCGCGCGGCGGCCGACGCGAGCTTGCTGGCTCAGGCTTTTGCGGGCGATCCAGCGGCAGCAATGGCGTCCGAAGCATTTGGCAATTTCTCTCAAGGAGACGAGGCATGACGAATGAAGAAATGCGGCCGACGCAGGTCGGCCACGAGCGGAGCGCGCCGATGGCTACATTCATCGATTACAAGCGCGTGCTGATGAGCCTGACGAACGACCTGCGTCGCCTGCACGAGTTCGCCGGCGAGCTGAACCTCAAGGAAAGCGCGGTTCTGATCGACGAGGTGCTGGAGCGTCTGGAGAACGACAGCTTCACCGTCGCCGTGGTCGGCGAGTTCAAGCGCGGCAAGAGCACCTTCATCAATGCGCTGCTGGGTGGCACGGTCTTGCCGATGGACGTGCTGCCGTGTTCCGCGACTTTGAATCGCGTTTCCTACGGCCTGACACCGCGCGTCCTCGTGCGCTACAAGGATGGGCGCGAGGAAGAGGTGCCGCCCGATCAGTTGGCGGACTATGTGACCAAGCTGACCGATCAGTCCGAGCTGCTTTCCGCGACGGTCGAAGAGGCGACGGTGTATTACCCCAGCCCCTATTGCCGCAACAATGTCGACGTAATCGACACGCCCGGGCTGAACGATAGCGAGGTGATGACCTCGGTGACCTTGTCGGTGCTGCCCAAAATAGATGCGGCAATCATGGTGATTCTCGGCCAAGCACCGTTCAGCGAGTACGAGCGTGATTTTCTGGAGAATCGCCTGTTGACCGCCGACCTCGGGCGCGTGGTGTTTGTGGTCAACGGCATCGACAACTTCAATCGGCCGCAGGACGCGCAGCGTGCGGTGCAGGGAATCGAGCGGCGCATTCAACAACAGGTGATGGATCGCGCCAAGGAGCAGTTCGGCGCGGGTTCGCCGGAGTATGAAAGCTATGTCAAGAAGATCGGCCGGCCACGGGTGTTTGGCGTGTCGGCCTTTCAGGCACTCGAGGCGAAGCAGAGCGGCGACCAGGCCCTGCTCGAGCGAAGCGGTTTTGCGGTCTTCGAGATTGAACTCCAGCGATTCTTGACCGAGCGGCGCGGCGCAATTCGTTTGCAGGTGCCTGTCAATCGCGCCCTTGCAACGTGCCGTGATCTGTTGACGGCACTCGAGCTGCGGCGCAACGCCATATCGCTGCAACGCGACGACTTCGAGCAGGCGTATCGCAATTCCGAGCGCGAGCTGGAAGAACTGAAACGGCGCAAGGCCAACGAGATGGAGAGGATTCGCACTGCGGCTGATGAGACCCGGACGACCCTGGCGCCGCTGGTCGACGGATTGCCCAACGCGTTGACGCTGGCGGCAGGTCAGGCGATCGATCAGGCGGTGATCGTCGGCGACGACCTCAAGGACACCAGGAAGCTCAAGGAACGGCTCGGCAAGCTGGTTGACACCGCCTTGTGCCGCCAAAGCGAGAAACAGGCGGCGACCATCGAGCTTCAGATCAACGCCGCATTGGCCGCAGAAATGCAACGCCTGGCGGGGTTCACCAATGCTCTTGGCGGCCTGATGGAGAAGATCAACCTGAACTTCGGCGGCGTACCGGTCGAAGAGGGCGTGCATGGCGGCGGCGAGGTGGCGGCGGCGGCGATCGCCGTGTTGACCGGCCTTGGCGGCGTATGGTCGGGTTATCGCGAAGCCGGTGGCAAGGGCGCGGCGGTTGGCGCGGCAGTCTCGGTGGGCACCGCTGTCGCGGCTGGCGTTGCGCTGGCCATCTTCTCGGCGCCAGTAAGCTTGCCGGTCGTCATTGGCATCGGGTTGGCTTCGATCCTGCCGGGCAAGCTGGCTGCCGCCAAGCTGTTTCGCCAGGAGAAGATCGATCGCTTTCGAGCCGGCTACAAGGAAGGCGTGCTCGCCGAACTCGCTCAGGGTTTGGCCAAGGTCAATTTCAAGTACCAGGTGTACGATCAGATGAGCACGGCGTTCGAGCAGTTGCGCGAAGCGGTGCGCAAGGAAGCCAACGCGGCGCTTGACAACGCCGAGAAGACGTTGCTGGACCTGCGGCTGCGTTACGAACGCGATGTCGGCCTTGGCGATCTCGAACGCCAGCGGTTTACGCTGATCGAGCAGGAGGCGCGGCGGATCAGCGAAGCATCGGCGCGTCTATCCAAGCAACTGGTCGACATCCTGGAGATCTGACCGATGGCGATCGCCCTTCCTCAACTGGATGATCCGACTCTGGCTTTGCCGGTCGACTTTCAGGCCTACGTGGAGCAGCGCGAAAGGCAACAGCAGCGGCATCTGGTCGATGGCATTCCCGATTACGGCTTCTCGCTCGACCGAAAACTGCGCGCCCACCTGACTGCCGTGGCGTCTATCCGTTGGGCAACCCGAGCGCTGGTCCGTCACCTCGAACCCCTCTATCAGCACCTCCACACGATGCAGGGAGTGGCGGTCGGTCCGAGCCAGTACCCGGAGATCCATGCCCTCGGGCAGCAGTGCGCCGAGCGACTCGGCATCGGTGTGCCACGAATTTTTGTCATCTTTTCGCCTGAACCGAACGCAATGACGCTCGCCGCCGACGACGCGCGGCCGAGCATCGTGCTGACTACCGGGTTGGTGCGTGCTCTGGAAACGGCCGAATTGCTGGCGGTGATTGGCCACGAGTGCGGACATATTCACAATTTGCACGGCGCGTTTCATGCGTTGGCGGAATTGGTTGGCAACCCGCTGGCGAGAGGGATTCTTGCTACGCTTTCGGCGGCCGGCGTGGCGACCGGTCTATTGCGTCTGCTTGCCGGCGTCCTGCAGACCTCGGTCGTGCTGTTTCTGGCGCGTTGGTCGCGCTGCGCCGAAGTAACTTGCGACCGCGCCGGGGCAATCTGTGCCGGCGACGCGCGGATGATGATGAGTGCTTTGGCCAGAATCCAGACGGGTGGCGAGCGGGCGCTGCAAGCGATGGATCTCGATGCTTACGTTCGTCAGGCGAGAGCGGTTGGCAAGACGCCTGTCCGCCTGCTTGAACTCGGCAGCACACATCCAGTGGCCTACAAACGTATCGAGGCGGCGCGGCTTTTTGCCGAGAGCGACGTGTATCACTCATGGTGCGCGAACGACGCTCTGGCCGTGCGCCCGATCAGTGAAGTCGACGCTGAATGCGAGGCCTTGATTCGCGTCTGGAATACCGGCAGCGTCACACAGGAAAGGGCGAACCATGGGTGAACAGAGCAGACCGGCCGAGGCCGGGGTGAGCGCTGCGGTGAGCCGCTCGGTCCATTACGACGGCGCATGGCTGTGCACGGAAATCGGCGAATTGCTCGCTGCGCTGTGCGCCCACTTTGCCTCACCGGAGAATCGCGAACTGCTCGGCGATCGTGTTGTCGCCGGCCTGCAGGAAGCGGCCATGGCCATTGCAGGTCGCCTTGGATCACCGCTCCATATCGTCGTCGTCGGCGACTTCAAGCGTGGCAAGTCGTCGCTGATCAACGCGATCCTGCGCCAGCAGGTGCTCGGCGTCGATGTGCTCCCGGAAACGATCGCCATTACCGAACTGCACCATGGCCGTGCGTGTGACGCCAGGTTGATGATGAAGGACGGCGGCTACGTGCGGATCGGCGCCGACGAACTGCACCGTGAGGCGCTCGAGCCGCTGCTTGCGAGGTACGGCGATCAGGTCGACCGTTTGCGCCTCGAACTGCCGCTGCCGGGGCAGGAGGACGTCGTGTGGGTCGATACGCCGGGCAGTGGCGATATCTTCCGGCGTTTCGACAGCGCCGTGGCAGCGTATCTCGACCGCTGCGATCTGGTGATCGGTGTGCTGTCGCCGCATTCGCCGCTGTCGTTGTCGGAGCAGACGTTCTTCCGGCACGTCTTGGCGCCGCGCGACTTCCCGAAGATCTGTTTCGTACTCAACATGCTCGATCTGGTTTCTCGGCCCGGCGATCGCCAGCGCCTGGCCGAGGAGGTGCGTAGCCGCCTGTCGAAATCATTTCCTGGCGCTCAACATTTTGCGCTGAGCGCGCTTGACGAGCAGGCTAGGCAAGCGGGCACGCCGCGTCCTCTGGCGGACGCGGCCAGCGAGCTTGCCGCGGGCTTCGACCTGTTTCGCCAGAGTCTGGCGGAAACCATCGCTTGCCAGCGCGAGGCGATCCAGGCACAGCGCGCCATCGATCTGACCAGGAAGCTCCTCGTTGCAGTCGGCGAACGCCTCGAGCTGCTGCGCGCTGCCCTCAGCGCGCGGGCAAGTGAGGTAGAAGCAGCTCTTGCCGCCGAAGTGGCGTGTCGGAACAGTATCACGCAGGATCGGGAGCGGCGTCAGCGTGAAGTGGATGATCTTTTGGCGCGACTGGCTCAGCAGGCGAGAGGCTGGGTGTCCGCCTTCGTTGATCGCGTCCTGGCCGCCTTGCCCGCGCAGGCCGCTGCCCTGGATACCGGGCAAGTCCAGCGCCACCTGCCGCTTTTCGTTGCCGATGTGTTGCGCCAGGCGATCTCGGCTTGTGTCGACGCGCACATTCCTGTCGCGCGGGATTTTCTGGCCAGCGGTCTGCAGGCGGAAGCGAACCGACATGCGCTGCTGGTCGAGCCCTCGACGCTTGCTCAGGGAGCTTTGCAGGCGAACCTCGGCGACCTCGACTGGGATTCATCGCACGTGCTGCATGTCGTGGCGGAACGCTTGTGGCCGGCCGGAGGTTCCCTCATCGGCGGTCTGGTTGGCAGTCTCGGCGGTGCGGGCGCGAAGGACGCGTCGGCGAAAGCGATCAAGGATTTGCTCGCTCGACGCAGCGAGCTGTTGACGGCCGCTTGTGAAACGCTGGATGCAGTCTATGCCCGCTTGGGGGCGGCGCTGGTGCACGAACTCGACGCTTATCGCGACGAGAAGCTGGCGGTGATCGACCAGGCCTTGCGGCAGGCGCAGGCCTGCCAGGCCCGGTCATCGTCTGATACGGCCGATCACCTGGAGCGAATCCGGCTGCTCGGCGGCGATATCGTGACCTTCGAGGCAAGGCTGGAGTCGATCCGCGGGCGCTTGACTCACTCAGAGGTGCTGGCAGCAAGCTGCGAGAGTGGCTGAGCGCGCCGCGCGGGACCAGCTATCGACAAATGGGCAGAGGCGGGTCGTCGCCTACCTGGCGCTTTTCTCGTCGCTACGTTCCCAGCCGGTCAGCATCGCCTTCAAATGGGCGCCGACCGTTTCGCCGGTGGTGATCAGATAGACGTGGGCAATGAAGAAGGCCAGCATCAGGAAAGCGCCGATGGTATGCGCGAGGGCGATGCTGGCCAGGTCGAAATGGTGTCCGCGGGCGGCCAGCTCGTTGTAGTAGAGGTAGAGCAGCCCGGAGATCCAGAGCAACGGGTTGATCAGCACCTTGACCATCAGGTAGGCCTGCGCCTGCAGCGGGTTGTGCTTCTGCCGGCGCGTCACCTTGAAGGGGTGAGGTTCGCCACGAAAGATCCCCCAGGCGTAGTGCCTGAGCACCACGTCGACATTCTTCATCGTCGGGATGTACTGGCGCCATTCGCCGGTAACGAAGTGCCAGAAGATGGCGAACACCCAGAGAATGATCAGCGCCCAGGCGGCGATGCCATGAATCTGGTGCGCCTTGGCGAAACCGAGCAGATGGTAGGTGCCGTGAATTTCGAAACCGGTGAGCAGCATGCCAATCACCAGCAGCGCCTGCGTCCAGTGCCAGAAGCGTTCGAAGCGGGTGAAGATGTAGATACGTTCCATGAGGGTTTCCCTGAAATCAGCGCGGGCGGCGTACGATGCGGACCAATCCGTGCAGCGCGACGGCAGCCAGCGTGGCGCCGGCGACGATCCAGCCGATCAGGTTGACCAGGCTGTTGCCATCGCGCCCCGGAATGTAGACGCCTTCGATCCGGTCCAGGCGACCACCGCGGGTGTGGCATTCGTTGCAGCCGAGCGCCTTCTCTTTCGGCGCGACCATATGCGTGATCGGCCATGACATGTCGGTCTTGATGAAGCCCACCTTGCCCGAGAAATCAGCGCCGGCCACCTTCATGCCGGTCTCGATGGCCTTTTCCCAGCCAAAGTTTTTCCAGTACGCGGTATCGTCGTTGCCCGCAGTATGCGGCGTGACCAGCGTCTTGTTAACCGCGTCGAAGGGCTGTGCGCCGCGGAAAACCTTCATTGGCCAGATCAGCGATTCGCCGTCGCTGGCGCTGCCGCCCAGCTTGTTGATGTGCGTCACGCCTTCGGTGTTCTCGATCTTGTCGCCGAGTAGCGTGTAGCTCACCTTGCCATTGAACCAGGCGTACTCGGGGACGACGTTTTCACCCAGCGTGAAATCACCCTTCTTCGAGTCGTAGATGACGCGCCCCTTGTCGTCCTTCTTGATCATCGGCTTGCCGTCCGGCGTCAGCCGTCCGGCGGTCGACCAGTCCCAGCTCATCTTGGTAGCGACGCCGCCGCGCGCAATCGCGGGGATGTGGCAGGTCTGGCAGGCGATCTTGTCGGTATGGTGATTGAGCTTGGCCGCCATGCCTGCGTCCTTGTGCGGGCTGAGCCCGTGGCAGGCCTGGCAGGTCGCCGGATTGCTCTTGTCTTCCTTGCCGCGCATGTGGGCGCCACCCTTGTCCTTGCCGACTGGTGTGTAACGGCTGCCCGGAACGTCGTGGCTGGCTGTCTTGTGGCAGGTACCGCAAGTGAAGTCGAGACCGGTGGCGTCCATGTGAACGTCGACTTCCTTGTCCGGCGAGGCGAGCGAGGAATCCATGTCGCCGTGCTTGACGCCGTCGCCGCCGCCGCCGAAGAAGTGGCACGCGCCACAGGTGTCGCGACTGGTTTTGCCGATCTTCTGGGCAATCCGGCTCAGGTCGACGGCCTTGGCGATCTTGCCCGAACCGGGCGGAATCTCGACATCCTTATACGGCGGGTGGCCGGCCAGTCCGGGCAGTTTGCGGTAGCTGCCGGTGGTGTCATGGCAGACCAGGCAATCGACATTTTCTTCCGCGGAGAAGTCGAAGCTCGCGTCCTTCCAGCCGTAACCGACGTGGCAACTGGTACAGAACGCGTAATTCGAGGGAACCGAGATGCAGAAGTTGTTGACGACGTTCTTCTTGCCCAGGCGCTGCTGGTTCTCCGGGTTGAGAAAGTCCCAGGTCCAGTGCTTGGTGCGGTGGACCTGCCTGGCCGCTTCGGTATGGCAGCTCAGGCAGACTTTCGTCAGCTCCGGGCCCGACGCGAACTCCTGCTGCAATTCTTTGTATTTGCTATGGTCGGCCGTCGAATCCAGCCGTACTGGCGGCGCTTCGCCGGCCAAGGCGCTGCCGCCGACGAGCAGCGCGGCAAGCAGCAGGCCGCCCGACCACATCGTGGCGTTTCGCCGAAATATTCTGGCGCTCATGTCTTCCTCGCGTAAGTCGGTGAGCCGAACTATTTCGGTTCGGCAATCCGGTAGCTGCCATCCTTGCTCCATTTGGTTTCGGCAGCAAGGAAGTAGGTCTTCAGCGAAGGCTTGTACAGCTTGGCCATGTCGTGCGCCTCGCCGCTACGCGCGCTGGTTCCGCAGAAGAAGACAATGGGCTTGTCGGTCGGCAACTCGTCGATCCGCTTTTCCAGCGTGTTGATCGGGAAATTGAGCGCGCCCTTGAAGGTTCCGCTGGCAAATTCGGCGGCTTCGCGGACGTCGATCAAGTAAATCGTTGTCGGCGCTTCCTTGTAGATCCTTTCGAACGAAGCGAGGCTGATCGTGCCGCTTTCCTTGCCTGGCTGGATCGCAGGAGCGGCCGGTGCGGCGGCTTCGGCGGTCGGTCCGGGGCCGTACAGCTTTTCCCAGGCGGGATAGCCCTCAGGCACCACCTTGACCGCGGTGTAGCCCAGCTTGACCGCCTTGGCGGCCGAGTCCGAACTCAGCTTGCAGCTCAGCCCTTCGCAGTAGAAGTAGAGTGGGGCGGCCTTGTCGGCCGGCAGGCGGTCGACCAGCTTGTCGAACTGCAGGTCGGGAATGCTGATCGCGCCAGGAATGTGGCCCTTGTCGAACTTGCGCTCTTTCGGCCGCGAGTCGATCAGCGTCAGCGGCGCCTTGTCGTCGATCAGCTTCTTGATGTAGGGGACGCTGACCGCCGCAATATGGCCTTTCTTCAGCCAGTCCGGGTAACCGTCGGCGTAGACCCGGATGTTGCTGTAGCCGAGCTTTTCAGCGCGGAAGGCCGAGTTGTGGCTGAGCATGCATTCCGGCCCGTCGCAATAGAAGATCAGCAGGCTGCCCTTGTCCTTGGGCAATAGATCGACCAGCTTGTCGAACTGGCTGTCCGGAATGTTCAGCGCGGTCGGAATGTGCCCGGGATCGTACTTGCGCGCAGTCGGCCGCGAGTCAACGATGAGGACGTCTTCCGGCTTGGGCAGGACGGCGTACTTGGCGACGAACTCGGCGTCGACCCGCTTGTGGTACCAGCCGGCCTTTGTTTGGCTGGCCGTTTCGTCGGCGGCAAGGGCGGCGGTCGGGACGACGGTGGTGAGGGAAAGAAGGGCGGCCAGCACGGCGGCAACTGCGAGCGGGCGAGTCGGTTTGAACATGATCTCGGGCAGATTCGGAATGAGCGGATGAGAGGGAATTGACAGCAAGCGCAGACGATCGGGTCGGCGCAGCTCAGCTACAAGTGGCGGGTGCTTCACCGTCCTTGGCGCCTTTGATGACGAAAGCCTTGACGTCTTCGAACAGCTCGTCGTCGGCGACCTCGGCAAACTTTTCGGCCGCCTTGTTCTGGCTGCGAATGCTGGCGCGGTAGACCTTGCTGACGTACTGCTTCATCGAATCCTTGCCTTTGGCGTGCTTGTCGGCCTGCAGGTAGCCGGCCCACTGCGCCTTGGTCATCGTGCTCGGCGCAATCGAGCCGCCCGCCTGGGCAGCATGGCAGGCGGTGCATACGCTGCGGTAATAGACCCGACCGCGCTTCCAGTCGGCGTCGTAGGCCAAGGCCAGCGACGAAAGGCTGAAAAGGCCAACAGTGATTGCGCAGGCAATCGGCGAACGTTTGATCATGACAGACTCCGGTGAAAACTTGGCTTTCCTGGTCGCGCCTGCTGCCTCCGCGAGGCTCGGCGCGGGGAAGAATGTTACTCCTGGTACATTAGCAAATCAGTAGATACGTATGATCTGCGTCAACGTTCGTTTCAATATTCTTGCGTCGGCCGGAGCATGGCCGTTGCGTTGGCAAGCGCGCGTTGTTCGGGGCCGGCGGCAGGCCGTCGGGCGCCGCGCCTAGACCAGCCCGCGCGCGGTCGCCAGAAAGTAGCCGACGACGCACGAGGTCGCCACGCCAATCAGTCCGGGAAGGATGAAGCTGTGGTTGATCAGGTACTTGCCAATGTGTGTCGTACCCGAACGGTCGAACTGTATGGTCGCCAGGTCGCTTGGGTAGGTGGGCAGAATGTAGTAGCCGTAGCACGCGGCGGCGAAGGCGACGACGTAGCCCGGCGGAACGCCGATCGACAACGCCAGCGGCACCATCGCACTGATTGCCGCTGCCTGCGAGTTGACGAACTTCGAGACGATCAACAGCGCTACCGCGTAGGTCCAGGGCTGCGTCCTGACCAGGTCGGCCAGGGCTTCCTTGATGATCGGCAGGTTGGCCTCGAAGACCGAGTCGGCCATCCAGGCGACGCCGAAGACGGCGACCACGGCAATCATTCCCGCCCGGAAGACCTCGGTCTTGCCGATTGCCGCCGGGTTGGTCCTGGTAAACAGGATGATGAAGGCGCCGGCCATCATCATGAACATCTGGATGGTCAGGACCATCGACAGCGGCTTGCCGGAGAAACTCGGTCGCAGGGTTTCAAAGGCACCCAGGGTGGCGACGACGGCAATGGCTCCGACGAAGATCCACATCGCCACCCACTGACCGCGTTCGAGCGTCTTGCCGAGCA